>Ga0302126_10001579_pt1 | contig 13516 bp, 6 predicted proteins | sample CB4_20m_MG_FD_203108 | JGI IMG/M metagenome (GOLD analysis project Ga0302126, IMG submission 203108) | Marine microbial communities from Western Arctic Ocean, Canada - CB4_20m | ecosystem: Environmental > Aquatic > Marine > Oceanic | place: Canada: Western Arctic Ocean | collected 2017-09-24 | reverse complement strand
GACCTGGTTATGACTTTTTAATTCAAGGCATGGGTGGCCTAATGAGTATCACGGGGGAGCCAGATAGCCCAGACAATAAAACGGCTGGACCTGTCAAAGTAGGCGTAGCCGTTACTGACCTATTTACTGGACTGTACGCGGCAAATGCAATTCAAGGTGCCCTTTTAGAGCGTCATCAGTCTGGGGTAGGCCAATATATAGATCTGGCCTTATTAGATGTGCAAGCCGCGGTACTAGCCAATCAAGCCAGCAACTACCTCATCGGTAATTTAGTCCCTGAACGGCTTGGCAATGCTCATCCCAATATAGTCCCCTACCAAGCTTTCGCTACGGCTGATAGCCATATTATTATTTCTGTCGGCAACGACCAACAGTTCGCTCGCTTTTGCAAAGTAATAGAATCACCACTGATGGCCGAAGACCCTCTTTATGCTAGCAATGCCAATCGTGTAAACAATCGTCAGGTTCTGTGTGAGTCTATTAGTGTGAGTCTCAGACAAAAAGACAGCCGGCACTGGCTAGCGGCTTTTGAAGCCAATGACGTTCCGTGTGGGCCCATAAACTCTATCGATCAAGTCTTTAAGGATCCACAAATTATTGCTCGAGAAATGCTCATTAATGTTTCCGACAGTCGCAGTGGTAGTTTAAAAATGGTTGGCAACCCGATTAAATACAGCCGCACCCGCATTGAATACCCCGCCAGCCCACCGCAACTCGGTGAGCAAACTCATGATGTTCTGCAGGACTATTTAGAATATTCCGAGTGCCAACTAACCGAATTACAAGTAAAAGGCATAATCTAGTGCTGTTCATTTAGTCCAAAACTAACCTTCAGTAGCTCTTAATTAACCCTCTAAAATGATATCACCATCATATTGACTACTATAAAGAACCTATCCGCCTTAACCTCCCCGAAAATACCGAAAATATAAAATTAATTAATAATTATCAATGGCTTAAAATAAAAAAATATAAAAAGTGACGCCAATAAAGTCTATATTTTGGCATAATTCTATACACTTATATAAGCATTTAATTCACTTATGTGGTTAATCAATGCATTTATGAAATGTGCGATAAGCGGATAAGCCAATCTACTTTTTGTTAAATAACGGGAAATAACGATAAGCTTTTATAGTAGTGTTTTAAAAACCACGAGCGAAATTCTTCAGTTAAAAAAGTCTCAATACTGGCAAAAATCTATTCACATTTTTTATCTCTCCATTCACTTATAAGCGTAATCCATACATTTACATATGAATGATTGGTGTAACTTCGATTATATGCATTCTCAAGAGTAGGCATTGACGTTGATATGCCTAGTTAATCTAGGGTGTCCGATATTGCTACTTTTTTGATCGTGTTTAGGTGGTGGCCTTTTTCAATCAAAGATTGACTGATCTTAGGTGACCTTTGAAAAATATAAATGATGTTTTTTAGCTCTGAAACACTGATTTAAGAGCGATAACTGCATTAATTTTTAGTCTCGGGAGAACAATATGTTTAATAAAAAAATGTCTATGGCAGTTAAATCTGCCCTGGGCCTTGCGGCAGTTGCTAGTGCAATGTCAGCAGGTCTAGCTTTTGGACAAGACGCAGATGGGGAAGAGATAGAAGTCGAAGAAGTCGTAGTAACGGGCTCGCGCATCAAGCGTACGACAAACACTGAGTCTCAGTACGTTGTTTCAATTACTGCAGCTGACATGAAACTTACAGGTGAAGTGTCTGTTGCTGACGCACTGCGTTCATCAACGCTTAACTCACTGGGCTCTTTCCGTGAGTCATCAGGTAGTTCTGCACAATCCAACGCGACATTTAACTTGCGTGGCGCTGGTGCATCTCGAACGGCTGTCCTAATCAATGGCCGACGTACTGTTGGTTCTCCATCTTTAGGCGGTGGCGGTTCAGTTAACCTTAACCTCATACCAATGTCGTTCGTTGAGCGTATCGATATTATTGCTGATGGTGCCTCTGCTGTTTACGGTTCTGATGCGGTAACAGGCGTAGTTAACATTATCATGAAGAAAGGCTATGACGGCGCCGAGTTTAGTGTGTCTTATGGCGATCGCGCTAAAGACGATGGTTCTGAGCACTCCTTCTCTTTCTTAACCGGTGCACAGGGCGATAAAGGGTCTGTTACTTTCGGTATTGAGATGGATAAACGTGATCCAGTATTTGATAAAGATCGGGATTTCACTGCGGCTCGTTATTCTGACCTTGATGGTGACGGATACATTACTGGTTATGCTGAAACAGAAGGCGTTTCGTTCTACGCGACCTCTCTAATCAATCCTAACTATGATCCAGCGATACCTTATAGCGAAAGTGATCCCGCTTCTTGGTATGTTAATCCAGGTAATAACTGTGTGGATGACGGAGCATTTGTTGGGCAGATGAAGTCTGATTTAGTATTTGGTCCTGATACAGGATTCTACTGCGGTTATGCTTATGCAAACGTCTCTGCTAACCGAGCGTCGATGAAGCGTATCAACTCATTTGTTAATGCTAACTACAATGTCAGCGATGATGTTGAGATTTACGTTGATGCCGTGATGTCTAACAACGAGTCTTTCGGTCGTTATGCACCTCCAGCAGCGCCGGGCACTATGCTTGCGTCTAATCCAAAGAACCCGTACGGCGAAGATGTTAGTGGTTACTTCCGTTGGACGGATATTGGTACTCGTGACAACATCGTTAACGATACTTTAATTGATGTCAACGTCGGTATGAAAGCAGACCTCAATGATGACCTATCATTTGAAGCCTACTACACGTTCTCTGATTATCGTTCAACGTCGATTGGTAAGTACTATTTAAGCTATGGTGGTTTTGCTGAGAATGTATTGTATGAAGTATCTGATCTTGCTACTTACAATGCTAACTTAAAAACAACGACGCTTAATGATGATCGTCAAAACATGCAGAAACTCTTCGCGGGTATGCAGTGGAACATGTTTGAGATGGCCGGTGGTCAAGCATCATCGTACTTCGCGGTGGAAACGTTTGATGTGACTTATCAAGCCGATGTTGATGCTCAGTCTGAAGCAGGTCTTGTGGGTGGTTCAGCGGGTAACTCTGCGCAAGGAAAACGATCGGTTAAGGCGGTTTCTGCTGAAGCGATTCTTCCTGTCACTGACTATCTAGAAATCGATCTAGCGGTTCGTTACGATGATTATGATGATTTCGGTAGTGAAGTATCGCCGCGTCTTGGTGCTACCTTTACTATGGTCGACAACCTGGTTCTTAAAGCCTCTTATGGCCAAGGATTCAGAGCGCCGGATATGTCTGACCTCTACGGTGCAACATCGTTCTCAGCAGAATCTGCGACTGACTACTACGGTTGCCAGTTAGATGGTGTGTCTGAAGCTGATTGTCCTGATCGTCAGTTTGACACTTACATCGGTTCAAACCCAGATTTGGGTGCAGAAACATCTGAGACTATGTCTATCGGCGCTGTGTACACCTACAACGACAACTGGGTAGGTAAAGTTAACTATGTCATATTGGATCTGCAAAACGCAGTTGAATATGTATCTGCTCAAGATATGTTAAATGTTGACTTCAATACTGGCGGTCTAAACCCACAAGTAACGCGTTCAGCGACAGGTTCTGTTACCGAAATTGCCGCAGGCTACCAAAATGCGGTTAATGATGTACAGCGCAAGTCTGTTGACTTTGCATTAGAAGGTACTATTTGGGAATCTGATGAGTTTGGTACGTTTAATCTCAGAACTGAAGCCACTAAGTATCTGACCTTTGAAACAGAAGCTCAGTTCGGTTCAGGTATCTTAGGTGATGCAGTTGATTCACTAGGCTTCCCAGAGTGGCGTTCAGGCGCATTACTTAGCTGGAGCATGGGTAACTGGGGTGCAAACATCAGCACGTCTTATATTGGTGAGTCTGAAAGTGGATCCGGTGAAGTGCAATGGGATTCATGGAAAGAGCATAACCTGAACATCTCTTATGACTTCAATGAGTATGGTGCCGTCACTATTGGTGCTAACAACTTACTCAACGAAGATCCTCTGCTTGATGCATCTGGTTCTATGGCCGACGAATACCAATACCCAATTCTAGGTCGTGTTGTTTATTTGCAATACACAATTGAGATGTAAGGTATTGCTTGTAAAAGTAGTTCGAGAGCCCGCCTATGCGGGCTCTCTTTTATTTTTGGATTAAGAAATGGAAGCTTGGGGAAATTTTTGGGCTAAAGGCCACAGTACAACCTTTGGTGAGTACTATACCGATGGCTACACCAAAGGTTACATTGCCAATTGGTGGCGAAATATTGTAGAGAGTCATAATAATGAGAGTATTAATATTCTCGAGGTAGGCTGCGGTAATGCTTCCCTTTTGCCTGGCTTACTTGACCTAAATGTTTCGGGAACCTACACCGGCGTAGATGCAGCAGAAGTGTATTTACCCGAAGCCGTTCAAAAACGTAAAAACCAACTAATGGGAATTATTCTAAATAGTCAAATCGGTATTGAATCGTTTACGTCGACCCAGCAGTTTGACCTTATTGCTTCAGTTTATGGTCTTGAATACTCACCCCTGAATCAATCTTTACCCCTACTAAAACGCCTACTTGGCCCCAACGGTCAATTAAAGCTTTTAATGCATCACGCTGATTCAGTGATTACTGCCATGTCAGTTAAGGCATTAACAGAGTTTGATTTTCTCCAAATGGAAAAGGCTATCGGTTACCTGTCAGACATAAACGGAGAGCTAAATAGACTTAATGGAGATCTCAGCTTACTAGCCCAATCAATCAAGGCTGAAAATGCAAGAGATTCAGTCAATACTTTTATTTCATCAGTGATGAATAAATCAGCTACTGATCGCAATCCTATTTTGGTAGATTTCTGTCAGTCACTACTTACGTTCTTTAAAAATATTCGATTATCTTCCACGGAAAGAAGGCATCTAATCACCTCTATTTTGCCCGACTTTCGCGCATCTAAAGAGCGCTTTACTCAAATGGTAGATGTCGCTCGAAACAAGCATCAAATAGATAACTTTAAGCGTCAGATGAGTGGCGCGGGATTCACCAACATCACCATTAAATCGCTTGATAACGAGGGAGTGCCGGTAGCATGGAACATACACGCAAACTAGGGCTTTTAGTGGGACTATTGATGTCTCTAGCGGTGCAGTCTAGTGAAATCGACCACTGCCTCACAATCACTAATAGTAGTGCTCGTCTCTCATGTTATGACCAAGCCGCTGGTTACCAAGATGGAGCTGCTGAAAGAGTCGTCAGTAAAGTAATCATACTAAATTCTGCAACACCTGCTAACTCTCAAACTATTGAAAAGCCAATTGCTAAAAAAGTCACCGTGACTGCCGCACAAAAAGCGTATGACAGCGTGATTGCCAACTCGCTAACAATGAAGATAATCAAGGTAATCACCTCCAAACGCAAAAAAGTCTACTACTATACCGACACTGGTAGAGTGTTTCGGAAGAACACTGACCGCACGGTAAATTTTAAAGTTAATGATCAGGTAAAAATTGAAAAAGGTTTCTTAGCGGCCCAATTTCTGAGAAATCAAAATGACACTAAAATCAAAGTGGAAGAAATTGAACGCTAATAAGTAAATCTCTTAACTGAAAACGCCAAATCATAAGATATAACACCGTAGAGGAAAGGAAAAATATGAAACATCAAATAATAAGATGCGCATGGCTACTGACAATCACATCTCTCATCTCTGTACCTAACGCATTCGCCGCCTTACCGCCTGACGCTCAAATGATCTTAGACTTGCGCAGAAGTGAATTTAGCCAAGTAGAAGTATCACCGTCCGGAAAATATATAAGTGCCATGCTCCGTCGGGATGACCGTAACACATTGGTAATATTAGACCGTAAAACCGGTGCGCCAATCGACGGAAAAAGTATTCGATATGACGAAAAAGATAATATGGAAGTCGCCAGTGGCCAATGGCTCAGTGGTGATATCTATGCCTATCGTGTCTTCATCGAAGATGGTAAATATCGTCCCGGTTACGGAGGAGATATGTTCCTACTGCATATGGACAAGCCCGTCAATGAGCGAATCTGGTCATGGAAAGGTAACTACCTAAAAGGTCGAGGCGGTGAAAAAACCTTTGGAAGTCTCAGCATCATTTCAGTCCTTCCGAATGACAAGGACAATATACTGGTCAGTTTGTATCCTTGGAAGCGCAGAGATGGCGGTGTAAGGCCAGTTATCTATAAGATGCAATTGACTACCGGAAACTTAAACAAGGTCACAGTAGGCCCTGGACGTGGCGCTCAAATGATGTCTAATATCGATGGTTCTATGCTGGGATCAATCGTCCCAACTCCCAATCTCGGTTCAAACTACTATTATTATGATCGGTCTGCAGACAACTCGGAGTGGAAATCAATATCGATTGACTTTCCAGGCAAATTTAACGCTCTTAAGATGTCCAACGACGGTGAGTCTCTTTATGGTCTAACTCAGCTTGAAGAGGGTATAAATGCTGGACAACATTTGGTGAAAATGTCTACTAAGACCGGAGACTATGAGTCAGTGTTTGATTTCGGATTTGTCTCTCAATTAAACGTTAGTTTTGATAGAAAAGATGGTCACCCTATTTACGCCAGATGGGTTGATGACAAGCCTGAGATGAAGATCTTTAAAAAAGATCACAACAGAGCCAAGGTTTTAGCAGGATTTGCCAAAGGCTTCCCCGGGTTTTTGGTCTCCCCGACTGGCAACGATGATGCTAACAATAACCTTACCTTTCACGTCGGATCACCCGGCATTCGCGGCGAGTACTATATTTGGGAGAAAGAATCAGGCAGTGCGCGCTACCTATTCAGTCAGCAAGAAAAGATAGACCAATTGGAATTGAACTCATTTCAATCAGTCAAGTATGAAACCAGTGATGGTGTGATGCTGCAGGGCTGGTTACTAATGCCACGTTCTGGACAAGCCAAAGCGTTGATTAATCATATTCATGGCGGTCCTCATGGCCCCTATAATGCTTTCCAGTTCGATACCGAGATGCAAATACTATCAGAAATGGGTTATGCCGTGTTTGCGCCAAACTTTCGTGGTTCCGGTGGCTATGGTAATAATTTAGAACGCGCAGGTTATACCAAGTGGGGTACTCGAATGCTTGATGACATGCGTGATGGTGCTGAGTTTGTGCAGGCAAACTATGAGGTAGGCGACAAGGTCTATACCTTCGGTGCCAGCTATGGTGGCTATTCAAGTGCGCAAAATGTAGTTCGCCACAACGACTACTATGACTGCAGTGTTATTAACGCAGGGTTCTTCGAGTTTGATGAACTAACGTCAACCTGGGATGGTCGCAGAGGGTTTAATACTCAAGATTTCACCGATACTGTAATGGGCACCAAGGCTGATAGTCTTAGAGCTATGTCGCCGATCCATAATCTTGACAAGGTTAAAGTACCCTTGCTGATTATCCACGGAAAGGCTGATCGGCGCACGCCTCTTGCTGGGGCTAAAAAGTATGTTAAAGCATTGAAAAAAACTGATATTGATTTCAAGCACCATTTTTATAAAAATGAAGGTCATGGACTGTATTTTGATGACAACGCACAAGACCAGTACGAGAAAATGCAGACGTTTTTAAATCAATGTGATGCTCGCGAGCCGCTAAGCCCAAAAGTAGCGGTGCGCTAAACCCGAAAAAATAAAAAGCTCCCTTCTGGGGGCTTTTTATTTGGGATTACCGATGACAGGTTACTTAAAGTATTATCTGGAAATTTGAGCCGCGCATCTCCAAAATCCTTAGTCTATCTAAGACTATAATTTACTCTACATATTACTAAGACATAGTTTATTTTTGATTTAAGAATTTTTCCAATGCTATCAATTCTTGTTTTTAAACATTCTGAGAACCAACTCTCTAGCCAAAAAAATTACTAAAATTATGCTTTTATAAGCCAAAAACTGTGGCAAATAGCTCATTTACAATCAAGTCTTTTTTGCATAAATTCTCTTGTATTTTATTAGTAATTTTATGTATTATTGCCTATTGCACGATGATTTATGCATAATCGGTGTTGTCATGTGGACTAAAAATCATTAAATACCGAAGACTAAAAAAGTTGTACGTCTGCTCTTCATCAGGTGCTTTTAAGAGTAGGGAGTACGTTAAATATTTATACTCGGGAGAGTAACATGATAAATAGTAAAATGTCCTTGGCAGTTAGGTCTGCCTTGGGACTTGCGGCAGTTGCAAGTGCAATGTCAGCAGGCCTAGTATTCGGTCAAGATGCTGAAGTAAATGAAATTGAAGAAATTATGGTAACTGGTTCGCGTATCGCAAGAGCTGATTTAGAGGGTTCCAACCCTGTAACCGTCATTGATCGCACTCAAATGTTGCGAACGGGGGCACCTTCGGTTGGAGAGATTCTTCAGAATCTACCTTCATCTGCCGGCGGCGCTGTAAATACAGGCGTGAACAATGGTGGTTCTGGAGCAGTGCGTTTCTCATTGCGAGGTCTGGGTTCTCAACGAACGCTCGTTCTTATAAATGGTAAAAGAGCGGTTGCATCTGGACTTGGAGCTAACTCCTCAGTGGATCTCAATAATATTCCTTCAGGAATGATTGAGCGAGTTGAAGTGCTAAAAGATGGGGCATCCGCAATTTATGGATCCGATGCAATTGCTGGTGTTGTGAATATTATCACTAGAAGTGACTTTGAAGGGGCAGAATGGTCTTCAACGTTCGGTCAAACGTCAGAAAGCGATGGTGATCAGACTAAGCATGAATTCACCTTGGGCACTTCCACTGACAAAGGTAATTTTGTCGTTTCTGGATATTGGGCGAATCAAGAGCCCATTTGGGCTGGAGATAGAAAATACTCAGAAGAGGAAATTTGGTTCCATCCTTATTGGGATCCAGAAGGTCAGGCATCAGGCGGTTCTTCTGCTCCACCTTGGGGTAATTACAAAGGCAGTGATGGCATAAATTATACTCGAGGACCTGAATATTTGGACTCCTGGCGTGTGCGTGACGGACAAACTGATGCTTACAACTATGCACCAGCGAACTACACACAAACACCTAACGAGCGCTGGGGCTTCAGTGGTTTTGGTAACTACAATATCGGCGACATAGGGATGCTAGAAAATGTTACAGCATCCGGCGAAGTAATGTACACGCACCGAAAGTCTCAAAGACTTATTGCTCCTGAACCTCTAGCACCATTAGTATTTTTTGGTGTTCCAGCCCCTTACTCTGACTTAAATTACTACAACATTACCCAGGGCCCTAAAAATGCGGCTGGAGAAACTATGGTAATTGCCGACTGGCGTCGAAGAATGCTAGAAACTGGCGGTCGCGATCAGCTACATGAAACTAATACCCACCAAATCTCTGTTGCGCTATCGGGTGATATCTCTGATTGGAATTGGAACGTTTCTGCTAGTTATGGGGAAAATGATGCCAATATCATCGATCAAGGTTATTTCCAGCTAGAGCGTGTTGGCGATGCAGTAGGCCCAACGTTTATGGATGCAGCAGGAAATCTTTCTTGCTCAACCGACGGCACTGAGGATGGTGTTATTGCTGGTTGTGTTCCTTTAAATGTATTTGGCATTCCTGGCACAGACACCGAAGTCACTGCGGAAATGTTAGAGTATATCTCGGGTAACTATGTATCTATTACTGAGGGTGGTAATGATATGCTGCAAACACAGGCTAATATTAGTGGTTTTGTTATGGATCTGCCCGCCGGTCCACTCGGTATGGCAATTGGTGTTGAGCATCGTTCAGTGAATGGTTTTTCACAGCCTGATTCACTGCAGCTTCTTGGCGTAAGTACAGCTGGATCTGCATTAGCAACTGCGGGTGGTTACTCCTTGGATGAAGCCTATGTGGAATTTGCAATTCCTGTACTTAAAAACGTCGAATTAAGTATTGCTTCGCGTTATTCTGACTACAGTACTTTTGGATCAACTACTAACTCAAAAGTAGGAGTGCGTTGGACGGTTAATGATGATTTAGTCGTCAGAGGTTCGGTATCAGAAGCATTTAGAGCGCCTGGTATCCCTGACTTGTATGCGGGTAGCGCAAGTACATTCCCTAGCGTAGTAGATCCTTGTGCAAAAGATGCAACGGCTTCTTGTATTGCGGATGGAGTGCCAACTGGAGGTTATGATGATACAGGTATTATTCAGCTTCCTTCAAAAACAGGCGGAAATATTAATGCGGAGCCAGAAACAGCCGACACAATGACTATTGGTGCTGTATTTCAGCCATCTTGGGCTGATGGCTTAGCTGTCACTGTCGATTACTGGAGTACTGAGATCGATAATGCCATCTCGACCATTGGGCCTCAGGTTATTTTGGATAACTGCCACGCATCAGGTACTGATTGCGATAAAATTGATAGATGGGGCGTTGGTAGCCCAGCCGGCCAAGGCAATGTCATCTTTATTTATGACTTAACGTCCAATGTGGGTGGTGTGGATGCTGACGGTGTTGATTTGTCAGTTTCTTACCAGATGCCTGAAACGAACTATGGTCTATTTGGCGTTCGGTTCGATGCTGCTTTCCTCAGCAATTATGACAAAACCCTATCGACAGGAGCCGTCATTAAGCATGCTGGTGAGTTCAAGGATAATGATGATGGAAATTTCCCTGATTTGAAATTTACTCTCGGCATTAACTGGATGAGTGGTGATTGGTCAGCTAATTACACTGGGCGCTATATCGATGAAGTTCATGAAGACCTGACTAAGTGGTTTAGCGTAGCAGGTGAAAGCCGAATGGTTGACAGTCAATTTGTCCATGATATTCAGGCTAGCTATAACTTCTCTGAGTATAACTCTACGTTAACATTTGGTATTGATAACGTGGGTGACGAGCAGCCTCCATTTGCTTACTCAGGGTTCAATGACAACACCGATCCAAGAACCTATGATACAAGAGGTAGATACATGTATGGACGAGTAACTTTCGCATTCTAATTGGCTTAAGTTAGCTTGCTAAGCAGCTCGTATATACTGTTTCATCGAAAAACCCTCAGGTAACTTACTGGGGGTTTTTCTTTTGGGCAAGAAATCAAATTACAACCGCCAAATAAGTTACAATTCTCAAATACATTAGGGTACCGCGATCATTTTTTACTATGGCAACTAAAAAAATTAACAATGTATTTCTTAAACAATTAGAAAGAGCGATTGAAAGCAATCTATCGGCCTATGCGTTGCAAAATATATTACGGGATCTAGAGCGTTTTATTTATGTTAATCCAAAGAATATTAGGGCACTCATCATCTATGCTCACTATCAATTAAAAAACTCTAGGCCAGATCTCGCAGGGGAAGCAAGCTCTCGCATAGTGCATTTATCTCCACAAAATATAAAGGGTAGATCATTACTACTTAGGTGTTATACGCTGATAGGGGACAACCAAAAAGCCCTCGAAACAGCAAAAAGCTTGAAGCTGGAGGCCTTAACCGATATCAAAACACTTGAAATAATCGGCAGAACATTAGTATTCAATGAAGAATACACTTTAGCTAAAGAAGTCTTTGCAAGGCTTACAGTAATTAAACCAGGTAATGCGGCTTATCTGACAAATTTGGGTTCGATGCACCATTATTGTAATGAAGTGGTCAGCGCGGAAACGGTGCTTCTTAGAGCCTGCAAAGTCAACCCGGCTGAATTTCGCGCCTACTGGCTGCTTTCTCAATTACGCCCCGCAACGCCGAAAAACAACCATATAGAGTTGTTTGAAAACCAGCTATCGCATTCAAGTCAAAGCACTGATGCAACGAGCTATTTGCACTTCGCTTTAGCAAAGGAACGCGAGGACTTGAACGAATTTGATGCTGCGTTTGTGCATCTTAAAGTGGCAAATGCCGCAAAGTTTAAACCTGCATCATGCACGACCGCCCAATATAAACTGTTATTTTCTGTGATACGTGATCAATATGCGAAAATAAGCAATAGCGAGGATAAGGGCTACAAATCTAATGAACCAATATTTATTGTGGGAATGCCTCGATCAGGAACCACATTAGTTGAGCAGGTACTTGGGAATGACTCAAAAGTCTTTCCGGCAGGTGAACTTCAAGAGTTCTATCGGGCTATGTGCATGCAGGCAGGGTCTAGAGGGCAAAAGTGGCCCCTTAAAGAGGTACTCGATGTCTCGCATACCTTCGATTTAGAACAACTAGGCCAATCCTATATTGACCTTACTCGCCCAAGAACGGGACACACCACTTACTTCGTAGATAAAATGCCTGAAAACTTTTTATATCTCGGATTTATTCATAAAGCTCTTCCAAATGCGAAATTTATTCACATAAGTAGGGATCCTTTAGATACCTGCCTTAGTAATTTCAAGATGTTGTTCGGGGCCGAAATGTATCCTTACTCTTACAATTTGGATACCTTGGCCGCGTATTACCTTCAATATCATGAATTGATGAAATTTTGGAACGATGCATTCGGAAGTAATATCATCAACATCAAGTATGAAGATCTCGTTCAAGATCCGAACAAAGAATTCTCCTCTATTTTTAAGCACTGCGACCTACAATGGCATAGCGAACGACTAGACTACCATGACAAAAACGCCTCTGTTGGGACAGCGAGTGCCGCTCAAGTTAGACAACCCATTTATACTACATCCATTAAGAAGTGGCAGAAGTTTGAACCGCATATTAAGCCCCTAAAACAAAGCTTAGGTAAGTTGGGTGTCATCTAATTAGATGACTTAATCACTGCTAATTTTGGCTTTTAGTGCCTCAAATAAATTAGTTACATCATATCCACAGGAGACTGTTGCCGCCTCAGACATCAGTGTCGAACACTCCGAACTACAAATGGCAATCACGCAGGATGTTCAAGATCTCAAGGGTAGCTCTACCTAATCTACCAGACAAAAAAAGCCCCCTGCTGGGAGCTTTTTTTGTCACAAATTTACCTATATAAGATATTTACATGGGTACTTTTTGAGCTTCAACCCAAGATTCGACAGACTCTTCTAATATCTCCAACGGCATAGCGCCATTCATCAATATCATTTCGTGGAACTTACGGATATCAAAGGCATCGCCCAACTGATTTTCGGCCATAGCCCGAAGCCTTAACATATATAGTTGTCCGACCTTGTATGCCGTTGCCTGGCCTGGCCAAACCACATAGCGCTCTATTTCACGCGTCACTTCCGCTTCGGTCATGCCTGTTTTCGATAGCATATACTCAATGGCTCGTTCACGACTCCAGCGTTTAGCATGCATACCGGTATCTACCACTAAACGCACCGCACGAAACATCTCAGCCTGCAGTCGCCCCAAATCACCTAAAGGATCGTCCTGGTACATGCCCATGTCCTCAGCGGCAATTCTCTCTGAATACAGCCCCCAACCCTCTGCATAGGCGTTAAATGGGCTGACCTTGCGTAAAAACGGGACATTTTCGATTAATTGAGCTGCCGACAATTGAAAGTGGTGGCCAGGGGCCCCTTCATGATACATAAGGGTCGGTAATGTCCATCGCGGATTATCCCT
>Ga0302126_10001576_pt1 | contig 13531 bp, 12 predicted proteins | sample CB4_20m_MG_FD_203108 | JGI IMG/M metagenome (GOLD analysis project Ga0302126, IMG submission 203108) | Marine microbial communities from Western Arctic Ocean, Canada - CB4_20m | ecosystem: Environmental > Aquatic > Marine > Oceanic | place: Canada: Western Arctic Ocean | collected 2017-09-24 | reverse complement strand
AAATGATGATCGCAGAACAAAATATGCCTCCAAAGCTACCAGAGCGAAGCCCTTTGAAAGTCATCGATAAGGATAAGAACCCGTTGCGCAGACAGCCAACTCTGTTCAACAGAGGAAAGAAAAATCAAATCAACGAACACAATGAAGCTGATAATAATAATAATAATAACGTGTCAACTCTGTTGCAAGTAGGAACAGAAATAAAACAACAACGAAAGATTAATGGTAAAAATTTATTAGAGACGCAGCATCAGCAAGCGCATAATAATAATGGGAAAACGACGCCGTTTGCTACGGAGCTTCCAGAAACGCGCGCAGCCGTTGGCGAAACCGCTTTATACGATGAAGCTGACGATGACGATTTAAACAAAGAAGGATACAACTCGAGAAACGAATCATCAGAGCAGCAACATCATTTAGCTGGTGTGAAAGTTAGCTTATACGCTGGCCTGAACATGGACGAAACCAATTGCGCAATGGGATTTATCAAATTGCTTGGCGCCGATTTTCTGAGCAACGCAAATCCTAGGACGAAATTTGAATCGGACTTTATAGTCTGTCCATCGATTGCAACAAAGAGCGAAAAGAAAAAATTGAAAGCTTTAGCGCAAGAGATTGCATCAAAGGCTACTTCATCGGCGTCTTCATTCGGTTCGTCTGTTACGAAGGAAGAAATCATGGAGAAGCGCTTCGTGTCGGCGCATTTCTTTGAAAGCATTTTCTTAGCTTCGAGATTACTCCCTCCATCAGAATCGAAAGCATATCAACCGTGTTTTGAGTCTTCGTTACCTGATATGACGGATATAGTTTTGTCTGCGTCGGTATATAGCGAACGCGAGAAGAAAACGATCAAAATGCTCTGTTTCATTCTCGGCTGCGAATATACAGAAAATTTCAGTCGAAAGAAAAACACGCACGTCTTGGTCCCAATGGCCGAGGGTTCGAAATATAAAGCTGCAATGAATTGGGGTAAGAAAGCGTGTACGAAAGATTGGTTAGAAGAGTGCGCGAAAATGGGATATAAAGTTGAAGAATATTTGTTCTCGCCGCCGTTGCCGAGTACGGAAAATGCCACGGGTGGAAGAGAAGAATCTTTGGCAGTGCCTTTAGAAGATAAGACGGTTGAGAAAACGATGGTGAAAGGAAAGAAATTTACGAGTGCGAAATTTACAAATGCGAACGAGAACGATGATGATGATAGAAAAGAAAAAGAAGAATATTATAATAATGAAAGAGCTAGAAGAGCTCCCGCCACCGGTTCTGATGAAATTAAGGCCTTCATGAACGAAGAAAATCAACAGCGCAAGAAGCCACAGCTAGAAGTAGTTGATGAAGAAGATGATTATGTGCCAATGCCCGATGTCGCGATAGAAGAAGAAGAAAAAGAATATGCTAAAAACGACAACGACGACGATTACGACTACAGTTATGATAGAGAAGAAGGCGGAGGAGGTAAACCTTTGACGACGACGACGCTACCAAAACCAGCAGTAGTAGTGGCTGCGATTGCCAAGAATTCTCCTCTTCCTCTCGCGAGCGCGAGCACGCCTTCAACTATAAACGCAAAGTCTTCTTTGCTCATGAAAACGCCGAGATTTTCAAAAGGTACTCCTTCTTCGCAAAAGAACATCGCGGCGATTCCCATCGAGAAGATTGTTTCTGCAATGCCGACGACATCTCAACACAGTAAGTCTCAAACGACGGCAATGAAATCGGCAAAAAAATCGCAGCCATTTACGCAGCCGTCGCCTCCGCATTCTCACCTTCATGGCGATCGTTCGGCGTCTTTAACCAACAACGACTCGTTAGGCACTTCTAACGGCAAGCGCAAGTTACAAATGACGGCTTCGAATTTGAATATGACGAATAAGAAATTGACGTCCTCGTTCGATCGCGACGCTCCATCGCCGCTCGCGCTTTTTGATAACAACAACAACAACAACAACAAAACCGCGAGTCCTCATGCGACAGAGCCAGAAAGCAACCCATTAATTATAATGAACAATAACTCTTTGAAATCTCCTGCTGCGAATAATACGCACGATGACGAGTTCGACGCGCTTAAAGATTTAGCGTTGCCGAATTTTAAAGTCGGTGGCATCGGTGCGACGTTGCCGAATACGCTCGGCGTTATTGGACCATACGGTGGTGGGAAACGCTTCGGCGGTGAGGCTCAGAATATGATGAACATGGAGACGCAAGTCGGCTACGGCGAGTTGAACATGAATACGTTTTTAGCGCATAATAACAAAAATGCGAATAATATGTTGAAACGACCAACGCGCGGGCAAAATAAGGCGTTGAAAAATTTGATCGGGATAGGAGGTAGTTCGATTGATGATGACCGGTTTAATAATAATAATGTGAACAAAGAAGATGAGAAAGATGATCTTGGTGAATGGATGAAATAATTAATCTCGTGCGTGTGCGCGAGAGCGAGAGAGAGAGAGCGCGAACGCAGCCGAGACAGAAGAAATAGATAGAAATATACATAACACAGAGACAATCATTTTCAGAAGAAGAAGAATAGATCATAGAACATAGTTTTAAATAGATGTAGATAAATAGATAGATAAATCGATAGTATCATAACAAATCATTTTGATAGTAAACAGTAATCTCTCTTCCTCCTTCTCCTCCTCTCTGTATTACCAATGCGAATCCAAAAGCGGATCTCTGTGCGTATCTTTACTGATCAAATACCTCGTACGATTTTTACCGAGCGCTCCGTACCATTGCGTCACCCATGGCGCCATATAAATCACATCACCTTGCTGAACTGGCATGTAATCATCATTCAAGCGGTAAATTCCTTGTCCCTCAAGTAAAATCAACCCATGTTGTGGATGGTGAATCTCCTTCACGTTCAAAGTCTCCCCTGGCTCAAAATCCATCACGTGGAAGTTCACGTCGTAATTCAACTCAATCGGCAATAACTTCTTCAACTTAAAAATCTCCCCAGGCGTTTCAATATTCGGCATTTCCTCGCAATTACCAACGATCACTTTTTGCTTCGGAAACTCTGTCTTACTCTTCCCAATCATCGGTTTCGTAATCGCTTCGTACATCACGAGCTCGCAGAACTCTTCGTTCGCCGTGAATATCTCGTGCTTCACGTCTCTCGGGAAGTAAAAGTAATCCCCATGCTGTAACTGCTCCTTCTTCACTTCAACCGTTTCCCCGGTCCGATCATCGACGTCGTCATAAACGATACTACACTTCCCATCTAAAACGAACGCGAACCTCCAAGCGCCTTCCGACGGCTGGGCGCTCTTCGCGCTCGCCTTCATTGATACCTACGCGTCGTCGTCGTCGTCGCGCGCGCGAAAGAAAAAAAAAACAATAACTCCCATCAATACATTTCCAAATCGCGCTCTGCGCGTGCTTCAAAACTTGCGCATCTCGCTCACCAACCGATCGCTCTATCTCGCCCGTCCTCTATCTCGCTCGCACGAAAAACTCTCCTCGAAAATTTTACGTAAACAGAAACAGAAAACTAAACAGAAACAGAAATAGAAACAGAAACAGAAAACTAAACAGAAACAGAAACAGAAAACTAAACAGAAACAGAAACGAAAACAGAAACAGAAACAGAAACAGAAAACTAAACAGAAACAGAAACGAAAACAGAAACAGAAAGAGAAAACTAAACAGAAACAGAAACAGAAAGAGGAAGAGAAAACAAAAGGCAAACAAAACAGAAACAGAAACAGAAATAGAAACAGAAACAGAAAACTAAACAGAAACAGAAAGAGAAAGAGAAAGAGAAAACAAAAGGCAAACTAAACAGAAACAGAAACAGAAACAGAAACAGAGAGAGTAAAAAGCGTACCATGGTCATCAAAAACGTCGCCTTCGGCATAGCCGGGCTAACGACGTACGCACCAATCGTGTTAACCCAATTAAACAAACCACCGTAAACCCTGGATTCGTGTGCGATTAAGGCGTAATCCTTCGCGAATTTCGATCGCGTGAACGAAGGTACGTTCTCGAATTTCAAGCCTTCGAATTTCGATTGGTCGGATGAGACGGAGTGATATGGGGATTTCGAGAGAGTGCTGGCGAGTTTAATTGTCTGCATTTGGGCACCACGTGCGACGTCGTTCGAGTTCGCGATGAAGAAGAAGAAGAAGATATTGAGCGCTGCGATTTTCATTAATAATCTCGCAAGTGATGTGGGATTTTTTGCTGTCGCGATTCTTCTTTTCTCTCCTTTTGATGAAGGTTTTATTTTGTTCGTCTTCTTCGTCGAAGACGACGACGAGAAAGGGTAAATCGAGAACGTGTTCCGGTTCCTCTAACGCGCTCTCTAGTGAGCTCTAGTGATGATGCTATATGGTTCTATGTGGTTCTCTATCGTGCTAATTGTAGTGTTTAAAGTGTTCGGATGATTGAGGCGAGAGCGGCGAGATATCTAGTACTCGGGACTCTTCCTTAATCGAACTCGATTTCCCAAGGGTTCTGCTCGAACTTCGCAGCTCTTACGACGCTCGATTTCGTTACATCTCTCTTACACGCCTTGCGCATATCAAACGCATCTTCCTCGCCGTAATAGTTCAAAACGCGTCTATACGCCGTATAGCCGAACCGTTCGTACATCTCGATCGCGACTTTGTTCGAAGCGCGTACGAATAAGTCGACGAAATAGGCTTCGTGGTAATCCTCGGTGACTTTTTCGAGCGTTTGCATTAACTTATTCGCGAGGTTTTGTCTCCTGAACGCTGGGGCGACCGTTACCGCCGTTACGTGGCCGTGCCATAACCTCTCCGATCCTTCGGACTTTCCCATGACATACCTATTCGGAAAATCATTAGGGGTTTCGATTTTAGTCCTCAAAGCACAGCAACACAAAACACGCACGCGCAAGAGGTAATCATGCAATAACGCGCTCAATAACGAACAAAACGATCATTGAATAGGCTCAAAAGAAGCGCACAATTAATAGCTATCGATCGAGTATGATTCCATTTTTTCTCTTAATCGTTCAAAAAAGTAAACCCAAAAGAACACTTTTTAGATATAGATACTAATTAATTCACACAACGTACCCAGCAATTTCCGAATCAACTGTTTCAGCGGCCGTGAAGTATTCAGGCCATTGCGCTAAATACCCTAAATAGAACGATAATCCGTACGTTTCGGTTAACGCATCGGTGTTTACTTGGTTATATTTTAAGAGGTCGTTGCAAGTGAACGGTCGCAGGGATGTCATTGTTTATTTTTATTTCTTCGCGTTTTTGAGCGTTTTTGTTTTGAAAACTCTTCCTTTTGCTTTTGGTCCTTTTCTTTATTATTTAGGTGTTCAGATTTACGAATATATTACGCAGTGCGTTAAGTAAATACTGGTACGTGCATCGACCGAGGAATTTAGTGATTAAACGCGAAAGCTTTGCTGCTACGCACTGTTCTGCTGGTTTCGATTCTATTCTAAAGATCTGTTTCTATGTCTTTTCTCACTCTTGTTTACGCTTCTTCTTCTTCCTCTTCCGAATCTTCTTCTTCTTCTTCTGAGTCTGATAGTGACGCTTCCCATTCTTCTTCGGTTTGGGGGCAGTTGTTTGCGAGAGCGTAGTTTAAGCACTCTATTTGGTTGTTCTCGCGCGCATCTTGTACCGTTCGATGACACCATTTGACGTTCTTCTCGCGTAAGTATTTGAGACATTCGAGGGCGCCGTATTTGGCGGCAGTTGCGCACGTGCCTCTATCTACCTCACATCCGTTCTCGACGCAGTACTTTAACATCTCCAGATTGCCTAGAAGTGCTGCCGCACCACTCGTTATCCAATCCCAAGCACATTCCTTCTCTTCTCTTACCCATTGAAGCAACGCGAGATTGTTCGTGTAAGCAACTTGACAGCAGAACAGTTCTTGGTTCTTCGTGTATTCTCTTCCATTAGCATGTTTTCCCTTCCCACCCCATTGATAATTCGCCCACGCCAACTCCAATTGCGATATCGAAGACAATTTATGAATCCAAAACTTCTTTCTCAATCTAATCTTCGCCCTTTTGATTGCCTCACGACTCGCTCGACACGTTTGCGAAAACAACTTCTGTTCCGTCCTGTTCAATTTCGTTAAAACCTCTCTCTCAAAAACATCTTTCCAATCAGTGACTAACTTCCACAAAGGCGTCGGATTAAACTCTTTATCCATCGTACATTTAATTTCATTCACGGTATGTTTAATATCATCGTTCTCATTCTTCATCTCAAAAATAGTCTCCTTAATCGTTTTATTCTCATTCTTAAGTTCTGAAACTTCTCTCGAAATCGAATTCAAAAGTTTCTCTATTCTTAGTTCAAATGGATTATTAGTACTATTATTCTTATTATTATCGTTATTATTATTATTGGTCAATTGAACATCTTCTTCATCTACATCGTTCTTTGATGATGATAATCGTTTCCTCTTCAGTGGCATTATGTTTTAATCAATTAATTAATCGTGTTTTCTGTGTTTAGTTTTGAAAAACGATGATTTGTTGCTTGGACCTTATTTTCTCCGTTCTCTTAACGGCGGGTCGTAGTATTTTGTATTTAGGTGTTCAGATTTACGAATATATTACGCAGTGCGTTAAGTAAATACTGGTACGTTCATCGATCGAGGAATTTAGTGATTAAACGCGAAAGCTTTGCTGCTACGCACTGTTCTGCTGGTTTCGATTCTATTCTAAAGATCTGTTTCTATGTCTTTTCTCACTCTTGTTTACGCTTCTTCTTCTTCCGAATCTTCTTCTTCTTCTGCTTCTTCTGCTTGTAATGCTTCCCATTCTTCTTCGGTTTGAGGGCAGTTGTTTGCGAGAGCGTAGTTTAAACACTCGACGTGGTTGTTCTCGCGCGCAAATTGTACCGCTCGTTCATCCCATTTGACGTTCTTCTCGCGTAAGTATTTGAGACATTCGAGGTTGCCGTATTTGGCGGCTTCTGCACACGTGCCAGTATGTACCTCGCATCCGTTCTCGACGCAGTACTTTAACATCTCGAGATTGCCTAGATCTGCTGCCACACCACTCGTCTGCCAATTCCAAGCACATTCTTTCTCTTCTCTGACCCATCGAAGCAACGCGAGATCGTTCGTTCGAGCAACTCGAGCGCAGAACTGTTCTTGGTTCTTCGTGTATTCTTCTCCATCAGCGTACTTTCCCTTCGAACCCCATTCATAATTCGCCCACGCCAATTCCAACTGCGATATCGACGACAATTCATAAATCCAAAACTTCTTTCTCAATCTAATCTTCGCCCTTTTGATTGCCTCACGACTCGCTCGACACGTTTGCGAAAACAACTTCTGTTCCGTCCCATTTAATTTCGTTAAAACCTCTTTCTCGAAAACATCTTTCCATTCACTGACTAACTTCCACAAAGGCGTTGGATTAAACTCTTTATCGATCGTACATTTAATTTCATCAATAGTATGTTTAATTTCACCAATCTCATGTTTAATTTCACCAATCTCATGTTTAATCTCTTTCTTCATTTCATTCTTCATCTCATTCTTCATCTCATTCTTCATCTCAAAAATACTCTCTCTCATGTTCTTATTCTCACTCTTAAGTTCTGAAACTTCCCTCGAAATCGAATTCAAGAGTTCCTCTATTCTTTGTTCAAATCGAGTATTATCATTCGTGGTCGTCGTCGTTAACAACTGAACATCTTCTTCATCTACATCGTTCTTTGATGATGATCGTTTCCTCTTCGGCGGCATTATGTTTTAATTAATTAATTAATCGTGTTTTCTGTGTTTAGTTTTGTGACGGATTTTGAATGCTTTGGTAAGTGATGCGCGTTTATGAAATATATTCGCGCGCGCAATCTTGAATGAATGACTTAATCTATGATTATTATTACTACTTATCGTTTTTTGTACGGTAGCTCTCTCGCGTATGGGAGTTCTCTGCTAGCGCCGCTATTATTTTTGTGCCTTCCCGCGTCGTCGCGGTAGTCGTCGAAATCATCGTCGTCGTTGCGAGAGCGCTCTCGTCGGTCTCTTGAGTTGTCGTTATTATATGTCCTTGAGCGGTCTCGACTATCGTCTCTTCTTCTGCTATTGTTGTCGTTGTTGTTGTTGTTGTTGTTATATCTATTATTATCGTATTGACGAGGTCGGCTCTTATGATGATTATGACCACCACCACCACCGCCACCACCACCAGTGTAACCATGACCGCGATTTAATGACTCTGGGTCAAACCCACTTCGTCCTTTCTCTTTCGCACCAGCCAAATGCGGCGCGCGTTGCCCAACGCTCACGCTCAAACTCTCCTTCACTGACATCACTCTCCCGCGTCCATCGCCCTTCGCCCTTCTCTCGCCCCCTATACCGCCGCACCCTTTTGCTTCTGCTTTCAACCCGAGCTTCTCGCTTATTCTTTGAATGATCCTCCGTTTACCAACCTCGGGCACTCGCGGAAACAAGGTCTCAAAATACGTCTGCTCGCATATCAAATCAATCGCAAACTGCCCAATAGTCGTCGTCCTCTTCTCGTCGCTCGAAGGCGCGAACTCCTCCGGATCTAAGAAAACCTCATCCGAAAACACCTTCTCTAACGTCTCTAAATCACTCGAAAACTTAAACCTCGCCGTTAATAACCCAATCGCTCTGATATACGCCGAATCCTTATGCCAAATCATCCTCTGAATCGTTCTCGCGCAAACGCTTTCGATGCTCAAAACCCTAAACAAAATACAAAACGCCGTCGACGCCCCCCTCGCGTTCCCACTCATCCAAGGCTCGCACGATCCGACCTCGTTATAGATCTCATCGATCAACTCATCCATCGTCTCCAATTTCGTTAACGTGTTTTGGTAGTATTCCGACGCTATTATGTTCTTAAATAACACTTCTTCGATCTTATTGTTCGATTGGAATTGATTCGTTCCAAAGTTCCCTTGCGCAAAAGGTGTCCAGATCTTAATCCCGTGGTTATCGACGTCGCGAACCATTTTATTCAGTTCTTTTTTTAAAATCGATTGCGGAAAAGTGCGATGGATTTTATGCGCGTGTTTTATCGTCCGTTTGAGAGAAGATCGATTTCGATCGAATCGAGTATATCGTTTTTACGAGCACGTTTTTTTTTTAAAGCGAGAATAATCTCGTTTTAGCTCGTAGGTGATTTTTGAATGTTTTTCTTTGCCAAATGCGATTTGAGAGGAATTTTCGTGACGGTTAGAACGGAAGTAGTACTATTTTTGCGCGTGCGTGCAATAAGAGCGAGAGCGAGAGAGAGAGAGAGACGATTATCAATGTATGGAGAGATTCCATTCGCTTATTTGTTCTTTTTTTTGTTTTATAGGAGGAGTGATCGTTTGTTTGGTTGGTTTCGTGGCCGCGCTCGCTCGCGCGCGCGTTTATCCTCCTTCTTCTTCTGCTTCTTCTGCTTCTTCTGCTTCTGCTTCTAATGCTTGAAATTCTTCTTCGGTTTGAGGGCATTTGTTTGCGAGAGCGTAGTTTAAGCATTCGACGTGGTTGTTCTCGCGCGCGAGTTGTACCGTTTGATGATCCCATTTGACGTTCTTCTCGCGTAAGTATTTGAGACATTCGAGGTGACCTTGATTGGCGGCATTTGCGCACGTGCCAGGACCTACCTCGCATCCGTTCTCGACGCAGTACTTTAACATCTCGAGATTGCCTAGATCTGCTGCCACACCACTCGTCCCATAATCCCAAGCACAGTTCTTCTCGTGTAAGTATTTTAGACACTCGAGGTTGCCGAATTTGGCGGCAATCATGCAATGGTCAGCATGTACTAGACATCCGTTCTCGACGCAGTACTTCAACATCTCCAGATTGCCTAGATATGCTGCAATACCACTCGTCCTCCAATCCCAAGCACATTCCTTCTCTTCTCTGACCCATCGAAGCAACGCGAGATCGTTCGTTTCAGCAACTCGACCGCAGAACTGTTCTTGGTTCTTCGTGAACTCTTCTTCATCATCGTCCTTTGCCGTCCCACCCCATTGGTAATTCGCCCACGCCAATTCCAATTGCGATATCGAAGATAAATCTTCAATCAAAAACTTATCTTCCAATTCAATCTTCGCCCTCCTAACCGCCTCACGACTCGCTCGACACGTTTGCGAAAACAACTTCTGTTCCGTCCCATTCAATTTCGTTAAAACCTCTCTCTCGAAAACATCTTTCCATTCACTGACTAAATTCCACAAAGGCGTCGGATTAAACTCTTTATCCATCGTACATTTCATTCCACCAATCTCATGTTTCATTTCATCATTTTGAACTTTTATTTCATTCTTCATCTCATTAATACTCTCTTTCATATTCTTATTCTCATTCTTAAGATCTGAAACTTCTCTCGAAATCGAATTCAAAAGTTCCTCCATTCTTAGTTCAAATCGCTTATTTGAATTTACTTTAACATCATCATCAGCATTATCTTTCGATGATGATGCTCGTTTCCTCTTTGGCGGCATGTTATGATTATTTTAATTTTATTAATATTAATATTATTAGTGTTGTGTTTAGTTTTTGTAACGAATTTTGTCTCTCGCGTCAGATGCTGGATGTTTTTGAAACTCTTTTAGTTTATACGAGTTTTTAGGTGTTCAGATTTACTTCTGATGCGCTTAAGAGCGAGAGCTTGAAGTTCAATTGAATAATATGTCCATGAAATAAATAATAATGAAGCGAGAAAGGATAGATACGTTATGGGATAGTATATCACTCCGTGTTGGTTTGATTTGATCACAAACAACGAAGGTCTCTGATTTTTTATGTCTCTCTCTCTCTCTTATTTTTACGCTTCTTCTTCTTCTTCTTCCGAATCTTCTTCATCAACTTCTTCTTCTTCAACTTCTTCTGCAACTTCTTCTTCTGCTTCTTCTGCTTGTAATGCTTCCCATTCTTCTTCGGTTTGAGGGCAGTTGTTTGCGAGAGCGTAGTTTAAGCACTCTATTTGGTTGTTCTCGCGCGCACATTGAACCGTTCGTTCATCCCATTTGACGTTCTTTTCGCGTAAGTATTTTAGACATTCGAGGTTGCCGTATTGGGCAGCTTCTGCACACGTGCCAGTATGTACCTCGCATCCGTTCTCGACGCAATACTTTAACATCTCGAGATTGCCGAGAATTGCTGCCGTACCACTCGTCTGCCAATTCCAAGCACATTCCTTCTCTTCTCTGACCCATCGAAGCAACGCGAGATCGTTCATTAGAGCAACTCGAGCGCAGAACTGTTCTTGGTTCTTCGTGTATTCTCTTCCATTAGTGTCCTTTGCCGTCCCACCCCATTGATAATTCGCCCACGCCAATTCCAACTGCGATATCGAAGACAATTCAGAAATCCAAAACTTATCTTCCAATTCAATCTTCGCCCATTTGATCGCCTGACGACTCGCTCGACACGCTTGCGAAAACAACTTCTGTTCCGTCCCATTTAATTTCAATAAAACCTCTTTCTCGAAAACATCTCTCCATTCCGTGACTAACTTCCACAAAGGCGTTGGATTATCATCCACTTTAGTCTTAACTTCATCAATAGTGTCTTTCATTTCATCAATAGTATCTTTCATTTCACCAATCTCATGTTTCATTTCATCATTTTGACCTTTTATTTCATTCTTCATCTCATTAATACTCTCTTTCATATTCTTATTCTCATTTCTCAGTTCTGAAACTTCCCTCGAAATCGAATTCAAAAGTTCCTCCATTCGTTGTTCAAATCGCTTATTATTATCATTCGAGTTAACTTCAACATCATCATCATCATCTCCTTCTTCTCCATCGTTCTTCTTCGATCGTTCCGTCTCAGAAGGCATGTTATTGTTTTTTAATTAATATTATTTTAAAATACTAGTAGGTTCCTGTTGCGCGTTTCGTTTTTGCCAACAAGTGCCTCTTTTAGTTCGTTTTGTTCGTTTTTCAATCTGTGCTCGTGTTTTGAAACCCTCGCACATGTCAAATATCTCGTCGTTTCTACATAGGTGTTCACGAGAAGTTTTTATGTACACCAATGTCTCTATCATCTATCATCTATCATCTATTGTTCTATTGTTCCTGTTATTTCACGCCTCACTCTCTGAATCTTCATCTTCCGAGTCTTCTGATGCTCCTGACCCGTCTTCCTCCGAATCTTCTTCCTCTTCTTCAGCTTCTGCTTCTGTTTCTTCTTCTGAGTCTGATAGTAATGCTTCCCATTCTTCCAAAGTTTGAGGGCAGTTGTTTGCGAGAGCGTAGTTTAAGCATTCGACGTGGTTGTTCTCGCGCGCAAATTGTACCGTTCGATGATCCCATTTGACGTTCTTCTCGTGTAAGTATTTTAGACATTCGAGGTTGCCGAATTCGGCGGCAGTTGCGCACGTACCACCATTTACCTCGCATCCGTTCTCGACGCAGTACTTTAACATTTCGAGATTGCCTAGAATTGCTGCCTGAGCACTCGTATTCCAATCCCAAGCACATTCCTTCTCTTCTCTGACCCATCGAAGCAACGCGAGATCGTTCGTTGCAGCAACACTGTCGCAGAACTCTTCTTGGTTCTTCGTATATTCTACTCCATTAGTATATTTTCCCTTCCCACCCCATTTATAATTCGCCCACGCCAAATCCAATTGCGATATCGACGTCAATAGATGGATCCTAAACTTCTCATCCAATTCAATCTTCGCCCTTTTGATCGCCTCACGACTCGCTTGACACGCTTGCGAAAACAACTTCTGTTCCGTCCTGTTCAATTTCGTTAAAATCTCTTTCTCGAAAACATCTTTCCATTCTGTGACTAACTTCCACAAAGGCGTTGGATTATCATCCACTTTAGTCTTCATTTCATCAATAGTACATTTCATTTCATCAATAGTATCTTTCATGTCTCCAATCTCATGTTTAATCTCATCATTTTGACCTTTTATTTCATTCTTCATCTCCTTAATAGTCTCATTAATACTTTCTTTCATATTCTTATTCTCATTCTTCAAATCCGAAACTTCCCTCGAAATCGAATTCAAAAGTTCCTCCATTCGTTGTTCAAATCGCTTATTTGAATTAACTTTAACATCATCATCAGCAGCAAAATCAGCATCATTATCTTTCGATGATGACGCTCGTTTCCTCTTTGGCGCCATGTTATGTTTATTTTAATTTAATTTAATTAATATCAGGTTGTTTGTCTGCTCCCTTGGGTGTTTTACAGTTTTTCACTTTATTCACTTTTGTATCCATTTATTAAAACAACTTCTTTTGACGTTTGACTAAATTAAAACACCTCTTTTGACTCGCATTAAAGGTCTTCATTGATTCGCTCTTGATCGACTGGAACGATGTCATCGAACGAGGTCGCGGTAGTGACCAAGAAGAGGACGAGAGAGATCGAGGACGATGAACCTTCGCCTTTGTGGAAGTTAGTCACAGAATGGAAAGATGTTTTTGAGAAAGAGGTTTTAACGAAATTGAACAGGACGGAACAGAAGTTGTTTTCGCAAACGTGTCGAGCGAGTCGTTTGGCAATTAAAAGGGCGAAGATTGAATTGGAATATAAGTTTTGGATTCATAAAATGTCTTCGATATCGCAGTTGGAATTG
>Ga0302126_10001574_pt1 | contig 13539 bp, 12 predicted proteins | sample CB4_20m_MG_FD_203108 | JGI IMG/M metagenome (GOLD analysis project Ga0302126, IMG submission 203108) | Marine microbial communities from Western Arctic Ocean, Canada - CB4_20m | ecosystem: Environmental > Aquatic > Marine > Oceanic | place: Canada: Western Arctic Ocean | collected 2017-09-24 | reverse complement strand
AAATGCGTTTATTGACGACGACCATCACCTGCTGATGCTGATGACTTCAGATTTGGCACAAAAAGCGCTTAAAAAAAAAGAAAAGAACGACTATCGCGATGGCACGCGGCGGATCGTTATCGGCCGAAAGCGCTCTGGAAGAAGCGAAGCGGCTCGAGCGAGAGCGATCTTTCGAGCTCGCGATCGAGAAATATCGCCAAGTGATCTTCTCGATGGAAACCGACGAAGCAGAAGATGAGAAGGTTTCGATAGCGCAAGAGGATATGCGCACGAAAGAGATTGCGATACAAAACCTGTCTGCGATGTATCAAATGGAATCGAACGCTGAAGCGATAAAACTGTTACTCGATGAATTGAAACCGATGTTTAAACGAATGCCAAAGGCGAAGACGGCAAAGATTGTCAGAAATTTAATCGATGTATTGAGCACGATCGATGGTCACGATTCCTTGCAAGTGGAGCTATGTAAAGAGCAGATTCAGTGGGCGAAAGAAGAGAAGAGGACGTTTTTGAGACACAGAGTCGAATTAAGGTTAGCGGCGTTGTTCCTGAAAGCGAGGAAGTATACGGATTCGTTGAAGATGATCAGCGCGCTCTCTAGAGAGGTGAAGAAGTTGGATGATAAGTTGTTGTTGGTTGATATACATTTGTTGGAGTCGAAGATTCATTATGCGTTGAATGATATAGCGAAAGGGAAGGCGTCGTTAACGGCGGCGAGGACGAACGCTGGGTCGATTTATGTCCCTCCATCGGCGCAGTGCGGGATCGATTTGCAGAGCGGGATTTTACACGCCGAGGAGAAGGATTATAAAACCGCGTATTCGTACTTCTTTGAAGCGTTTGAGCAGTTGAATAATTTAGATGATGCGCAGTATAAGAAGGAGACAGTTATTGCGTTGAAATACATGTTAATGTGTAAAGTGATGAGCGGTAACGCGAGCGACGTGAAGACATTAGTGGCTTCGAAATCTGGGTTGAAACACGCTGGCGAGGAATCTTTGGACGCAATGAAGGCGGTGGCGGAAGCGTATATTTCGAGATCTTTGAAGGATTTGGAAAGAGTTTTGAGAGATTATGGAGAGTATTTGATGGACGATCCTATTGTATCGAATCATTTGGGTAAGTTAAAAGACGATTTGATGGAGCAAAACTTGTTTCGCTTGATCGAACCATATTCAAGAGTTGAACTCGCTAGAATCGCCGAACTCATCGAGCTTCCGATCTTAGACGTGGAGAGTAAGTTGAGTCAAATGATTTTGGATGGGAAATTCGAAGGTATTCTAGATCAAGGCAGCGGGTGTCTCGTCGTGTTCGATGAGCAACCTCCTGAAACTATGTGCAAGGCTACTTTAGAAGCAGTGGCGAACATGTCCAAAGTTGTCATTTCGCTTCAACAAAGATCGAATTCGATCATATTAGGGTAAACATAAATAATTATAAATAACGAGTTAGCAAAAGCGATTTAATTAATTAATATAATAAGTATATATATATATATATATATATACTGTATATATTATCACAACTATTACAACCTTCGCGATTTGATAACTGACGTTTTCACACCAGTTTCTTCGCCACCATATGTAGTCGCTCCCTTTTTCATATCTCGCACGGAGCCTTTTCTTCGAACAACTGCTTTTGCAAACTTGTTCTTTAATCGCACTCTTGGATTCTTCATATCTTTCGATCTGTGCGGGGTCAAACCTCTATTAGACATGATCTTCCCACCGATCTCACGTCTACCTTCTGCGTCGTCCTCAGGTGCAACCGCCATTCGTTGTTCACGCGTGTATTTTTGTTGTTTATCCAAGCGTTTGCGGTCGCGCTGCGAAAGCGCAAGATCGTATTCTTCATTCTCGTACGACGATTGTCTCGGTTGGTTCGGTCTAGCTCGCATGGCGTCTTCTTGAGCGCGTAAGGTTTGCTCGTGTCTTTCAACGTGACGAAGCGCGCCTTTTTCGTATTTTTGGCGGCGTTCCTGTGTGATGATTAAAACGAAAAGTGAGTTTCAAAAGCATTCGCAAAATAATTGTTGCGCAAAAGTAAAAAAGTAAAATGTCCAGCGCGGCGAGACCGAATAGAGGACAAAGAAAACATCGAAACGGTCAAGTTGCACCCCGATAAGTATATTATACTTCATTCGGTGATTATTTTAGCATCAAATTTGACAACAATAAATCATGGAAAGAAATATCGAAGCTTCGATATGATGATGCGAAAGAGGAATTTAACACACACATTCGTGCTCGCGATGAGAAAAAGAAGAAATAAAGTAATAATAAAGTAACGTACCCCTAGTGTGTCACGCATTGGCACATCTTCTTCGCCCGTATCGCGTCTTCCTTGTTTAATACCAATCGGCATCGATCGATTTCCATCTTGGACGATATCCACTAGACGTCTTTTTCTATCATGTGAAGTTGGAATCTCGTCCAACTCTTGCGCTTGCTCGACTAAATCTGCAACGTCGTCACCGAAATCGCCAATCGCTGCAATTGAACTAATGTTTCTCGTCGTAGCTGCTTGACGTTTACGCTCTTGCTTAGTCAACGGAACACGCGTAAACAAATCTTCTTCAATTCTCGCGCGAGCTTCCATGCGAGCGTGTTCGCGCTTGACGAAGGCGTTTCGGTCGTTTGCATCTCCATCACGAATTTCTTCAGGGTCTTCACCGAGCTCGTGTGCGAGTTCCTGTGTATTTTAAAATTGTAATATGTGTTAGATATATAATTGAAAACGATGTGAACGATCGCTCGCGTAAAATATATTTCAGAGAGAAAGAGAAAAGAAAATGTCCACTTCTTGATTGAAGTATCACCACTGACACGGCAATACCACTGCCCAAGATTTAGTACTGTTTGGTTGTACGCAACTTTAGGAAGCCCGAGAACACCTGATAAATAGCAGGTCCCGGGGGCAAAAGTGCGAAACGAAACGAAACGAAAAAAATAAATGTTTATAAAGAAGAATTTCTCGTACCTGTATGAGCGAAGATCGTTGCGCCCGTCTTCTTCCTTCCTTTTCGCGTCTCTTTTCCTTGTTTGATTTTCCTTTTTCCAAATCTTCGTCTTCCATAGTCGTTGGCAACATCTTCGGAGGACGATAGACGCCGTCTTCGTCGTTTTCTTCTCCTTCATCACCACCGCGCCCGACCAAAGCAGACGGATTCGGTTTGAATTGAAGATTATCACCACCCGCGGCTGCGCCCTCGGCAGTACTTACAACTTTAAGAAGTTTTTCAATCTATTTTTAAAAACGATGGTGAGTAAAAAGTGATAAATGAACCGCCGCTAAAAATAAAGCATACACACACATATACACACGTATAAAGAGCAATAAGAGTGAAGTTTCGTGATGATGTTGTTCCTCTCGTCGTTAGATCGCTCAGTCCCTTAGATGTTATAAAAAGCCTTCATGGGCGTTACCGCGGTAAGCGGAACGTTTTCAGGACATGCCGTGAAGCATTTTCATCACCGCGACACGAGTGGTTTTAACATTCTCTTTCACTTCGAAAATATACGCACGCACGCACGCAAACACATTGTTCGAACGATCGAAAACAATAAAACAATAAAACATACCTGATACTGAAGCTTCTTATCAATTGGCCTGAGCTTCTCGATGTACGACCGAATTTCCACGAGTTTCAAAACCACCGGATGGTCCTTCACCGACTGCCCTTCCGCTTTCATCATTAAGTAAAACACAATGTTCACGCAATAACTTAACAAAAGAATATATTTCGTGTCCAAATACGTGATACCTTCCTCGGTTATGTACTCGCCTCGTTTTGCCGACTTCACAAGTGGTTCGACGTTTGTTTCAACCTCGGCGAGCGTCTTTTTCAACTCATCGCATAAAGCGATCACTTCAGCGTCTTCGTCCAGATTTGCAGCGGCATCTTCTAAACGTTCTCTTTTCGTTCTCTTTTCATCATCGTCCAATGCTTCAACGACAACTTTTCCATCTATGCTTGTTGTTTTCTTGTTCTTTTTCGTTGGCTTTTTCTTAACGCCGAGTTTACTTCTCTCCGCTTTCTCTTGCAACGTCAATTCTTCTTCTTCTTCTTCTTCTTCTTCTTCTTCTTCTTCACTGCTACTCTCTTCGTCATCTTCGTCATCTTCATCATCATCTTCATCATCATCATCCAACCCAAAATCCATAGCAGACATTTTCTTCGCCCTCGCTTTCTGCGCCAACCTCGCCGCCTTCTCTTCATCTCTCCTATCCTCCTCCTCCTCAACGTCTTCGTGATCGATATCTTCATCGCCGTAGAAATCACTTTTCCTCTTCCCCTTAACCTTCCCATCTTTATCAAAATCATCCGACTCAGACTCCGAATTATCATCATCTCTCTCGTCATCCGAATGCTCAGCCTTATTCCTTAACCGCTTTTGTTCTAACTTTTTCCTTTGCTCTTTCATGGCTCTCAACAATCCAACTTCGTCGTCATCGGAGTCTAACTCTTCATCATCTGAATCTGTTTCTTCAACATCCTCTGAATCTGTTTCTTCAACATCCATTAGCGCTTCTTCTTCTTCTTCATCATCATCATCATCATCATCGTCATCATCTTCATCCTCGTCGTCGAAATCGAGTTTTAGGAAATCTTTTTGACCACTTTTCGATTTGACGAACTTATTCGCGTCATCGATCTCATCGTTCATCCATGTCTGATGTCCTTTTGTTTGCAGTTTACTGTTTTTTTCTTCTTCGCGTTTCTGTTTTCGATCGCTCCTTGGTCCCATTATAGTATTTATTATGTTGTTTATTAGTAAACGATTTGAAATGACGGCTGAGAGAACATTTCTGCGAGGCGGTCCAAATTCCTGCTGCCGTTTAAATCTGCTAAAGGTGAATTTGGACTCTAACGACGCGAAGGAAATAAATATTAAATGATCATCAATAAATTAAGCTAAAGATTCATATAGTGATTGAAAACGAACATGTAGAGCTATATCATTGAAGATATGAATGTCTAAAAGCGTGCAGCTGTTTTTTTTTAAATAATGTCACAAAGCCCTATATAATGTCGCGGTTCTAAAATTCTTCAACGCAAAGGAGCGCACGCGAAATGTCTCTTCACCGTGTCGCTCCATTTTGAAAGACTCGGGTTCCAGAGCCAAAACCTTCTACCAAGATTTCCATCTGGACCTTCTTCAATACTTGTGCTCCGTCGCACGCGGTAGAAGACAAAATTTGCGAGAAGTGCCGTCGAGACTGAGTAATCTCCCTTTTTCATCCACCATGCATACATGCGCTCGGCGTTAAGCCCTTTCCTCCTATCCGGAAGTTCACTCACGAGTCCGTTTTTGCGATTAGTGATGATATCAAAAGCGCTTTTTTCTCCACACAGACCGCTATATATACTCAAATAATGCTTTGCCGCATTGCCAAAACTCGAAATCATGAATCTATCGTTGAATCCACCGAAAGGTGCAAAAGCGGGCACGTGAATAGTATTCATTTGACTAGCTGTAAAACTCATGAAAAAGGAGTTCGAACGCAGATAAAATTGATCAGGTATTTTGTTTGGGCGCTATTTTGTTTGCGTATTCAACATCCGGCCTCAATAAAACGACAGCATCAAAATGAGATTTTTCAGCGTACATGAGCTCACTCGTAGCCTCGCGGTGCATCAATTGCGCTAAAAGCTCGCTCGGATACGATCCTTTTGGACCGCTCACAATTCTATCGACGCGTTTTTCATATTTTTGAGACAAAATTTCGACGCACGCTTTGCTCGGTTTTGGTGCCTTCTCAATTTTGATCGTATACTGTACAGTACCTCGTCGTTTTGACGTATCTATTTTTCCAGCGTTTTCGCCGTCTTCGTCTTCGTCTTGGTCTTCATCATCAGCTCGAGAAAAAAAGCTACTATCTACACGTATATATATAATTAAAAAATAGAACGAAAACATATAAGCCTATGCAACCTACTCGGCGGAACGAGGAAAACGTTCGTAAACCTAAAGAAAAGTTCTGAAACATTCCAAATACAATCTTCCTCTTTTTCTTGATTGTTTTTCGAGCGTTTTTCGGGTATTTCCTGACTTCTATCAGCGAAAAGAGAAGACGCATCATCGTTATAATCATAGCTAGATTTCGTGTTCGTCTGCGCCAAATTTTGCCCACGGCGTGGGCATTTAGAGCATTTATTTACTGTAATAGTCGCCTTTTTGTAAGATTGCAAATTTTCCATTCTGTCATTATTGGGAATCAACGAGGGACGATGACCCGGATGTTCTAAGGGCCACATCGAATTCGTTCTTAATCTATAAAATAAGAATCGATTCGCTTTTGGTAAAAAATGTAACGTTAGATTGTGCACTTCTTTCAAGTACCAATACGTGAGTTGTTCTAAGTTCATTTGCGATGGAATGTTTTTATTTCTCACACATAACCAATCGTACATACTCATCAAAGTAGTCATCGCTGAACGACTGCTTAAGGCAAAACGGTCATTAATCCCGTTGGCGCGTTTCGCATAGTTCCACGACTGCGCATTACTACCTAACCCCCAACTCACTGAATACAAGGCATCAGGGCTTTGAATTTTCTCTTCTTTAAATATGCCTTCAGGATGTGGCAGCTTATCAATATACACAGTATCAGGACGCGCGAGAATAATCCAATCGAATTCAATCGCAGTTTCCTTTTCGTATTTAATCCGTATTTCATCTACAAGCTTACGATAATATAATTGCGATAGAAGTTCTGCGGTGTACATACCATTTTTTGAATTCAATCCTCTACCTCCTCCGTGATACCATCGTCCTTTGTTCGCAAGTTCCTCATAACACGCTCGCGGTATCTTTAATTTCTGTAAATCTCCTTTTTCTTCATTCGAAGAAGTCTCGATGAAAGAAGAACTTCTGCCGTTTTCTCCCCATTTACTACTTTCGAATTCATCGCCTACTAATGGTCTATCTACGTGCAAAATTTCGCCAACTTTCATAACGTTTTTATGCTCTTCCTGCATACTTGATAAAACTTCCTCGTACGTGTGCGAAAACGCATCTCTCTCTGCGACGATAAAGACGATAATTTGATTGTATATCTTAGCGTCTATAATCGGTTGAAAAATATTTTCTACAATAGAGCACCAAGTGCGGTTAAATGTACGAGCTTGGCCAGTCAGATAAAGGGCAACGTTTTTTTTTCTAATCTCGGCTATATTATCATGATTCCTATTTCCTTTCGCGTAATCTTTCGATGAGTCTGCTATGTTATGCACACTATCAAAATATATGTACTCTTTTCTTCTGAATACTACCATCAACGCATGAATAAAGACTATGAAGATGAATGTCAACAACAATCGATATCTGTTCCATTCCTTATATTTATATCGCATTATTTCTTTCGGTCGCGTGTTTAACTAAAAGCAGCAGCGCGAAGACCGGTCAAAAACTTAATCACAAAAAGAAATGGAATATATATTTTCCGAACACTTTGCTTTGGAGAGAAAAACAAAACAACTTATCGATGGACGCGATCGCTGCTAAAGTTGAAGCTGCAAACGCGAGCGTAGTCATCGTCGAGCTCGGTTGCGATCGTCGAGCTCGGTTGCGATCGTCGTCGTGGTTTATTTCCATAATCGGCCATTTTATGTATTTAATAATCATATTCATAATACATTAGATTAATACAATTGCACGCAGAGTACGGACCCAGAAAATGAAACCCTAAACGGTAAAAAGTATTACCCTAAACGGGAAAAAGTACTGTACAATAGTACAAAAACCTATACAGAATATGGAGGCTATACTCTAAAACTGATACGCGAGGTGAGGTATAGGGAAAAGAGTATCAACCAACCAATAAGAGCCGCACTCATCGCGCCAGTGAAGGGCCAATGCCACGCGACGAAGAGATTTCTTCAAAAGAGTGAGTCTGGGACCAGTGCACACAAAACGGATAACGGATAACGAAAAAATACATACGAGGACAGCAGAACATGCCCCTCCCTCTGATGATGGTGCCTCTGAAATTCGACATCCTTATCTCGAAAAGAGAACAAGTTTCAGCCGTCGCTCATGACATCAGAGGACTTCATATTTATTAACAATAAAAAACAATAATATCAATTCTATAGGCACCACAAAACAATACAATTAAAGTATAGTATAATATAATAATAGTGCGCGTACCATAATCTCGATAGCAATTTCTACATACTATCCACCGCAATGTCTTCCTCTTCTCCCAATAAAGAGCACGAAATTCAAATTCCATTGTTCAAGGTCTTCGTCGCGCCCGAGGCCGCGAAAGAAACGGCAAAAACTTTGCATTCAGGGTTTATTACGCAAGGCCCAAAAGTCGAAGAACTCGAGATAGAATTTAGCAAGTACTTGGAAAATCCGTATACTCTCACTTTGAATTCGGCTACTTCGGCGCACCATCTCGCCTTACATTTACTGAAAAAACCACTAGGGCAGTGGCCAGGATTAAACCAAGGCGATGAAATATTATCGACCGCTTTGACGTGTACGGCTACGAATTTCCCGATATTAGCAAATGGATTCAAAATTAAATGGGTCGACGTAGATCCGAACACGCTGAACATGTGCGTTGAAGATTTAAAAAGAAAAGTGACGAAGAATACGAAAGTTATCGTTTTCGTGCATTGGGGAGGTACGCCGATGGACTTGGATGGCGTCAAAAAAGTGCAAGATTATGCCGAGCGCGAGTTTGGATTCAGGCCAGTTGTTATCGAAGATGCAGCGCACGCCATGGGCGCTGAGTATCGCGGTATTAAAATTGGAGCTTTGCAAAGAGGTAATATTGTCACGTTTTCGTTACAGGCAATCAAGCACTTAACGACTTCAGATGGAGGTTTGCTTTGTCTTCCTAACAAAGATCTTTACGAAAGAGCAAAGCTGTTGCGTTGGTATGGAATTGACAGAGATAAACGAAATTATAAAGGTAAAGATTTGCGTCTAGAATCTGACGTCGCAGAATACGGTTTTAAGTTTCATATGAACGACTGGAACGCGAGCCTCGGTCTTGCAAATTTTCCGTTCTTGGCTACGAATTTGTCGAGGCACAGAGACAACGCTTACTTTTATAATGAAAAGTTGAAAAATATCAATGGAATCAAGTTGATCTTGCCACCTGACGGCGCTTTATCCTCATATTGGGTTTATTCTATGCTTATTGATGATAAACTCGAATTCATAGAGTTTATGAAAAGTAGAGGTATTTTTGTATCTCAAGTGCACGCGCGGAATGATACGCATACGGTATTGGCGCCTTTTCAAACGCATCTTCCAAATCTAGATGCTGTCGAAAAAATGCTTGTTGCGATTCCGTGCGGCTGGTGGGTTACGAACGAGCAACGTGAATATGTTGTAAAGTCAGTACACGAATTTTGTTTGTCGAGCTCTGCTATTTTTGCGCGAAAGTTGACTGCATCTTCTTCTTCGCAAGTAACAAAAAGTCTAACAGCAAAAAATACTTCCAGCGTCCCAAGACATGTGGCACGCCGAAAAATTATCATCACTGGTGGGTGCGGTTTTATAGGACACCACGTCGTCGAGCATTTTTCGAGAACGACTGATTGTGATCTCGTTGTTATTGATAAGTTATCATACGCCTCCCTTGGTTACGATCGCTTGAGAGATACCGGTGTCATGGATAGAGTTCAAGTTTTTGCTACCGATCTCGTCAATGGAATTCCCGAAGGTGTAGCGTATGAATTAGGGAATCGCATTGAATTTATCGTTCACATGGCTGCCGAAACGCACGTCGATAACTCTATCAAAGATCCCGTTCCATTCATGCGTAATAACGTGGAAAGCACAATTTCTATTCTCGAGTATACGAGAGTTTTACTCAAAAATGGGTGCGATTTAAAGAGTTTCTTTTACTTTAGTACGGATGAGGTATTTGGCCCGGCGTTAGGGACGACAATGTACGATGAATGGGATCGTCATAAACCAACGAACCCGTATTCAGCGTCTAAATCAGCTGCAGAAAATATTTGTATTTCTTATGAAAATACGTATAAAATTCCTCTGATGATTGTGAACGTCATGAATGCGTTTGGCGAAAGACAGCATCCAGAAAAATTCATACCAAAATGTATTCGCAAAGTTTTGGTCGGAGAAACTGTTCATATTCACAGCTATCCCGATAAACAACGCGCGGGAACTCGATTTTATATTCACGCAAGAAATATTGCTGCCGCTGTTGGTTTCTTGCTTATAAAGGGCTCTATTGGCGAAAAGTATAATATAACTGGCGAAAAAGAAGTCGATAATCTCGAGCTAGCTACATTTATCGCCAGAATCTGCGAGAAACCTTTGATTTATGAAATGGTCAATCATCACGCCGATAGGCCCGGTCACGACTTGCGATACGGTTTATCTGGGGCGAAAATGGCAAAGATGGGTTGGGTACCGCCGTTTGGCTTCGAACAGTCATTAACGAAGTGTATTAAGTGGACGTTGGAAAACAGACATTGGCTAGAGCTGAAACGATGGGCAGAAGATCCAAATATTTATGAAGGTATTTCTCCAGAGGAGATTGGAACTGTTGTTGATCAAACGTCGTCGAGAGTTTCGAAATTGTAATAAAATTATGAATGTGCGGACGACGGGCATAGTTTTATTTAATACATTGGCAGAATTGAAATTTATGACGTATATATTTCTTCATCATCTAAGCGCTTCTCTCACCATAAACATTAACCCGCTCCCAGAGGCACTTCGCAAAAGCTGCACGTACATTCCACGATAAAAGCCGGCGACGCCTTCATTTTTCAGAACAAGTCTAATTACGTCTACTGCAGAAACCGGTCTTTTTCGAGTCTCTCGATTCGTACTTAAACTATCCTCTTCTTCATATTCCTCGCTTACTTTCAACAAAAGTGTTTTCAATCGAATCATAGGATACGTGACAACTGTTGCGGCTCCTTTTGAAACCGTGCCCAATATAAATGCTTCAAATGCAGATAATTGAGCTCCCGATGATTGATATTTAATATCTCTCTTTTTAAAGACGTACCATGCTTTCGCGTGTTCGAATAGAGCCATGTTCATCGCGGGATTTATCGTGAGCATACACGCCGGTAACAAACCCTTCCAAAACCTCAAGATTCCGTACTCTTTGTATATTTTCCAGGCAAGTTCCCAAATACCCATGCGCTTTTCTGACTCAGAAATTTGTAGGTTCATCGAAACAGTATCAACTGGTATGGTCAAAACGTTCGTGACTATTCCAGCGAGAATGCCTAACTGAACAGATTGAGAGACATTGACGATGCCGCCAGTACCACGTCCGCCACCATCGATGGACTTCAAACTTGACAGTTTCCGATTCACTAACGAAGCATAGGTGTAATAATAAACGAGATCAGAAAACAGACAGTGCAACGCTCGCGAATAAAGTCCTCTGTAGAGCTCTGCGACACCGTTGTTATTTACTATTAAAGCGAAGTCCTGCCAAATGTTGCTCGAATTTCTGTCCGTCACCTGACCACGAATTCTTGCAGAAGAAGGAGCGTTCCTATGATGACTACTAGAACTACTTTTACTGCTCTGTTTTTTCCCTATGGCACCGTCATCTTCGCGCTCTTTTTTCTTCGAATCGTAAGACGTCTCTGCCGCTCGTTTCGTTCGAAGTAAGTCCAGTGGGTACAGCATGCAAAGCGCGAATAAGCCACCCGTAGATGCTCGCACCGCATCTGCTATTGGCGAAGACATTAATTACGCCCTATTTTATTGATACGATACGAACTTTGCGGATTTTGAAAATCTCTCTCTATCCTCTATATCAGTGTACAGTGTATATTATTCTCTCTTTTAAAATAAATTATTATATATATATATCGAAATAGTACTGATTATGATCGGGTTTCACTTCAGCTCTTTGAGTGAGCTCGCCCAGTGGCCTTTGCGTCCCGATTTTTTCACTGACGCAGCGAAAGCGCGCGCGCGCGCTAAAAGAGATTTGTGTGTGTTGTCAGGTTGTGCACGTGCGCATGCATGCGCGGGTTTTCAAATTCAAATTTCAAAAACACAAAAACACAAATCTGCAAATCGCAAATGCAAAGGAACAAAAACACAAAAAAAGGAATAAATTTATTTGTATCGAGTTAGTTAACAGCAGTTAAATGATTATTGTTAATACAATTAATTATTAGTAACTCACACGGCGCCTTTTTAAGCGCTCATTTTATTCACGTTGAAACGCACGCACACTCGTAACTGTTATTTACGGACGATTCGCGCCTCAAATAAGAAAACGAGCGCACTCGTCGAGTGAAATGCTTTGAAACATTCCGTAATCGAGGCGAACTTTTTTTTTTTCGTCTACGTCAGTCAGTGCGAGTACAAAAAAGCGCCCACATTTCTCATTCGCGCAGAGAAATGAGATCACCGGCTGTAAGGATAGCGTCGGTCAAAGTTTTTGTGACTTTTGCATTGTCGAGCTTTCTATTGTTGGTCTTTTACAGTGTGTGTGATGCCCGTGGCCGAGGTTATAGTCCTCCTTTATTAACAACATCACCAGTTCTTAAAGTACGTGCTGCTGATGATAGCTATTATGATTGTGAGATGATGGCAACTCCTCAAGATTTTGCTCCCATCAGATCACCTCAAACAATACATAGCATTATTGCAATGAAAGTTCAAAATAAGAGTGTTATCGAGTTAGGAACTCGAAATGGAGATGGGATAAGTTGTTTTGCTCAGTTCGCTTCTTCAGCAATAGCTATTGAGTATGACAAAACTTACTGCGCAAGACTAGAGGAGAGAGCGCGGTTGCATAATCCGCCTTTCTGGTCTGTTCAGTGCGTAGATGCTTTTAAATACGAAAATTTCGACGCTGATATAATCACTTGGTGGCAACAGAATCCTCTGACAAATTTCGCTGTGCTTAAAAAACTTAAAGAGGAACAATGTGCTGGTCGCATTCGCCAAAGTGCTGAAGCAATTTTGGTATTCGACGAGAAATGGCCAAAAGATATGAAAGATTTTGCTTTGCTCAGTAGCGTATTTTCTTGGCAGCAGCGCGTAAACTTCGATGAGTATAGATTGTGTGCAACTGAAAATGCGAGAGATAATCAGGGTAGGGATCTTTGTTATCGCTCAAAAGGCGTGTTTGCCGTTGCTTCGGTTCCAATTTCACAGTATCCGTATTTTAAGTGCCAAGAACCCGAAATCTTTCACATATTTTTTCAATTGTTTATAAAATTCTATAAGTTTTTTATCTAAGATTTTTTCAATTAGAAGTGAAAGTATATAGCACTTTAAGTATTAGATTATTGTCTAGAGTATGAGTACAACTAAGTAGTAGGTTGTTACAGCATAGTTGTATTAAAATCTAAATTTCTCCCGCCTGCGCCGTGCTAAATAAAACATCAGAAAATTTTCAATTAAGCATGATTAAATTGCTGATATTACGTAACATAGATTCACTCAATCTTAAACTATGGACACTTTTAGCTTCCAATTGACATCTTCGACTCGAACAATCCAAAGAAGATGAAGCTGGAAGTTTATCGTAGCAACCGTCGATAGTGTTCGGGTA
>Ga0302126_10001570_pt1 | contig 13556 bp, 11 predicted proteins | sample CB4_20m_MG_FD_203108 | JGI IMG/M metagenome (GOLD analysis project Ga0302126, IMG submission 203108) | Marine microbial communities from Western Arctic Ocean, Canada - CB4_20m | ecosystem: Environmental > Aquatic > Marine > Oceanic | place: Canada: Western Arctic Ocean | collected 2017-09-24 | reverse complement strand
TGATGAAATAGTTTTATTTTCAATTTTACCTTGAATATCCCATAAACATTGCATTATAGATGAGCTGATTGAGGCTTCCACGATATTTTTGAAAGGAAGGTTTAATTTAAAATCTAATGGGTTACTATATGGTTTATTTAAAATAAGTTCAAAAATCTTATCTTTGATTTGTAAAATTTCATTTGATTTTCCCTGAAGACTAGCTTCTCCCCAGCCAATAATACTTTGATTGTTTTCTAATTTAACAAATAACCAATTAGTTTTTTCAGTAACTTTAACTTGGTAAACATCAGCATTTATAATTTTATTTTGCATAGATTAATTCTTTAATATTAAATTATTTATAAAATAAAGTTATGTAATTTTGTACTTTTTGTAAATACTAATTTAAATTAAAATAATATGGAGGGGAATATGATTTTAAATCAAGAAGAAAAAGCAATGCTAAATGGAGAATTGGGAGAAGCAAAAAAATGGGCGATCGAACATCAAATTCAAGTTGGTAATTTTTTTGATGCTGAAAATTTTGTTAATGTTAGTCAGGTTCATATGATGGTAGATCCAGAATCAATAGGTGAAGAAGGCGTCTTATTTTTAGAAAAAATAGCTGACATGAATACAAAAGTTGTAGTGCCAATGATAACTGATCCCAGAGGTGTTGATTTGAATTATTATAGGCCATTGGGGCAAACCGAAGAAATGGCTAATATTGATAGGCGGACTATTAAAGCTTGCTCATCAATGGGTATTTTAATGACAAATACTTGTATTAATTATCAGACAATTATGCCACCAATCTATGGTGAACATGTTGCTTATGGTGATACCGGAGTAGTTATTTATTCTAATAGTGCATGTGGAGCTAGATCAAACTTTGAGGGTGGTCCTTCAGCTTTGGCGGCAGGATTAACGGGAAGGACACCAAGGTATGGTCTTCATCTTGATGAAAAGAGATTACCAACAAAAAGATTTGTTTTAAAAGATCAACCAAAAGAGTTAACAGATTGGGGAATTTTAGGTGCCGTAGTTGGAAAGAAATCTGGATCATATTGGGAAGTACCTATAATAGAAGGATTAAAAGTTACTCCTACATCCGATGAAATGAAACATTTGGGTGCTGCCATGGCAAGTTATGGATCCACACCTTTATTCCATCTTCATGGCATAACTCCAGAGGCTAGAAATATAAAAGAAGAAGACTTTAATCATTTAGAAAAAAATAAAATTACCAAATCTGATTTAGATAATTTAAAATCCCAATTTGGTAAAAAAGGTGATAAAATTGATGTTGTTGTCTTTGCTGCTCCACAATTATCTATTATTGAAATGCATAAAGTTGCAAATTTATGTGATAATAAAACATTTAAAATTCCAGTTATAGTATGTACTTCACCTCAAGTTTATAGTGATGCAATAAGAATGGGATTTATTGAAAGAATAGAAAATTCTGGTGCAAAAGTACTTGAAGGGACATGTTTCTATAATCAATATGCTCGTGAAATTGGAGAAGCTAACGAATGGATAAACTTGCTAAGTAATTCTGCAAAAATAGTTAATATCCTTGGAGGTTATGGTTATCAACCAGCGCTAGCAAATATGGAAGATTGTATTAAGTCAGCTTTAGCAGGGGAAATTATATGAAAAATATTTTTAAATGTCATCCAGGTATTGGAAAAGAAGTTGAGGGAATTGTATTATCTGCAAATGATGATTTCTCGGCAAGGTATGATCTTGATAGAATTAAAGGTGTTTTTTCAAGGCCTCAGCATAAATTATCAGGACAATCTTATATAGATAAAATTTTAGTTTTAAATGGCTCTAAGGGAGGAGTAGCATCTGCTTGGATGCTTTATGAGATGTATGCCAGGAATGTTGCGCCTAAAGCAATATTATTTAATAAAGCAAATACTATTTTAGCTCAAGGTGCAGCTTTGGCAAACTTGACAATGTGCGATAGATTTGAGGATGGAGATATTACTTCCTTATTAAAGAATGGAGATAGAGTTATCGTTAATCCAACATTAGGTACAGTTACAGTTATATAACTTTTTTTTATAGGAACATAAATATTATAAATTATATTATGAAGCTTAAATAAGTTAACTTATTAATTATATTTTTTTATTTTCGGGGGAGAATTAAATGAGACTTTGTAAACTATTTTTTAAACTATTTGTTTTTAGTTTTTTTGTTACTATTAATTCAAATGTAATATTAGCGGATGATTATCCAACAAAACCAATTAATGTTATGGTTGGTTATTCTGCTGGTGGTGGAACGGATTCATACGCAAGAACTTTGGCGAGTTTTATTCATGAACATCTAGGTATGCCTTTCATGATAACAAATAAACCTGGGGCAACTGGTATGATTGCTGCTAAGGCAGTTAATGACGCAAAATCAGATGGATATAGATTGTTTGTTATGGCACCTGGTCCTTTTTTTATTAAAGATGTCATAGATGGAGATAAAGCTAAAGTTAAACCTTTAGAAGTCTTTAGAACATTAGGCACGATTGGTGTTCTTAATACAGCATTAATGGTTCCGACTGACTCACCTTTTAAGTCAGCACAGGAGCTCGTTAAATATTCTAAAGCTAATCCAAATAAGATTTTGCGTTGGGCGAATACAGGTAATGCCAGTTTACATTCTTTGGGAGGTCACGCCTTTTTACAAGCAAATGGAATTAAAGCGCAGACAATACCTCACAAAGGAGGTTCAAAAGCAAGGTTATCTGTAATAAGTAAACAAGTTGATTATGGATTTATTGGAATACAGCTATTAGCAGGCTTTGATACAAAGATGAGACCTTTAGGTGCTCTAGGTAGCGATAGAGATCCAAACTATCCAAATGTAAAAACAATGGAAGAGTTAGGTTTGCCACGTATGGGCATGGCTAATCCTATGATGGTTTGGGCTAAAAAAGATATACCAGAAGAGGCTGCTCAAAAATTAATTGTAGCTATAAAAAAAGTGGCTGAAAGTAAAGGTTTCAAAAAATTAATAAAAAAACTTGGGTTATCATCCATATATGCTTCACCTGAAGAATCAGTTAAAATCATTAATGATTTAGGTAAACAGGTAGTGCCAGTAGCTAAAAGAGTTTTTAACAAGTAATAAAATTGGAAAGGCCATTTTAAAAAAATGGCCTTTTAATACATAATGATAAATTTTAAAATATTAAAAAACTACGATGTTTCTTCAGGAATTACTTTACTAATTATTAGTTTATTTCTTTTATTTGAAATAAGATTAGCTGAATTTTCTGATATTTCAACTGGTGAAGGGGCTATTGGTCCAAAGTCAGCGCCCACATATTTAAACATAACTATAATACTTTTATCAATCTTATTAATTTTCAATAGTTTTTTTAATAAAAATATTATTAATAATAATTCAAAATTTAATTCATCTCTTGTTTTTAAAAAAGCTCAATTAATAGCAGCAGTTTTTTTATATTTATTCTTAACTGATTTAGTTGGTTACTTGTTGAGTACCTTTATAATTATTCCTTTATTATTATTTATTTTTCAAAATAAAAATTTTAAAAAAAATTTATTTATCTCTTTTGTTGGTACATTAATTTATTATATTTTTTTCATCAAAATTTTGGGTTTGCACAACCCTGATCCACAAATAGAGTTTTTTGAAGTGTTGAGTTTTTAATGGAAATTATCAATGGATTTTATTATTTATTCTCGAATTCTTCAGCGCTAATTTTTGTCTTTGCTGGCGCAGTTGTTGGGATGGTTGTTGGAGCAATCCCAGGTCTGTCTGCAGCGGCAGCCATAGCAATGATCGTACCAGCCACGTTTTACTTAGACCCTCTTTCTGCTCTTGGTTTTTTATATGTAATTGGTAAATCAGGGAGGTATGGCGGATCAATTTCTGCTATTTTATTTAATACTCCTGGCACTGCTGCAGCAGCTGCTACCATGCAAGATGGTTATCCTATGACACAAAAAGGACAGTCTGGAAAAGCTCTTAAAATAGCTACAGTAGCTTCAGTTTTTGGAGATTTTTTTGGCGAATTAGTTCTAATATTTGGTGTTGCTATTATTGCATCTTGGACTTTGTCATTTGGGCCACCTGAATATTTTGCAGTTTATTTTGCTGCATTTGTAATAATTGGAAGTGTCATAGGGAAATCTATTACTAAAGGTATATTGTCTACTCTTTTGGGTGCTTTGTTATCTTTAATTGGTATGGATCCAATCACTGGAGAATCTCGTTATACTTTTAATAACTATGAATTAGAAAATGGGTTAAATTTAGTACCTTTATTAATAGGTCTATTTGTTTTTTCTGAAATCTTATTTCAGTTTAATCAAGTAATAACTGATAAAATTAAAACTGTGGCAGTCAAATCAAATCTAAAAACTGATAATTCACTCTCTTTTTCTGAAATAAAAAAATGTTTTATGATTATGCTTAGATCATCAGCAATTGGAGCATTTATTGGAATAATGCCAGGCTTAGGGTCAGCTGTTGCATGTTTTGTAGCTTATGGTGAAGAAAAAAGAAGGGCTAAGAATAAGGAAGAATGGGGAACAGGCATAATTGAAGGTGTGGCAGCACCCGAGTCTGCAAATAATGCCGTATCAGGTCCAACTATGATACCTCTTTTAACATTAGGAATTCCTGGAAGTACTATAGCAGCTATTTTGATAGGGGTTTTTCTTATTCATGGAATTCAAGTTGGTCCTACTATTTTTGAAACAAGTAAAGAGTTAGTTTATGGCTTGTTTGCTTGTGGATTATTGGGGATAGTTATTTATGGAGTGATTGGGTATTTTTTTGGACCATTGTTAGGAAGAACAATTGCACTATTATCACCAAATATGATTTACCCTTTTGTTTTAATTACAGGTTTTATAGCCGCTTATTCTGCCAGACAAAGTTTATTTGATGTTGGAGTAGCGATACTTTTTGGTATTATTGGTTATTTTTTAAGATTAACAGGATATAGTTTGCCAGCACTCTTGATTGCCTTTGTTTTAGCAAAGAATGCTGAAGAAGCTTTTCGACAATCTTTGTTATTATCTGAAGCAGGAATAGGAATATTTTTAAATCGGCCTATTGCAATTTCTTTTTTTATTATAGGTTTTTTTGTATTGTTTTTTAAGATTAAATCAAAAAATTAAATATAGGAGTTTTTAATTTATGCCATATCATAATTATAGAAAAGATTTAATGGGAAGTGCACAAATTACTCCAAAAGGATCATTTGAAGTCGGATCTTGGCAATCTTTTAAGATTGAATATAAAGCAGGGAAGTTTGGCATTGATGACCAAGGCGGAATTATGATTGGAATGAGGCCACATTATGATGGAAGTAAGTTACAAACTATTAATCCAAAGGAAGAAGGTTATGTAACTGTTGAGACATCAACAAACATTCCTATTGATTTTAAAATTGAAATTAGAAGAAGTATTAGGCCATTACAAAAAAATCTATACATCATTTGTAGAAGATACTTAAATGAAAATGATAGAATAATTATTCGTCTTGGAGATAAAAGGTTTGGATCACCAGGTTTAAGATTACAGACATTTTGTGAAAAAAAGTTTGATTTTAAAATGTTAATTGATCCATTTGCAACTCAAGACTTTATTCCTTTACCGGATGAAAAAAATCCTGAAATATCTATTGTTCCTACTAATGGTGAGATATGGAAACTAATTGCCCCTACTCAAAGAAGATTAAATGAAAAATTTAATATCTTTATTAAGTGTGAAGATAAATGGGGCAACCCATCAAATAAAGTTCAAAAAAAACTATATTTTTTTTCAGATAAGTTAATTGAAGGTTTACCTAAAATTGTTTCTTTTAAAAAAGGAGAATTTTCTTTAACCATACGTGATTTAAAGATTAAAAACGAAGGTGTGTATAAAATTATTGTAAAAGATAACAAAAAAGATATTTTGAGTATTTCTAATCCGTTAATTATTAAAAATTCTAAATACGTTCATTTTTGGAGTGATATGCATGGTCAAAGTAGAGAGACTATAGGAACCAATACTGCAGATGAGTATTTTAATTTTGCAAAAAACAAATCCTTTTTAGACATTTGTGGTCATCAAGGAAATGATTTTCAAATTACTGATGAATTTTGGAAACATTTAAATTTATTAACAAAAAAATATAATGAGGATGGACTCTTTTTAGCAATTCCAGGTTATGAATGGTCTGGAAACACCAGTGTGGGTGGAGATCATAACGTATGGTATAAGAAGGAAAATAGACCTATTTTTCGTTCAAGTAGAGCTTTAATATCAGATAAAACAAAAAATGAAAATGATGCTCATACATCTAAAGATTTGATTAATAAACTAATAAAAGAAGATGCTTTAGTTGTTGCTCATGTTGGAGGAAGGTTTGCTGATATAAGCTATGCTCATGATGCTAAATTAGAGCCTTCTGTTGAGATTCACTCGGCTTGGGGTACTTTTGACTGGATATTAAAGGACGCATTTAAACTAAATTATAAAGTTGGTGTTGTTGCAGGAAGTGATGGCCACAAAGGTAGACCTGGTGCTAGTTTTCCTGGTGATAGTGTTTTTGGATCTTATGGAGGCTTAACATGCCATTTATTAGAAAAATTAGATAGAGACAATCTCTTTAGAGAATTTAGAGCAAGGCATCATTACGCTACAACTGGGGCTAGAATATATTTAGATGTACAAGCATTTTTTGATAAAAAAACTCTATTAAAAGAAACATCAGGGAAAAGGTTAAATATTTCATCATGTTTAATGGGAGATGAGGTTTTAACATCGAGTAGTTATACCGATTTAAAATTAAATATTGAAGGCACTGCCCCAATTGAAAAAATAGAGATTTATGACGGTCTTAAATTAATTAAAGTTATTAAGTCCTTTGAAAAGAATTCTATTAAAAAAAGAATTAGAATAACTTGTGCAGGTCAAAATTATAGAGGAAGAGGAAGATTAGTTAATTGGGACTGCAAGGCAATTTTTGAGTCTGGAAAAATCAAACAGTTTAAAGGTATTAATTTTTGGAATCCAAACCGTCAACCAAAAAAAATAAATTTGAATTCTATTGAATGGAAAACTGTTACTACAGGTGGTTCTTCTTCTGTTGATATTTGGGTTACTGAAGAAGCTTTTTTAAAAAATTTAATTTTAGAAAATAATTTCAAAAACATAAAATTAAACTTAAAAGATATTGATGAAAGTCCAATTCAATATGATTTTGGAGGGATGGACATAAGACTTATAATAGAAACATTGCCTATAAAATTAATTCAATATTCTATAAATGCAAACTTACCTATAAAACTTATTAATAATAAAGAGGCAAGAATTTATGTTAAGGTCATCCAAGAAGATGGTCATCAAGCTTGGTCTAGTCCAATGTATATTAAAAAAATGAATAATATTAATTAAATTTTTTTATGAAGAATTTTTTATGTCTTCTAATAAACTATTAAGAACTTTACTGTTGTATGCTTTCCTTACGATAAGTCCAGATTCTCTTGTAATATCATTGAAATCATTAATATCAAGTTGAATTAAGTCAAATGATTCTACAACGTTAGATGGAGAAGAAGTGAAAAGAATTAAATTTGATTTCTCAACTACTCTAAAGCCCATTCGAGGAGAATTTGTATTTAAACAAATTGAAGGTTTATCTAAATTTTGGGAACTAAAAAGATTATAAAATATATTTATACTTTTACTTGAAGATGAGTTCATTACCCATTTGTAATTTACTAATTCACTTAGGAAAACTTTTTTATTGGCTAAAATATGATTTTTTGATACGTAGAACAAAAATTTATCTTTTCTTATATGAAAAAAGTCAAAATGCAATGTATCACTTGGCTTACGTGCAAACAAAATATCAATTTTATTTTTAGATAACTCCTCTATGAGAATATCAGGGTCGTCAAATTTTACATTAATTTCAAGGTCTGGGTATTTTTTTAAAGTCTTAGTAATTGCTTCTGGAAACTCTGTCATTGACCAAATTGTTCCACATCCAATATTTAATTTACCTTTATTTCCAGAGATAAACTGACTTAGTTCAAATTTAGCATTTTCAGACAGCGCTATTACATTTTGAGCATATGGAAATAAAACTTTAGCTTCTTTGCTAATTATAAACTCTCCTTGCTTTCGGGTAAATAAAGTTTTTATATTAAATGAATGTTTTAAATTTTCTAATCTTTTGGTAACTGCAGGTTGAGTTATATTCAATTTTAATGCGGCTGCACTAATACCTTTTTCTTCAATTACAGTAAGAAAAGTTTTTAGTTCTATTAAGTTCATTTCTACCTTTATAACTAAAATTTATGATCTTATTAAAAATATAAATTATATTTTTGTAATATGTTTGTCTACAGTTATTAATGTATTTGGAGAAAGAAAATGTCAAAAAATTTATTAATATTACTCTCGGATGAGCATAATAAAAGAATGTTAGGTGTTTCTGGTCATAGCCATGTTAAAACACCTAATTTAGACAAATTAGCTAGTCAGGGAACTTTATTTGAAAATGCATATTGTAACTCTCCAATATGTGTGCCCTCAAGAGCAATACTTGCAACAGGAAGATACAATGCTGAAATTGGCTATTGGGACAATGCTGATCCATACGATGGCAAAATACCAAGTTGGGGGCATCGAGCAGTAGAAGGTAATTGTGATGCAATATCTATTGGAAAACTTCATTTTTTAGATGATCAAGCTCCAACTGGTTTTTCTGAACAAATTAATCCACTAAATGTTGTAAATGGAGTTGGAGATTTATTGGGTTTAATAAGGCAAGAGCTTCCTGTTCGTAAAGGTGCAGCCAACATGGCTAAAGATGTTGGAAGTGGTGAAACAACTTATTCAAATTATGATAAAAAAATTGCTGAAGATGCAAAAAAATGGATTTTAAATCGTAAAAAAACAGATAAACCATGGGTATTATTTGTATCGTTTGTTTGCCCTCATTTTCCTTTGATTGCTCCTGAAGAATTTTATAATATGTATCCTGAAAATGAAGTTCCTTGGCCTTTATTATATAAGGAAGAAGAAAGAAGTCAGCATCCATATTATAAAGCTATGAGAAAATGTATGAATTATGATGATTATTTCGATGAAGAAAAAGTTAGAAAAGCTACCTCAGCATATTTTGGTCTTTGTTCTTTTTTAGATCATAACATTGGTAAAGTTTTATCAGCTTTAGATAATTCAGAATTTTCAAATGACACTAATATTTTATATACCTCTGACCATGGTGATGCTCTAGGAATGAGAGGCATGTGGGGTAAAAGTACTATGTTTGAGGAGTCTGCTGGTGTTCCAATGATTTTAAAAGGTCCTGAAATACCAATTTCTAAAAAGATAAAAACACCTGTTAGTTTAGTTGATATTTTTCCAACAGTTATTGATAGTTTAAAACTAAGTAAAAACAAGAAAGATGATGATATCCCTGGTAAATCTTTATTAGAAATTGCAAATGAAGAAGATAATTATGAAAGAATAGTTTTATCAGAATATCATGCTGCCGCTTCACCAGTGGGTGCTTTTATGCTGCGCAAAGGGAAATATAAATACGTTTATTTTGCAGAAGGTTATAGCTCACAACTATTCAACTTGGAAGAAGATCAATATGAAGAAAATGATTTAGCCTTAGATTTAAATTACAAAGCGATTTTAGAAGAGTTTTATGGGCACTTAATAAAGGTATGTGATCCAGAAGAAGTAAATAAGAGAGCCAAGAAGGAACAATTAGAAACAATAGAAAAGCATGGCGGAGTTGAAATTATAATGGGAAGAGGTGATTTTGGTTATTCACCAGCGCCTGGACAAAAACCAGAATTTGATTAAAAGATGAACAAAAGTCAAAAAATAAAAGCAGAATTATTTAAAGATATTATAATGGGTATTATTATATTATCTATAAGTGTCGGATGTTTTTTTACTTATAACCCGGCTGATGCCCCTTTAGAGGTAGGAACAGGTGGGATGACCTTTGCAACCTATCCTCTTGCAGTTGCATCACTTCTTACAATTTTAGGATTGATTTATTTACTATCTTCATTTTTAAAATATATAAAAAACTCAAGTAAATTTGATCTTTTATTTAATATAAACAATGCTGTAAAAAATAATAAATCATTATATTTCAAAAGATTAGGCTCAGTTGTATTATTAATTATCTATGCCCGTATGATTGGAGAAATAAACTTTTTTATTTCTTCAATGATCTTTCTTTTTACTGCGTTCTACTTGTTTGAAAGAAGAGACTACTTGAAAATGAGTGTTTTATCTGTATTGGGAAGTGGTTTTTTATACGCTTTATTTATTTATTTCTTGAAGTTACCAATTTAGGAGACATAATGTTTGAAGGTTTAATAGGAGGCTTTGCTAATTGTTTTGACCCTATCAATTTTACTTTATTATTTTTAGGAACATTTTTAGGATTGTTAGTTGGCGCACTCCCAGGATTAAGCTCACCTATGGCAATAATTATTTTATTGCCAGTTACTTATTCATTAGAGGCCTTACCTGCACTTTTAGTAATGATAGGTGTTTATGTAGGTACTAAATTAGGTGGATCTTTTTCTGCCATTCTACTTAGAACACCTGGAACTCCAGCATCGGCATGTACGGCCATTGATGGTTTCCCAATGGCTGAAAACGGTCAAGCTAGTCTTGCTTTAGGTTATGCTACTTATTCTTCTTTTTTTGGTGGACTTACAAGTTGGATTATTGCGGTAACGTGTATTCCAATCATATCTGCAGTAGCACTAAAATCTTCAAATGCTGACATTGCTCTCATAGGAATAATGGGATTAGTTATGGTTTCAGCTTTTACTAGAGGTTCGATGCTCAAAGGTTTCATTGGTGTTTGTATAGGTTTATTGATTGGATCAATGGGAATGGATAAAAGTGATGCAATTGAGAGATTTACTTTTGGATCTTTAGATTTATTAACAGGTGTTCCATTTGCGGCTGCATTAGTTGGATTATTTGGTTTTAGTGTTGTTTTATCAGATCTATCATTAATGAAAACAACATCACAGCTTATAACTGAAAAATTTAAAATTGAACTTCCATCTTTTAAAGATTTTTGTAAGCGATGGAGAGCATGGTCTATTGGAAGTTTTTTTGGAGCTGTTGTTGGCGCAATTCCGGGAGTTGGAGCTGATGGAGCTACTTGGTTAGCTTATGGAACAGTAAAAAACAATTCTAAAAATCCAGAAAAATTTGGTTTAGGAGAACCTGACGGTGTAATTGCTCCTGAAACAGCTAATAACGGAACCACAGGTGGTGCAATGGTTCCAATGCTAACTTTAGGTATTCCAGGGGACGCATCAACTGCAATAATGATTGGTGCTTTATACCTTCATGGTCTTCAACCAGGTGTTACGTTAATGAAAACTGGCGCTGAAGTTGTTTACGGCATGCTTGCAGGACTTTTGTTAGCTGGGATTATGATGTTTGTTATTGCAATGGGAGCTATAAGATTTTTTGTATATATCTTAAGGCAACATAGATCATTATTATTTCCATTTGTAATGGTCTTTGCAACATTAGGAGCATATGCAAGTTATAATGAAATTTTCCCTGTTTATGCTGCCATATTTTTAGGAGTTTTTGGTTTTTTAATGGAGGAAAGAGGTTTTCCTGTTGTCACAATAGTACTTGGAGTGATTTTAGGACCAATAATAGAGTATAACACTAGAATAGCTCTACAGGTAGCTGATGCTAATTGGTTAACTTTTATAGATACTTGGCCAAGAATTATTATTCTAGGCACAATCATATTCCTTGTTTTTAATGAAGTAAAACAAGGTTTAATTCGTGAGAAACTATCTAAAACAAAATAAGGAGGATTCAAATGAGAAATATATTTTTAAGTATTACTTTTATAATATTTGGCTTTAGCCAAATAGTTCTTGCAGACTATCCCGATAAGGCAATAAGGATTATTGTTCCATATAAAGCTGGTGGTGGGACGGATACAATAGCAAGAGGATTTGTAGGAGCTTTTAGCAAAGCTGCAGGAGTTGATGTTGTTATAACTAACGTTAATGGTGGAGCTGGATCTAAAGGTGTTATTCAAGTTCAAAAAGCGAAAGCTGATGGTTATACTTTATTATTAACTGGTTCTACTGATATGATAGGTCTATCTACTTTTAGAAAAATGCCATTTAAGGCTGTTGGAAGTCTTGATCCAGTTGGAGCAATATACACAACACCTACGTATATTCTTGCTCATAAAGATAGAGGTTACACTTCTTTAGAAGAAGTAATTAAAAAATCAAAAGCAAATCCAGGAAAGTTAACGGCAGGTATTGGTGGAAAGTTTGGAGCACATGATGTCTTAGCTAACGCTGTAAATGGTTATAAAAATGCTGGATTTAGAATTATAGCTTACGATGGAGGTGCTTCTTTAAAAAAAGCAACAATTGCAAATGAAATTGATATATGTATCATTCATTCACCAGTTTTACTTAATGAAGTAAAGGCAGGGTTACTTAATGTCATAGGAACTGGAGGATCTCTTGCAAATATAACTTATCCAAAAATTCAGGGAACTAAAACTTTAAGGGAAATGGGTATCCCTGCTGATGTTGGTGTTACTAGAGGGTTATGGGCTCCTAAAGGAACTCCAAAAGATGTAATTAAGAAACTTGAAAAATTTATTAAAGCTGCGGCTACAAGTGAAAAATTCAAGAAATTTGGAAATAATTTTGGTTTTGCCCCAAAGTATTATTCCTCTAAAGCCTTCTTAGATTTATTAAACCTTGAACAAGGCGTCTACACAGATATTAAAGGTAAGTTTATGAGTAAGTAATTTAAACTTTAAAACATTAAAAAAGAGAGAGTTAAAATTCTCTCTTTTTTAATATCTATTTCTTTAATTATAAAATTTAAGAGGGTTTTATGTCCAATAAAAATCAAAATTTAATAATTATCATGTCAGATGAACATCAGGCAAAAGCATTAGGATCTATTGGTCATCCTTTTGTTAAAACGCCAAACCTTGATAAGTTAGCGTCTAATGGTATTAATTTTACGAATGCATATACTCCTTGCCCAATATGTGTTCCTGCCCGAGCATCATTCGCGACAGGACTTCCAGTTCATAAAAATAGATTATGGGATAATGCCATGCCATATTTTGGTCAATTACCTAGTTGGGGCCATATGTTACAAAAAAAGGGTGTGTCTGTAGAGTCCATTGGTAAACTTCATTATAGAGCTCAAGAAGATAATGATGGGTTTGATGTAAAACATATTCCCATGATGGTTTATAAAGGTGTTGGTATGGTCTGGGGTTCTATAAGAAGAGAAAATGAGAGAAAAACACGGGACCAAAGAATGCTTGGCGAATATATAGGTCCAGGAAATAGTAACTATACTGATTATGATGAAGCAGTAGTTAAAGAGTCTATTAACTGGTTAGAAAATAAATCAAATGAAAGTAACCCAGATCCATGGTGTTTATATATTGGTTTAGTTGCTCCACATTTTCCTTTAGTAGTACCTCAAGAATTTTATGATATGTATCCACATAAAATTTTGCCAAA
>Ga0302126_10001564_pt1 | contig 13580 bp, 6 predicted proteins | sample CB4_20m_MG_FD_203108 | JGI IMG/M metagenome (GOLD analysis project Ga0302126, IMG submission 203108) | Marine microbial communities from Western Arctic Ocean, Canada - CB4_20m | ecosystem: Environmental > Aquatic > Marine > Oceanic | place: Canada: Western Arctic Ocean | collected 2017-09-24 | reverse complement strand
CAATATTAGAATCTTTAACAAAACCAGAAGATAAATTTCCTAAAATAGATATATTTAAGCTATTTATAGAACACTTTACAGAACATTCAAGACAATTTACAATCGAGGATAGATTAACCTATTTGTTGTCTCAATTAGAAATTAATGAAAAGGAGTTGTATACATATAATAACGCCATTTCTGAAGAAACTGCGAGTATTAATCGTAGAGCAATTGAATTATCAATTGATTCACTTAGAACACTTATTGAAAAACATATGGACGAATATACGTATGTAACTGATAAAAAAATTGACGAATGGAATACTTATGATAACTATAAATATTATCCTGACATCAGAGATCCTAATTTCAATAAATATTTATCTCAAAAAAGTGAATTTATTAATACAAGTTTACCATTAATAGTTAATAATCAGATTACATCAAAAGATTTTAAATTAAGTAATGCCCAAAGATTTGCTAAAAATTTTATATCAGATAATACGCCATATAATGGTGTATTACTATGGCATGAAGTAGGTGTAGGTAAAACTTGTGCCGGTATAAGTATCGCAGAAAATTTTCGTAATAAAATGAATGCTAATAATAAAAAAATACTTATTTTAACGCCGTCTGAAACATTACAGCAAAATTGGACCGATGAAATATTTAATGTTGAAAAAGAACTTAATAAACGAACGTCTGGTGAAACAAATAACATTCAGTGCACTGGAACAACTTACTCAGACAAATTCAGTAATTTAAACCAGGATAACTATACTTCAATTAAACGACAAGTTAAGAAATATATATCACAATTTTATGAAGTTACCAGTTATAATCAATTAGCAAGTTCAGTAAGAAAAAAAATAAACAGACAGTCCGTATTTAAAATTAATAAAGAAAAAGCTTTAATAAATTATATTAAAAGCGAGTTTTCGAACAGACTAATTATTATGGATGAAATTCATACTACAAGACAAGCAGATGAATCCGACAGGGACAAACAATCAGTCGAATATATAGAACTAATAGCAAGATATGCTGAAAATACTAAAATAGTATTATTAACAGCAACACCTATGTATAATATTTCGAGTGAAATCATTTGGCTACTTAATATTTTGCTACTTAATGACAAACGTGCCCCTCTACTGGAATCGGATATTTTTACCAAAGATGGTATTAAATTTAAAGACGACGATGATGTTTCTTATACAGAAGCATTAAATACATTAGTTAATAAAAGTAGAGGATATATTTCGTATGTAAGAGGAAGTAATCCACTAAATTTTCCTTTAAGAATAGAACCCACTAAGGCAACATATACACCAAACCCTACGAGAGAAATTATTAACGGAGAGCCAATAGATATAGATGTAGGTGTCACGCCTTTAATTAAAAATATGAATCTTTTTAAACATAACATTAGCGAATGGCAGTGGAAATATCTTAGAACTCATCTCATAACAGAGGAGGGTTCTACCACCGCCGCACGCGGTCAAGGGTTTTCTCAAAAACCTATTATGGGGTCAAATATAATTTTTCCAGATATGGCGAGTCATTCGAAAACTAAACCTACAGATACAAATGGATTAATAGGTTCCGACGGCTTCGATGGATGTTTTACCTATAATAAATCAAACGGGACATACACTATTAATCAATTCGCACGAAAAATAAGAGACACTAACCCTAATAGTTTCATTCATACTAGCAATCTTGGTCAATTTTCAAGAAAATTAAATAATATACTAAAATCATGTATTACAAATAAAGGGATTGGTTTTATATTTTCTCAATATTTGAAATCAGGAGTTACAATTATGGCTCTTATATTAGAACAAAACGGCTTCGTAAGATACGTTGGTAATAATAAAGATAAAATTTTATTAAGTCCCCCAGTTTCTCTGGAAAATAGATTCTGTGCGAAGCATATGAAATATTACAAAAATCTTACTGTGAAAGAAAGAAGTAATTTTGTTCAAGCAAGATATATACTACTCGACGGAGCGTTAAGAAAACCTGAATTAAATCAATTAATTAAAGAATGTCGAGGCGAAGGCGAACATCCGAATTTAGAGGGCGAACATATTAAAATTATCTTAGGTTCAAAAGTAGTAGAACAAGGATTGTCGCTACTAAGAGTTAGAGAGGTTCATATCATGGATCCGTGGCATCATCTTAATCAGATGGAACAAGCTACTGGTCGGGCAGTTAGAAATAAGTCTCATCTACAGTTACCAGAGGATAAAAGAAATGTAACTGTATATTTACATTCGTCCGCATTACCATTGAACTCGGGAACAGATGTGGGAATTGAAACTCCTGATGAAAGAGCGTATAGGCGCGGCTATAATAAAAAATTTAATATGGCTAAAGTAGAAAGAGTTTTGAAAAGAAATGCGATAGATTGCGATTTTAATAAAAAAGGCAACGTGTATATTAAAAAAAACTATGTAGATGTTCCGGATGATATAAATCCTCTCAAAGAAAGAACTATTTCTGATTCAAAAGGAGATAAACGAACAATTGACATGTATGATAATGATAATGATGCCAGGTGTGAGTTTGAAGAATGCGATTATAACTGCTTTTCTAATATAGACACGTCTGCTAAAATAAAAGATAATGATACCAATTCATTAAAATTTTCAGAGTATGATATACAATTTACGGAAGAATATATATTGACTTTGTTTAAAGAAGCTTTCGCATATTATGAAATAACAATTATTGAAGAAGTTATAGAACAATTAAATACAGAAAATGATAAGGAGTTTAACGATGAAATAATATATACAGCTTTGAATAATATTGTAGAAAAAAAACTTGCGACAGAAGATATTTATGGAAGGAGGGGATATATTATTAATATAGGTGAGATTTATATATTCCAACCATTTGAATTAGAAAATACTGACATACCGATGTTATATAGATATATTCCTAATTTTGTTACAACTAATAAAACCACATTAGAAAACATAGCTGAAAAAAAAATAGTTATGCGTAAAAAACAACAAAAAAAAGCAAAAGAAACAGAAACAACTATGACATCTATTGATAATACAATTATAAAAAAATGGACAGATAAATTACCAAAAACCAAATTTAACAATAAAGTATTCACTGTCGAGTACGAGGATAAGGGTAAATCTACAGAAAAAGGAGGGTTGCTTAAGAAGTTGCTAAGTATATCTGACGATGAAATAACTAAGGTTAGAGCAATATCAACATTTGACAACCCATTAAATTTTTCATCGGATGAAAAAATATCACTTTTAAAACACATTGTTAGATATAATATAATAAAAGATAGAGAATATCATCACCACCATTTTAAAGATTTATTTCAGATTTACGATAAATGTGGGTTTATTATAAGAAAAGAAGAAATTGTTACAGGTTTTAAATTTGTAACTTTTAGGACAGTGAAGAAACAACTAATTATAAGCACAACTGCGTACATATATAATACTAAGAATAATACCTTTGAGGAAAAAAAAGATTCTTTATATGATTTTGATAAGAAAAAAATGAATCCGTCTAAAACAAATCTGTATGGTTGGATAGGTTTTATAAAGCCAGACAGCTTCTATATTAAAGATAATACTAAAGAAAATGCGACAAGGTCCAAAGGTGTTGTTTGTGGAACCGCGACAATACAAAATAAAGGTAAGCAAATAATTCCATTAATAAAATCTATAATTGAAGAATCTAACTCATATAAGAAAAAACATAAACAATCTAAGACGGTGGAACTAAATAATATTGAAACAATTATTAAAAAAGCTAATTATGGGGTGAAAAATCTATGTTCTGAATTAGAATTAATATTAAGATATTTAGATTCCGTAAATAAAACAAATGAAAATAAAAGATTATTTTATCTTTATGAAGAACGATTATTACACGAAAATAAAAAATAAATAGGCTATACATTTAAATGAATGACAATTTAAAGAAAAAATTGATTATTAATTATATAATTTAATTAATAATATATTATAAATGGACTCTCCAGTAAAATCACTATTTATTAGACAATCTTTCTCATTGAAGGAAACTATTCACCCAAATGAATTAACTTCTATTGATAGTCAAGATTATGATAATTGTATTAATTCAATTCTGCTTGATAAAATAAAGAATAAAATTGGAAACAGATGCAATCAACATGGATATGTTGATAGAGATACAATTAGTTTGGTTACGCGTTCAGCGGGTTCAATTAACACGACGCATTTTAATGGCGACATGTATTTTGATGTTATAGTTCAAGCAAATATCTGTTATCCTACTGAGGGAAATACTATTACCTGTAAAGTTATAGGAACAAATAAAATAGGAATATTCGCAGTAAATAACCCCGTTCAAGTTATAGTAGCAACTGCCCATCATGACGACATTAGTATATTTGATGGTATCAATAAAGAGGATACCATTCAAGTTGAAATAATCAATTTTAAATTTAAATTGAATTCCGATAATATACAAGTAATTGGTAAATTTATTAAAAAAATTAATTAATTAAAGTAACTTATATTAAATATATTTTTTCTCATATATATAATATAATGAAAGGATACGAAAAAATCACTAATCCGGTAACGGGACGCAAAGTCTCCGTTTACGGTAAAACCGGCCAAACTATTATTCATAGTTACATTAACAACGCTCAATCTGGTGGCGACGCCACTCCTCATATGGGTGCCAGACCCGCCAGAAGATCTCAAGGAATTACCCAAGCAATTCGCGATGCCGGTAGAGTTCAATTAGCTGACGGCCAAGGTTCGGGCACATCTGTCCAGAACGGTCCCGCGGCCGCACACGGACACGCTGGTGCAGACATCAACCAACCTAACAGCGTCTCGGCGATAGAAATTTCCATGGTCGCCCCCGTCGCCCAAAACCTTCGCCCTAGAGCTAGAGGAACCCGCGCTGAAAGAGACGAAGGTATCGCTAAAGGAACCCCACTTGGTCCCTATTTCCCCGTCGAGTTAAACTCCCTTAAAATGGCCGAGGTTCTTCAATCTAACGTAGTCAATAAAACTAAAGACCAAATTAACTTTTTATCTGAAGAAGGTGATGTATCCGCCGGTGAACGCGAAGCTTTAGAAGATGCCGTAAGACTTGGAGATGGCAGTGGATTCATTGATTTCCCTGGTCTTAAACTTTTATTCCGTGGTGTATTATATGATTTCTTACTCCGTGATGGTAAAATTATTTTCCAATTACAGAAAAACCCCAATGTTCATTCGAGATGCCAAACTCGTGGTTCCCGTCGCTTAGATGGATGCATTACCTACACTAAAAGCAAAAAGGGTCAAATTGTTCTTACCAAAGTAGATCTTGAACGCCCCTCCTGCTGGCCTAAACCTCTCGGCAAAGGTCATCCGGTAGCGTCTGTTTCACTCTAATTTAATAATTATTTTATTAATGATAAATTTATAATTTCTCATGTATATAATATAAGAAATGAACAAAATAACTAATCCTGTTACCGGCCGTAAAGTATCTGTCTATGGAAAAACTGGGCGCCAAATAGTAAATAATTATCTTAATGAACAACAAGAAGGAGGAGATGTCACTGCTCATATGGGTTCACGTGCTTCGAGAAGAACTCACCGTCTTACTCGTGAAATACAAGAGTCGAGTGGACGTATATTAGGAGATGATAGTTCTGTGGAAGTAGTCGCTGCCGCAGCCCATGAACATGACCAAATGGGTTTAGCTGTCAGACCGAATGTATCATCAATCGCGCTGGATATTATAAAACCCGTCGCGCATAATTTACGTGAAAGAGCCAGAGGTACACGTGCCGAAAGAGACGAAGGTATTAAAAAAAATGATCTTATGGGACCAGTATATCCAGTGATTCTTGATTCTGCTAAATTAGCAGAGGTTCTTCAATCAAACACTATAAATAAAACTAAAGACCAAATAACTTTTTTGTCTGGCGAAGGCAGTCCATCTAATGGGGAGCAAAATGCGTATGAAGAAGCTCTTAGATTTGGAGATGGTTCTGGATTAATGGATTACCCTAATTTAAAATTATTATTCCGCGGAGTATTGTATGATTTCATGATGCGTGATGGGAAAATCGTTTTCCAAATTGAAAAATCTCCCAATGTTCATTCAAGATGCCAGACCCGTGGTTCTCGTCGTCTCGACGGTGTTATTAGATTTACCAAATCTAAACAAGGTAAAATAGTTTTAAACAAAGTAGAACTTGAGCGCCAAACTTGCTGGCCTAAAAAACTTGCCAGTACTCACCCAGTCGCAAAGGTATCTCTTTAAATCAACAAATTTAAACAATTAAATAATTATTTAAGTTTATATTAAATGTCATTAGAGTCTAAGCCCACTCATAAATTATCTCACTCAAAGAAAAAATTTTTACAAAAAGAGATTCCGAAACTTAATAAGAATGAATGTCATGAAATATTTAATATAATTACGCAAAATTCCGATGCTAAATATTCTGAAAATTCAAGAGGAGTTTATATAAATATTAAATTTTTGGATATAGATACATTAGAAAAAATTATTAGTTTTATTAACTATACTAAAGAACAAAAAAATAAATTAGGGGAGCAGGATTTTGAACCAAAGAATATGAATAATCATAGTTTATCAAGGGATATTGATAATTCAAACAGAATAACACATACCAAAGATAGTATTCAAAAAGAATTGTTACGATTAAAGGAAAAGAAAAACGAAAACTTTGTGTTTCAAAACTTTTTAGATAAGTTATCTATATCTAATATTAAGCAATTTACTAAAACCGAATCTGGTGAAAACCGCATTACTTTCCCACAATTAAAACACTCTAAAATCCAACTTGAAGGAGTTAAAGCAAGATTAATGAAAAAATGTCGTGATGTTAACAAGTCCGGTACTGATTTACCTTTTATACCTACAGATGATATCGAATCTGACGATACGGATATTAATAAAAACAATATTGATAATGAAGTATTAAAGGATGAAGAAGTCATCGAAGAAGTCATCGAAGAAGAGTCTAAATTAAATATTGAAACATTAATTAATATGACTTCTGTAAATCATATGCACGACGATGACTTAGATGTAATAAGTAATAATTCCGATTTTAACAATTTTTAATTAAATTTGATATGATATTAATTTTAATTAATTAATTATAATTAATGTTTCAAAATAGTAAATTTGATAAACTGAATAGTGATGTATTTAGTAAAATAAATGGAGGGCAATTAGAACAACAACTTAAACAATTATATTATAAAACCAAAAGAATTATTAATAAATCTGAAAATTCTGGAAAATATACCGAGTCAAGGCTCTATAAGGAATTTTGTAACGGTAATGAATTGAAACTATTTAGACGACCCGTAAATAAGATTAAAAAAACCCCAAAATATATTTTAATTAGAACACCTATACAAAAAGACAACAATATTGGTGATAGTCTAAAAAATACAGTTCCATATGAAATATCCGAACCTGTGATACAGAATAAAGTATTGGGTGAAACTCCCGTTGATAATGAATCTAATAAATCTTCATTAAGCAAAATTATGAATGATATAAAGCGTTTAGATAACAATATATATATAGACAATACACTAAAAACGGACGATTATTACAGTAATGCTTTCTTTGGATACATTTCTAAAATTTTTAATATCGCTCGCCATGAAGAAAAACAAAGTATGCTAAAAAACTTTAAGTTGGATATAATTACAAAATTTAATAAAGAAAATTATTACAAAGATTATGATTATTCCTTAAAACATTTCAAAAAATCTTTCGCAGATGAAACATTTACAAATAACGATCCGGTCACTATAAATATGCTTAAAATTTACGGCGATATATTAAATGTCAATATTGTTCATTTAAATAACCGTTACATTGAATTCATTACAAAATTTAATAAGAAAAATGCGACATTTATATTTAATGATAATGGAAATACAATTGAAACTTTAATGACAAAGCATAATTTTATTAGAGGGGATATGTGCTCTAATATACTTAATGTAGACAAAATTTATAAAGAAAGTGATTTGTCTAAATTAAAATTAGACCAATTACAAAATATAGCGAAAATGCTTAATTTAAATATAAAAAAACCTGGAAAAACAGGCAAAATTAATATCAAGAAAGATGAATTAATTAAGATTATTTGTAATAAATAATTAAATTTGATTATTTTTTATTTAAAAACCTTATGTTAATATATAATATATGGTTTTTCTACAAGATTCTGACAACACGTCGATTAGTCTTTATGTTCAAAATATTAAGGAACATTACAACTTTAAAGAAGTCGAATGTGAAATAAGAGCCGGACTTACGTTACCCAAATTTGAAGGGATAACCAATCAGATTACCCTTCCTAAATTTAGAAAACTGAACGAATATTTCGACAATTTAAATTCAGACTCCGACGATATAACTTCTGTAAAATCATTGGACGTTCGACCATCATTAGATATTACTTTTCTCAAACCCAGACAAACATCTCAAGCTAATATAAATCTTAATGTATCGAATCTAAGATTTACTTTAAACGGACGAAATGCAATAACGTCCTATTGTTCTACTAACGAAATACCTACTTATAAGTCATCTGAAAACAACGTCGAGTTGATTTTTAAAGATTTACTTAGGTCTGGTGATACCGACGAAAGTGCGAATATTGATTTAGATTCTATTAGAACCCGTATTGGCGGGAAAGTAGAACTTGCATATGATTTTTTGAATAGACAATTTAAACCTTCTGACATGAGCTCAAAATATTTATCAGATCTTACTCGTGACGCTGAAACTATATATGGTAAAATTTCTAGGAATATACCTAATCAGTCAAAAATTTTTAGATTTAAAAAACGTAAATCTTATGAAATAACGTTCAAAGATGTTCTTTTTAGAATAGATCTCACTGTAGTTAAATCTTCAAAAACAGGTTCAAACGGATGGTCTATAGGAGTAGGCAACTTTGTAGATGCTGAAGTAGCAGAGCAAGACGAGACATATGAATATGAAATTGAATTTGATTTAAAGGATAAAGACCAAACTATTCTAACCGATTTTATCAATACTATTTACATACCTTCATTTATAAATACACATATTCATCCTTCTTATACAATTTTATCTACACAGGCAAAAGTATTAGAAGCTTATAAGGAGGTGATTAAAACCCTTATTTCTAAAAGACTCGCTAATAAAATAACATGCGTTGAGAATGCTATTAAATATACGTCTCCAGAAACTAATGCCATCGACAAAACAAAAATAGAGGACGCTTATCCCGGAAAGTATAATTTCTTCAAAATTATAAAGAATAAAAAACTGGCAGAACTTCAAAAAATGAGACACGATTATACATTCAAGAGTTCTGACGATGGAGCTAAACGACGTATGTTTAACGGAGACACACTTTACTTTATCAGTCCTAAGGTAGTAAGTATAGAATTAAATAATATTCGGGACGATTCGATAAATTCTATTATCAGTAATTATACCGTAACAGATAAGGCCGATGGATATAGTATGATTCTCATAAAATTCAGTAAAGCTGATACAACTGATCCGGAATTAATCGACCACATGTTTCTTATAGATTCAAACTTAAGAGTATATGATACTGGTCTTACATCATCTAAGAAGGATTCCGGAACAATGTTACTTAATGGCGAATATCTTGAACATGATAAAACTAAAAAAAAGAGACTTAATAAATATGGTATCTTTGACTGTTATATATATGACAACGAAGATGTGTGTGAATATCCACTAATGTCAGCTGATACACAAATTAAAACACGACTTCGTTTCGCTGAAGAGTTTCTAACAGAGGAGTACACTAAACCAGAAGAAATAAAAGACATATTTAGTATTTTTCTAAAAAAATTTTATATCGCTGACGAAAAAATGACTATTTTTCAATGTGCTAATACTATTTGGAGTGGATATGAGGGCGGTGAAATAAATCCTGATATAGGAGAATCCTATTATCTTGACGGACTTATTTTTACCCGCGCAGATTATCCGGTTGGATATAACGCTAATAAACCTGATTTTAATTTAAGACAGAATATAACGTGGCTATCAAATATTAAATGGAAACCTCCGGAAGATAATACGATTGATTTCTTAATCAGATTCGAAAAAGATGAAGTTGTAAAGCAAGGTAATAGGGTTATAACAACAAATAAAATTAATAGGATTCCCCGAAGAAGTGGTGCCGAAACTTCATACGACCAACATATTGTAGCTAACTTATATAACGGGAATGGTGGGATGAGACATAAAAATAATACAACGAATGATAACCCAAATATATGTTTTAAACACGTTAATACACAGCGTGATTCTCTTGTACCTGTATTATTTCAACCGTCTCAGCCAAATATACCAAATATAGGTCAAATATTATTACCAATTGTTAAAGATAGTATATCTGGTAAAATGGTTGCAAAAGACGACGAAGGGAATATTATCGACGACGATACTATTGTTGAAGTTAGTTATACTAATTTTGATGAACTTTCCCATGAATACGAGTCGCATCCGAATTTAAGGTGGGGAATTATGAGAACCAGACACGACAAAACCTTTAATTATAAGCAAGGTGTTCATGCGCAAAAAAAAAGTTTAGGAATTATAAACTCTGCTTTACGCTTTGTAAAAACAACTGTAGACTTAAACCCCTTTCAAACTAAACTAGTCGAAAGGGCTTATAAGATGTGTAGAAACATACCTAATTACAGAAAAAACCCCGGAGTAACTGAAATTCAATCAGTAAAAGATAATAAAGATCTTATTGAAACATACTTCAATTCACATGAAATGGTAAAGACAAATATTAATTTTGGTAATCATAGTGACGTTGCTAATAATATTTGGAGGTCAATTTATAATCCGGTTACCCAAGATATGATTACTACAGGTAATAATATACCAGATTTAAGTGAGGAGGAAAAGAAATATTATAATAGAGATGTTAAAAGAGATAAATCAATATCTCTATCTATGCAAGATTTTCATAATAAAGTTATTAAAAACCGTGTTTTATTAGGTTCTGTATCTAAAATTATAAAAAAAAAACAGGATACGATATCATTACTTGATTTAGCTTGTGGTAAGGGAGGTGATTTGTCTAAATGGCGTGATAATAATATTACAACATGTGTAGGTATAGATTATATGCGTAACAATATAGATGATGATAAAGATGGCGCATGTAACAGGTATAAATTTTATAAATCTCAGGCAGAAAATCAGGGACGACCTTTTCCTAAATCATATTTCCTTGTAGGAGATGTCGGGAAATCAATGAGTAATGATAATTATATTCAAAATAGAGATTATAAACAACTTCATCGTTTATTGTGGGAGACAGACAAATTATCTACAAATTTCAAAAAAAATAAGTTTGATGTTGTGTCAGTCATGTTTGCCTTACATTACTTCTTTAGTAGAGAAAGTGTATTAGATACGTTTATTAAAAATGTCGCAGATAATGTCAAATCCGGTGGATATTTTATCGGTTGTTGTTTTGATGGTAAAAAAATCTTCGATCAGTTAAAAAAGGTTCCTAAAGGAGGGAGTTTAGATGCTATGAAAAATGGACGAATTATGTGGAAAATTATCAGAAATTATTCACGAAACGAATTCAATGCCGACGATTCGTCTTTGGGAATGTCTATTAAAGTATATATCTCGTCTATTAATCAAATCATTGAAGAATATCTCGTAAATTTTGATTATCTTAAGGAAAAGATGGAAAAATATGGACTAATCCCACTAACAGGCACCGAATTAAAGGAACTTAATTTAGGTTCAATAAATAGGGAATCAATAGGTTCATTTGAAAATATATTTAATCTTAAAACGAATACAGATATTCATAATATCACATCTAAATTGAATATGTCGCAAGAAGAAAAGGATTTGTCATTTATGTTTAAGTATTTCATATTTAAAAAGAAGACAAGTGGTGAAGAAACATTGCATCAAATTGTAGACATATTGAGGTCTTCACAGTATCAAGATAAAATGAAACAAGAGTCCTCTCGTGCTAAATTATTAACCGACAGTTCCCTTAGGTTTTACGACAAGGCGATATTAATACAAGCAATTACTATCGCTCACCAAAAAAATATGGAAAGTCTTTCGCAAGAATCTCAAAAACCCGCTACCATGGAACTATCGGAAACATTGGAAGACGAATCTAAAACCGGGTCTTCTGGAGAAGGTGATATCGAATATTCAGACGATGAATCCAAAAAAAGTGAATCTGCCGGTTCCAAAACTGTAGAAGATTTGAGAGGTAAAGGGACAGCAGTTGTTTTACATAAACCGGGAACAGGTAAGAAAAAACCAAAAAAAAAAGATGTTAACACCGATGAATTAGTAAATAAGACTGTCAAAACTTTCGACACTCTTATAAAATTACAGTTAAGTAAAAAAACCATACAGGTATTGAAGAAACAGCGGCTGAAGGATATAGCCATTGGAAAAATTGATGATATTATTTCAAAACACTCTTTACAGTCTAATGAAAAAATGATGGGTATCAGAAAACGGGTTTTGGAAAGTTAATAAAATATATATATAAAGCTTATAATTGAATATTAATTAGAATATTAATATGGAATTATTGAATAAACCTATTATTCACTTAAAGCATATAGATGATAGACCTCATTTTAATTTAGAGATTTCTGAGCAAATACCAGAATATCTTCTGGACAATAAGATATATCAAAAATTAAATAAATATAAAAATATGATAAATGATGTTGATAATATAAAAATATGGGATTTTTGTAAAAAGTTATCAAATGAATATGAACTTTTACACCACTGTATAAAAAATAAAAGTTCTAATTTAGGTGTAGCTAATTATGATCCTATAAGTAGGTCTTTTTTTAAAATGTGGGAAATATGTAGAGATTTAAATATTATAGATACAACTAAAAAAGGTTTGGTATATGGAGCATTGGCAGAAGGACCTGGTGGATTTATTGAATGTTTTAATTTTTATAGGCGGAGATATTGTGTAAGTCCAAGTGACACTATTAACTGTATTACATTAAAACCATACAATAGTGATATACCCGGTTGGAAAAAATCAAGCAGAATTTTCAAAGAATGTGGTAATTATAAAGTCTCTTATGGAAAAGATGATACTGGTGATTTATATAAACCAGATAATATTAAACATTTTGCGGATATATTTAGTAAAAATAAGGCTGACCTTGTAACAGGAGATGGTGGATTTGATTTCTCTGATGATTATAGTAATCAAGAAATATCCGCATTTCGTTTAATTTTTTGCGAGGCGGTTACTGGACTATCAATTCTTAAAGTAGGTGGTAATATGGTGTTAAAATTGTTTGATTTATTCCATTATAGTAGTCTGGAATTAATTTATATATTATGTTGTTATTTTAAAGATGTTTATATAGTTAAACCCTTCACGTCAAGGTCGGCTAATAGTGAAAAATATATCGTTTGTAAAGGATTTATGGGTATATCACATGACGATTTAAAGCAACTTTATGAAATAATAGACGAACTATCCATTATTT
>Ga0302126_10001560_pt1 | contig 13593 bp, 5 predicted proteins | sample CB4_20m_MG_FD_203108 | JGI IMG/M metagenome (GOLD analysis project Ga0302126, IMG submission 203108) | Marine microbial communities from Western Arctic Ocean, Canada - CB4_20m | ecosystem: Environmental > Aquatic > Marine > Oceanic | place: Canada: Western Arctic Ocean | collected 2017-09-24 | reverse complement strand
TCGAGTTTTCAACCGTTCGATCGTTCATTGCTCGCCTACGAAACTCTTCGTTCGAGTCTTTGAAGATCTTCACCCAGCTCTCGCGCCCGATTTTCTTTTCTTGCGATTCATCAGGTTTAGCGTCGTAATCGAACGTACACGGTTCGTATGTTTCCGCGTTGAACAGTTTTGGGAATTGGACTTTTTTTCCCATTTTTCACTTCTTCTTTTTGCGCGCGGTCAGTGCGTGCGTTCGTTTGAACTCGAGATGTTGGAAATATGGCCTACTTATTGGTCTATAAGGGCGATTTGTATGTGTGTGTGTATGTAATAAATAAGCTCAGCGTTGTTCGCGCGTGCGTGTTGCGTCGCGTTGTGTTTGTTTCTGTTTTGCTGGGAAAACTTTATGCTTTTTTTGGTCTAAAAAAGACGTAAATCAGATTTCGTCTGCCTTAAGCGCGCGTTGAAAAACGTCATAAATCGCACCCATTTAAATAAAGACCATGTTCGCCTTATCATCCCAATCATTTACTGTCTGCGCGAGGTACGCGCGAATCAGTCGTTTTTTATCGAATCGTGAATTCGCGAGTTACGACGCGATCGATAGTTTATGATTTTATGTGTTTACGCGCGAATGTTCGAATGCAAAATTAGGGAAAGAGGCGCTTCGGGACCGATTTTTATGAACGATGATTACTGACCACCGTATTAAACTGATTAATTAATGACAGGAATACTCAAGTGAACGGCAGAAAACAAACTTCAAAGAGAGCTCAATCGATCGTTCGCGCGGAGGTTAGTGATTTAATTTCGTATCGATACGCGTAGAGCTCGTTTCCGAGCCGATATTTTTTCGAAATCTTGCGCGCAGTGTATATATTCGCTAGATACGGCCGATATCGTTTAGGGCAAGAATATTGTCTTTCTTGGCGCTCGTACGCGTCTACGCACGCGTTCGGTCCATAGAACTGTTTTAAAAGACCAAAACAAAACTAACGTTATCATGAAATGAACAGGGCGAAGCCGCCGCTGCCGCACCAGCTGCTGAGAAGAAGCCAGAGATCGGTCCGCCAAGAGGATCGAAGGTGAAGATCTTGCGACCCGAATCGTACTGGTTCAACGATTACGGTAAAGTGATTTCGGTCGATCAATCTGGCGTTAGGTACCCGGTCGTCGTGAGATTCGAGAAAGTTAACTATGCCGGAGTATCGACGAACAACTACGCTTTGGATGAAATTGAGTACTAATTAATTTTTATTACGAATAAAATATTCAAGAAAAGAAGACGAAGATGAGAGAGGAAATTGTTGTATTTAGAGAGAGGAGAACTAACCAAGGGCTTGGAAAAAAATCGCGCGCGCACGAGTAGTAAAAGAATCTCGCATCGCGTGCGTATCATGATTAAATAAAATCCAGACGTTTTGGTAGGATGTGTAAAGGAAAGAGGAGGTTTCGTGTGCGCAGTAGCTCGTAGTCGCAAGTAGAGGTGTAAAATCATTCGAACGTTTACGCCTTTGCAAATATTTCCTCTCGTGTGATGTTTATTCAATGAGTATTTTTTTTGATGATGCGCTCTTTTTCTGTTTTTTCACTTTCCAACCAACCAGCAGCAGCAGCAGCAGCAGCTCGTTCTGTGTCTGTCGTTGTTTTGCTTCATAGAAGGTGCCGCGCGTATATGCACACATGCGCTCGAAGGGCCAGCGCAACTGGGGGCAAAAACGATCATCATTCGATCGATTGAGAGCGAGTAAAACATCGATCGATGATGAGGACGTTAAATTATGCAGTCGATTAGCCCTGTATGCGCTCGTATTCACGCTTCCAGGGTAAGTTTCGTGAAATCTCGTTGATTCGTTTTTAATGTCGTTTTTGATCTAATTTCTTCGCTCTCTTCTGTGAACATAAATTTGTATTGATCGATTGATTGATTATGATTAAAATCAGGGTTTTGTTGTTCATGGTACCGCAAGTGAGACTCGGAGGGAACTTCTTAAACGACCGAGCACTGTCGAGAACGCGTCAGGTAGCGGAACGAGTCACTGGTCCCGATGGACGGCGTGAGAATTCGTTAGCGAGGAAAACGCTCGCGGAAGGAAGTTCTTCTTCGCATCGGTATCGTTGGTGGTCGAAAAATCGTGATAACGATAACAATAGAGATGATGATTTCAGTAGTAGTAGTTTGAGTGGGGATTTAGACGATCTGGACGTGGACGCTTTGTTCGCCGAAGAAGAAGACGAAGCGTTGACGGTGAAGCCGCTAGAGATCGTGGAGGAACATCGAGAGGCGCCGAGGTCGAAAGAGCATTCGCGAGCGCCGAGTTTAGAAGGAGATGACGAAGAGGAAGAGAGAGAAGCCTTTGAGGCTACGATGAATGGTGTTCAAGTATTAGAGAATACGGATGCGATCGGAGCCGGTGGCGAGGATGAGGAGGATACTTTAGAGAATTTAGATATGTCCTCGAGCGAGAAGGAAGAGCACGAGAAAGAACATGGAGTAGAAAGTAGTAAGAATAAGAGTAGTAAAAACGACGATGACGATGTTGTAAAAGGCGATTGGTTTGAGGAAACGTTAGGCGATGCGGCTTCTATTGCGAGAATTCAGAAGCTGAAGAAGCTGATTAAGCCCAAGAAGATGCGCGTGTTTCTTTCGCTCAAGGCGTTGAGCCCTGGGTGCCGATATTTAGCCGATGGACTTGGGAATGTTGAAAGAGACGAGCGGGACGAAGCACAGTCATTTTCACATCAACAGGGACATGGATACGGTACAATCGTACTCACTGATAATGGCGTCGATAAAAATGTGCAACAACAGAAGCAAACGATAATTTATGATGCAAACGGTGAGCCTTTGACAAAAAAACCATCCGGTTCTTCCGTAGCGAAAGAAATCGCACAAAGCGCTGGTAGTGGAACGTTTAAAAGACGACAGTTACTTTCTTTTGACGATAACACGAATATTACGCCAGAGGAAGAAGCAGAAAATGCGAAAGTTAGTCCAAATAAGTGTCGCATCAGATGGTCCTCTGGCAGAGACGGTAAAGAAATGTCAACGACACCGATGGAATTTAACATGCTCCACGTAGCTCGCAAGCAAGCTTTAGAGCTTGAAACTCAATTTTTACCGCGCATACCGCGCAGAGATTACGATCAAACGTATAACACGTGCGCGGTCGTTGCCAACGGTGGCGTTCACTTGCGCGCTTTGAAGGGAAAAGAAATTGACGAACACGACGCCGTTTTTCGCATAAATTATGCGCCAGTATCTGGTAAATCTTCGGCGACAAAGAATGATTATTCAAAACACGTTGGATCAAGAACGACGTTCGATGTCGTGAATCGCCCGAACTCGGACGCTCTACTTCGCGGTGGTCATATTTGGAGAAAACCAGAACGACAACCGGGCGTTTCTGGATTTAATAGTAAGAATACGCCAAGTAAACCAAGACGCATCGCGGCGTTAATTCTGGGCGAACCATTAATTCGTGACGCTAGACGCGAACAGTTCTTACCCTTAATGCGTGCGAATAAGGACAAAGAGATTTATTTAACGACGCCAGAAACGACCTATACGTTCCGCTACGTCTGGCACGAGCTCAAAAAAGTCGTCGAACAAAGAAATCCTGGCGCGAAATATAACGACAAACCGATGACTGGCTGGACCACTGTCATGTTAGCCGTCCAGCTCTGCGAAAACGTCTCATTATACGGTTTCCAGCCCTTCAAAGGCACTTCCCAGGACGACCGGTACCATTATTTCGATCGCGTAAGCGCTTCTTTAAAAGTGCACTCGTTCGATTTAGCGTTCGAGGTCTTCAAGCTCTTGAAGAGTTTCAACGTCACTTTAGTCGATCCTAAAACCGACGCTGATTTCGTTGCACGCGTGCAGTAGTTTGCGTGCGTATTTATTCATTCCTACCATCGCAGTAGCAAAGTAGCCGTACAACTAGTCGCTTTATTAGATATTTAGAAAAAGCCCCTATACTGATGGAGATCAGACCACGGTACTACTGGTACAATTTCTTTTCCAGCAAACATTGTGTTGGCCACAAAAAGCGGCGAGGAAAAGGGTTAAAATCCTCCCAGCTTAAACGTTAAAACAAAACAAAACAAAACAAAACGATCGATCGATCGATTCGAGACGCTCATAGAAAAACAACTCCTCCTCCTGCCCTGCTCTCGTTTAAACCGTTACCATGAACGAAGCGATCGATTTTAATCAAAAAAAGAATGGACGGACGATGTCGAGGTCGCAGAATCCGCCGCCTCCACGACAGCGAGACGTTGCGACCAACAAAGCGCGAGAACTGAAACCGACGATCACGAACGGCAATAACAACAACGAAGAAGAAGGAGACGAAGAAGAAAAAGAGGCATTACACGAGCACCGCAATAACAGGAATAACAATAAGGAAGAACCTTTGCAAACCAGGTTCACGTCGGAGAAGAAGAAAACAACGTCCAGATTCCAACAAGAACTCTCTTTCAGAGAGCAGGAACGAGAACAACAGAAGAACAAGTACGAGTACTCGAAAGAACCGTTCGTGAAGAAGAACCCGCCGAGGAAGGTGAAGAAGGTTACGTTTGGAACAATGTCCGGGCAAGAAATAGCGAAAGCCGGGGTCGTACAGATCACGGAGAGATCTTTGTATAAACCTTTGGAGAGGACGCCGTTGGATGGGGGGATTTTAGACACGAGGCTAGGGACGACGAATAAACAACACGGCGAGTGCTTGACGTGTAAGGGGAATATTATGCAATGTTCGGGGCATTTCGGGTATTTGAAGTTAGAGTTACCGGTGTTTCATGTCGGTTATTTTAAGGCCATAGTGCACGTATTACAGTGCGTGTGTAAGGAGTGCTCTGGGATGTTAGTGAGAGACGAAGAGAAGGAGGAGATGTTGAACAGGTTGAGGAGTAGGGAGAGGAAAATAGAAGGCGCCGACTATAGCTATCGGCGCGCGATGTTTAAGAAGTTATTGGAGAAATGTAAGAGGGCGAAGGTCTGTCATCGATGCGAGGCAACGAATGGACCAGTGAAGAGAGCTGGTCAAAATTTGAAGATCGTGCACGAAAAGTATACGAATAATAAAGCCGAGCAAGAGAAGAGAGAGCTCGAATTCGCGGAAGCTTTGAAATATAACGAACAGTTGAGGCAACATTTGATTCGAGCGCAAGATGATTTAAATCCTATTCGCGTGATGCAGATTTTTCGCAGAATCGCGGATTCAGATTTGAGGTTGTTGGATTTAGCACAAAGACCAGAAAATATGATCATCACGCACGTTGCTATTCCTCCGTGTTGTATTCGCCCGTCGGTCGAGCTCGATGGACAAGCCGGTAGTACTGAGGACGATATTACCATGAAACTCGTGCAGATCTTTGAAACGAATAATGTTTTAAAAACGAGCTTCGAAAGAGGTTTAGCAGTGAATAATATGATGGAAAATTGGGAGTTTTTGCAAATCCAATGCGCTTTGTACATAAACTCAGAGCTTCCTGGAATTGCGTCGCAATATCAGAGCCCTGGGAAACCTTTAAGAGGCTTCGTGCAAAGACTTAAAGGTAAACAAGGTCGTTTCCGTGGTAATTTATCCGGGAAGCGCGTCGATTTTACCGCCAGAACAGTCATTTCCCCCGATCCGAATTTAAGAATAGACGAAGTCGGTTTACCAATTTACATCGCAAAGTCTTTGACTTACCCGGAAACCGTGAATAGACATAACATCGCAGAGTTGCGCAAATTAGTGATTAACGGCGATAGCAAATGGCCCGGAGCCAACTTTGTGAAATTTGCAAATGACGGAGGTCAGCAATATCTCAAATATGGTGATCGCAGTTTAACTGCGAAGCGATTAAAGTTTGGAGATGTTGTCGAAAGACACGTGAAAGACGGAGACGTGGTTTTGTTCAACCGACAGCCGTCTTTACACAAAATGTCGATCATGGCGCATCGTGCAAAAGTTATGGAGTGGCGTACGTTACGATTCAACGAGTGCGTTTGCGCTCCATACAACGCCGATTTTGATGGTGATGAGATGAATATTCATTTACCTCAAACCGAGGAAGCTAGAGCCGAAGCGATCAATCTCATGGGCGTGACGCAAAATTTGTGCACGCCAAAAAATGGCGAAATTTTGATCGCCGCGACGCAAGATTTTTTAACAGCGTCGTTCTTATTAACCTCAAAAGAAGTTTTCTTCGATCGATCTCAAGTTGGGCAACTTGCTGCTTACATGTCGGACGCTCTCGAGTCAGTTGATTTACCCGATCCGACGATAATTAAACCTATAGAAATGTGGACGGGAAAGCAAATTTTCTCCATCTTGATTCGACCGCGAGTGAGCGATGGAATCTTTGTAAATTTGGAAGTAGCTGAGAAAGCTTATACGAAAGTTGGCGAATCGATGTGCATTAATGATGGATATGTATGCATCCAGAATTCTGAAATCATCTCCGGTCAGCTCGGGAAAGCGACTTTAGGCGGCGGAAATAAAACTGGTTTATTTTACGTCTTAAATTCCGATTATGGTCCAGATATCGCCGCAAACGCCATGAATCGTCTCGCAAAATTAGCTGCTAGATGGATAGGAATTCGCGGGTTTTCAATAGGCATAAATGACGTAAAACCATCTCAATTATTGGAGAGAGAAAAACAAAACAGAGTTGATCTTGGCTACGCAAAGTGTGACGAACGCATCGCTTCGTACGAGAAAGGAACGCTCGATTTACAGCCTGGTTGTAACGCCGAACAAACACTCGAGGCTGAAGTCTTGGGTGTTTTATCTGCAGTTCGTGAGGCTGCCGGTAACGCTTGCTTAGAAGCGCTGCCGAAACTCAACTCTCCTCTCGTCATGGCTTTGTGTGGGTCCAAAGGTTCGACAATCAACATTTCGCAAATGATGGCATGCGTCGGCCAACAGGCAGTTAGCGGCAAACGCCCACCGGATGGTTTTTCAGAGCGATCGTTACCGCATTTCAAGAGAGGTGAGAAGACACCGGCGGCAAAGGGCTTTGTTGCGAACTCGTTCTTCTCTGGTTTGTTGCCAACAGAGTTTTTTTTTCACACTATGGCCGGGCGAGAAGGTTTAGTAGATACCGCGGTAAAAACCGCAGAGACGGGATATATGTCGAGACGATTGATGAAAGCATTGGAAGATCTTAGTTTAGGCTACGATGGGACCGTTCGAAACTCTAGCGGCGATATCGTCCAGCTCGAGTACGGTGACGATGGGATGGAACCGACTTTGATGGAAGGCTCGCGAAGTGAACCTATCGATTTGCAAAGACTTTTGCTCCGCACGAAGGGTTTAATTCCTAAACAAGGCAGATTCGAAAAAGTTATCGCTACCATCGAAGATGCTAACGTCTTACTCGAAAAAAGAGGCTTTAAAGGAGAAGACTTACCGAAGAGTAACAAAGATTTATCCGAAGAGGATGAGAGACTTCCGAATGGATTGCAATACGGAAAAGATAACATTTCTCAACGTTTTAAGCAATCGGTGCGCAAATTTATCACATCCCCAAAATTACTTGCCGAGAAACTCACTGAAAAGCGCGTCGATAAGTTTCTTAAAGCGTGCGTACAGAAATATAAATCGAAACGTATCGAGCCTGGTACAGCAGTCGGTGCTGTCGGTGCGCAGTCTATCGGTGAACCAGGTACGCAGATGACGTTGAAAACCTTTCACTTTGCTGGCGTTGCGTCGATGAACATCACACTCGGAGTTCCTCGAATTAAAGAAATCATCAACGCCACGAAGAATATCTCAACGCCAATCATTACGGCAAAGTTGATTTCCGATAAAGATGTGAAAGCGGCGAGATTGGTCAAAGGGAGAATGGAAAAGACGACGCTTGGTGAAATCTGTGAATCAATTTCTGTTGTTTTACGACCGTCTGGAGCGTACCTCGAATTTGTTCTCGACGAGAGCGCCATATCAGCTTTGCAACTCGATGTGACGGCAGAATCAGCAAGATTGGCAATTTTAAGCGCGCCAAAGTTGAAATTAAAAGAACGCAACGTCATGTTAGCCGGTAAACGTGCGATTCACGTCATTCCGCCCGAAGATGTCAAATCAAAGGATGGAAAAAAATCGATTCTGAACATGTTGCAAACCTTGCGAACGGCGGTACCGAAAGTTATCGTCCGCGGGCTCTCATCCGTAACTAGAGCGGTGATTAATAAGGGTGGAATGAGTAATAGCGACGATAAGGATTCATTTAACTTGATCGTTGAGGGAACCAACTTGCTCGATGTAATGGCTATCGATGGTGTCGTAGGTGAACAGACGACGACTAACCATATCATGGAAGCTGAGCGTTCGCTCGGCATCGAAGCTGCACGATCGTGCATCATAAAAGAAATTAATGATACTATGAAAGCGCACGGAATGTCAATCGATTCAAGACATTCAATGCTTTTAGCAGATGTGATGACGTACAAGGGTGAAGTTTTAGGTATTACAAGATTCGGCATGGCAAAGATGAAGGAGTCTGTGCTAATGCTCGCCTCGTTTGAAAAGACTACGGATCATTTATTTGACGCAGCTTTGCGAGGTCGCACGGATAAAATCGATGGCGTTTCTGAGTGTATCATCATGGGTATTCCGATGCCAATTGGTACTGGGATGTTCAAATTGAAACAAAATGACGTGGAATTGGAATGTGTAGTTGAAAAGGCTGTAGATTTCGATGGCGGCGAGATCGAAAACGATGGCATAGAAGAGAAAATAATTAGCAGAATTAAACATCGTGGAAAGTTGGTTCTTCCACCAAGACCTCCTCTCCTTATACAAATGTCAGACATAAAAAAAAAGGAAATAGTAACATAGAGATGCAGTGTAATAAATAGTAATATATAGAGAGAGGTGTACATATAGTACCTATGATATAAAATGCAGAGAGATAAAAGACAAGATTGTCTTTGATCAACTTTTACGCGAAAGAAATCAGCGGCGTTAACTTCCGAAAACTCTTAATGAAACTTCATGATAAGCTTTGATAAAATCTTAGCCGCGTCTTTCATATCGCTCAATAATGCGTGTTCGTTATCCGCGTGATAAGTTGACATCAACCCAAAGCCAATCAATTGTATATCAAAACCGGCTGATTTCAAATCGTGCACTAACGGCAAACTTCCAGTGAGTGAGTATGGCTCAGCCTTTCCCTTCACTTCTTTAATGGCATCGCACATCTTCGTGAACGCCGGAGATGATAAATCGCACGCGATACCGGTCAACAAGTGTTCGCCCCAATTGATTTCAATTTTTCCGATTAATTTCTCGTTCGTCGACGTTTTGCTCGGATCGTCTATTACGTACTTGGACCATGGACCGCGCGTAGGTAACTCTTGAATATTTTCATTCATATCCTTCACTTGCTTTTCCAAAAACGCTTTAACTTCATCGACTTCATAGAACGGTGTGAGCCTTATATCGCCAGAAACCGTAGCGTCTGGAGGTATTTGATTAAGTCCTCCGGGCGCGCATCTAATCTGTGTCGGTTTCATAGTCGAAGACGTGATGAACTTATACTCTCTCTCTTGTTCGCACGGAGGGAACTTTTCATAAAACGCCTCTTGCAACTTACTCGTCGCCTCCATCGCTAACTCAATCGCGTTGATCCCTTTATGAGGCAAGCCGGAGTGAAATCGATGTCCTTTCACGGACAAATCCCAAGTTATTGCCCCGGCTGTTCCAATACACGGCTGCGAATCCGCGCAATCGACCCAAACAACCGGCCCTGCCTTACAATGCTCCAACTCACCGTTCTCGACTAACCCATCGACGCCGATCCCTGGCCCGTTAGCCTCCTCGCTCGCTATAAAAACGCAACTCAAACTCGTTCTCAAATCGTACCCGTCCATCTCGGCTAACTGCGTGAACAACGTCGTCAGCAACGCGACGTGCCCTAAACAATCCGTCGTCCCGCGCCCATACAACTTATCCCCATCAACGGTTAACTTAAACGGATCGACTTCCCACGCCTCGGCATCGGCCGGTACGACGTCTAAATGTGACCCAACGAACGATAACTGCTCCTGCGATTCTCCCGTCCCTTTAAGCCTGACGATTACGTTCGACCGCCCCGGTGCATAACACTTCCTCTCCACTGTAAGACGCCCACCGCGCTCGATCGTATACGGCTCGAGAACATCCACGACGTGCCTCACGCACAGGTCTTCTCGAGGAACGAAGTTCGTGCCTACGCCAGTGTTCTGCACGAACTCCGATTCGCCAATTAACTTCGCAAGCAACTGAAGGAATCTTTCCTCGTTCAACTCTAACGCGTTCAATTTCAGTTCGGTTTCGGTGAAAGATTCTGCAGCCGCTGCGATCATTGGTAGATAGGAGCTCTTTTTTTTGTGAAGCCTTATTGGTTTGTTTTGGACCAGGAAAGCTATAGGCGATGATGATCGCGTGTTAGTACGATAGTTTATGACCTTTTCGATGATGTTGAAAGTGGGCATTTTGTGAAGACCGGTTTCGATTGATCACGAGGGATACTGCGTTGCCAAGCGAGTAGTTTTTTATGGAAAGAAGAGCAAGGAAGAGGTGAACCAGCGAATGTTTGAAATCTTACTATGCATATGTGTGTGAAATGAATACACGAAAGAGAGAGAGAGGATGGACTGCTGCTGCTATTGCTTATTAAGTGTCACATTTTCGGTTCAAATCGTTCGTTTTCGGGGCGTAAATGAACACGTTTTCGGTTTCGAATACTGCGGTTTCAGAAGCGGACGAATGATGCGCGGCCAAAGTAGCGGCGGCGGCGGCAGAAGAGGTGGATGAGGAGGAGGAGGGGATGATTTTCCCGTCGCCGTCGAGTGCGATGCCGTGAGCGCCCCAGAAACTTTTTGAACTCTTTGGAAACTCTAAAGCGCGCTTGCCTAACGCGAACGCTAACGCTAAAGCGGCGGAACATTCGGAATCACCGGCGTCGTAGACAAACGCGCATCGAACGCGTTTACCGTTGCGAGAGAATTCTCGGCGTTCTTCTGCTTTGATCGAACGTAGGTAGTCTAATAGCTCGTCGTCGTCGCTGTTTGATTTATACGCCTGCGAAATCGCGAATGATTCGTAATCAAGGACGTCCGCGAGAGGTAACGCGTCTAATAAAGCGTTTGCAAAACCGTCATCTTCTGTGGTGCTAATTTTTTTGTGCAACAAAACGGGAATGCAATCTGACCATAGCGCGAGCGCGATGTTTCTCGTCCAATGTATGCTCCCAATATCTTCTTCGCCTTCGGCATCGTTCGGTATGACGACGACGCAAAATGAAGCAGAAAATCTCATACTTTCGCTATCAGAAACCTTATGGATTTTCCTCAAGCGCTTGGCCTCTTCGTCGTCGCCTAAGACGCTAATGAGCGCATGCGATGATCGCTTCGATTTCAATCGCTCTGCTTCTTCATCGTTTTTCCTCGCATCGGATTCCGAAAACGCATCCGGGATAACAATCTCTCGAAACAAATCAGTCGTCTGCCCTCTCACGTCCCTCGACGCCCTTAAGAACAAACAATTCGAACAGTGCTTCCTCCACTCCGGGAAAACTGTATCTATACCAGATCTCGGAGCAACGAGCACGTGATCTAACCCACCGGACATCTGAAACCTCGGCATGCGACTTAAAACATTCACGTATAACCTCTCAATCTCTCTCTCACTAATCTTCTTCTGTTCTCTCAAGCACTCTGGATACGCCGGTACGAAAAAATGCGTCGCCTCCTCAACCGTCCTCGCTCGCATCGTATTCGAATATAAAAACATCCTATGCAATAATTGCTCGGATTCTACTCGTTCGCAATCTTTCGGTGCTAACTTTGAAATCTCTTGTATATCGCGCGAGCTATAGACGTAAATCTTCGTCTCCCCGAGCGAAAATTGTTTCTGTTCATCTCCAATCCCATCACCACCATCATTTCTTACATTCCTATTACTACTTAAATCGCTTTTACTACTTAAATCGCTGTTACTACTTTTCAATCGCAGTAAAGCTAATTCGTGCGGTGATACCCTGAACTGATGGTGTTCGTGATGATTCCCGAAGGCATACAAAGGCCTTTGACCGAACTCGTTATTCAGCCTCGTTGTCCTCTTTTCTCTGTTCCGATTCGTGAAACGATTGGCACCGAGATCATCGTTCGATGAAAGTAAAGCTCGCAGCGAGAGCGACGCGAGAAGGAAGAATATTACTAGTAAGGTCCTTCTGGTGAGTTTGCGTTTTTCTTTGTTAGTCAGGTCTTTCTTGATCGCGCGCATTAAGTACGACTGCGTCGAGGACATTTTTTTGTAACCTCTTTCGTCTTCGTTTATTTATGAAGCAAATGTGCATTTTTATGTGAAGAAACACCTAGGTATCTAATAAGTACGCTAAACAACGAGTACTGAAGCAAAGGAAAGAGAAGAACTAATCGAGTTCGATTTCATTGTTAGCAATGCGCTCGTCGACGACGTTTTCGTTTACCATTTTCATGTTTTGTTCGTTCCTGTACCAGTTTTGAGCGTTGTTGACGCGCGAACGGAACAAGCGCGTGGCTTCTTTTTCGCTCCGTTTTGGAGCGATTGTTTTCAGTTTCGTTATCCATTTCATGGCTTTTTGTAGGCCTTGATCGATAGTGGAGTCTTTTGAGGACGATTTCCCTCCTTTTAAGACGCAATCGGCGAAATCCCATAAGCGAACGAATTGCCAGACGTCGTTCGGGTCGTTGAAATCTGGGTCGCGTAAAGAAGCGAGAGCGTCGCCAACGAGGTTTCGAGCCTGCGAGTTCAGCGAACACTCGAATGAAACTTTAAACGCTTCGATGTCTACAGTTGCATCGACTGCTTTCGATCGCTCTCGCGCTTTAGCGGCGTTTGATTTGTTGTTTATGGTCTTTATCGACCCTTTTTGAATATTTTTGACGCATCCGCGGAAACCGTATAAAGCGCACCCGTCGCGAATGTGAGCGGTATAATCGTCGAAAACTGGAAACCAGCGTAAACAGTTATTCACGCATGGCGAAGAGCAATCGTTACCAACGACGTTGGCGAGTTTTTGTGATACTCTCATAGCGAATTTCCTCTTACTTTCGGCATCTAAAATCGACGAACAAGAAACCGAGCGTAAGAGGCTCTTTAAGCACGAATCAAAGCACGGTCCGGAAGAATCAGATCTTGGATCTAGCCTCGTCAACGCAATAAGTTTCACAATCTCGCTACATCCTTCAAAGTCAAATTTATCATTACTTCCATTCGTCAACGGCGGTTCGTCCCGTAGGTAATTGTAATCGCAGAGAACTCTGATGGCGCCTACGACTCCCAAGACGTTTATCGAAACATTAGGTCGTTCTTCGATGATAAAGGGTACAGAAGCGGGCCAAATCGTGTTCGTTCGCTTCTTTGCTAGTTTTGGAAGTTTCACTTTTAAATTATACTCTGACGCTGGAAGTGAATTGTCAATGCCGACAAACTTCAAAGCACTCAAAGCGTCTTCTGCGGACCACGTACCGGCGATTTCATTATCATTATCGCCGCCGCTAAAAACGCGATTATTATTATTATTATTATTTCCTTGTTCCAGAGCTGGAGCAGAAGCTTTAGCTCCTTTTGTGATATTTTCTTCATCGTGATCTAA
>Ga0302126_10001559_pt1 | contig 13599 bp, 8 predicted proteins | sample CB4_20m_MG_FD_203108 | JGI IMG/M metagenome (GOLD analysis project Ga0302126, IMG submission 203108) | Marine microbial communities from Western Arctic Ocean, Canada - CB4_20m | ecosystem: Environmental > Aquatic > Marine > Oceanic | place: Canada: Western Arctic Ocean | collected 2017-09-24 | reverse complement strand
TGGAGATTCACCAGCTGGGAGCGGCGACCATAGACATTCAATGAGACGCGCGAATGATTTTGGGAGAATGAATGGGAATTTGTCGCACATGATGCAACGTGGGAATATGGCTGATGCGAGTAATAATAATAATAGCGATAATAATCAAGGACACGAAGATTTCGAAATGCCGGATGGAATCGATGTCGAAGAAGCCAGACAACTCGAGGTGGCTATGTTTGGAATTGCTTATGAAGCGCCTGCGTCGAGGAGACCGATGAACACGGCTGATCCGTTACCGTTTGTTGTTATGAACGTATCAGATGAAGTATTAGGAAGAAAGACAACAATTGGTGATGTAAAACGACAACAACTTCGACGAGACGGTAAAGGAGCGGCAAGAATAAGATTAGAAGAACTCCTCGGAGATGGCAATGATTTCAGAAAGAAATGCAACGACTTTGTCGACTGGTCGACAAAGTCTCCGGAAGAGTCAGAGAGCACTACCGTTAGTCATAATAGATATGCAACTCCCCCAAAAGTTGTTGCCGTTAGATATCTTAGCGAAGTTTCCTGATGGCATTGTTTCACGCGTTATAACTCGTTTAACAAGACGTCTTTCAAAAAGTTTGATCATCAGCAGCACTTCACCAGCGCACGCGTGTGTGCGAAGAGGAAAGAAAGCGATTCGCTTCAAAGAACTGCTCGAATGCGCGCGTTCGACGTAACAAACGAATCGCGTGATTAGAAAGCAATCACGCGCGTAGTATGCGATAGATCTGCGCGGTGCGATTTTAATTTGTCTCGCATTCGTGCCACTTCTGTTCAGATCTCGTAAAAAGCGTTTTTTTAAAGACAACAGAGACTGTCGTGATCAAACGCGTAATGCACGTATTGCGTTGACCGGTCCAGCAACGAAAAACGCTTCACTGCTACTGGCACGGGATCGGCCCGAAGACGGCGTTACTAGGGATTCGCGCGAACGTATTGTCGCAGTCTCGCCGCTAGCTCGCACGCGTTCTCTGCCAGTCTGCTGCGTCGCTGTTTTTAGATTTCGAACATCATGTCCATTTCTTCATTCGATCCATTTCCATTTCGTTTCAGCACATATCGTCGTCGTCATCGAACAAAACAAATCGTAACAAAAAAATATAAATAAATGCCAATCGTCGCCGCGAGGAAGACCTTAATCGACGCGAGGCAGTGCCCGATATGCCTAGAGACGTATAAGGCCCCGTTTCAGGTGAACTGTGGGCACACGTTTTGCCACGAATGCGTCTTAGCGCACGTCCTAGGGCATGGCTGGGACCGGAAACGCGAGTTCTTAAGAGCTCGCGCTGACGACGACGACGACGACGACGACGACGACGACGATTCTTTGAACCCAGTTCGCTCGAACGCGGAGGTTAAGAAGGAGAGGAAGAGGACGAGAAGGCTCATGAAGAAGAAGAAGAAAAAGAAAGATATCGATAACGATCATGGTAGTAGTAGTGAAAGTAAAAGTGAAAGTAAAAGTGATAACGATGAGAGTAGTAGTACGGACGATGACGATGACGATGACGATGATGATTTATTGAACATTTCATCGTCGGACGAGGACGCAGAGGAAGATCGGGCCGATGTCGGCCGAAGCGACGAGAAGAGGAGAACGAGAAGAACGATCGATACTACCGCTACCGCTAAGAAGCAAGCGGAGTGCCCGATATGCGCGCAAGAGATAACGAGGATAACACCGAACTTATCGTTAACGAAAGTATGCGATGCGATGGATGGCGTCGACGCGGTGACTATGCGGATTACTGAGGAACATTCTCCGATGGAACCGCAACATTCGAAGATCGCGAGGGCGGAGAAGGTTGTATCGGCGTTGGAGCATATGGACGCGGAGCAGTTAGAGCCTATTTTGAAGGCTTTGATTGAGAAACATTCGAGGGCCGTGATGGAAGAGGAGACGAAGAGAGTGGAAATTTTGAACGATTTCTTTGGAGAAGCGCTTGGGAGGAAACAGAAGAAAATGAGAGCGACCGAGCTCGAGCTCGAGTGCTTGAGGGCGGATATAACGAAAGTCGAGGAGTGTTTGAAGTCAGAGCTTAAAGCGTTGAAGAGGAGCTACGAGCAAGAACAAGAACATCAAGAACAACATCAACAAAAAGAAGAAGAAGAAAAACCACCACGTTTGACTTCTATTGATACTACTACTACTACGACGATGACGACGACGACGACGACGACGAGAACTACGAGAGAAAAAGAAGAAGAAGAGAATGATGATGACGATAATCACGACGCAGACGACGATGAAAATATTAACGACATGATGCGTTACGTTCCACAGCAACCAAGAATAACATCCGATGATGACGATGAAACGTTCGAGAGGAAATATTTCAACGGCTTATCTTCTCTTTACGCCAAAGGGTTTAGAGAACTCGTTGTGGACTCATCGACGAACTTGCCGCCTACGCGGCCACAAGATTCTTCTTCTTCGCAAAAACATAATCAACAACAACAACAATGTGATGTTCAATCGATCGATGAATTGAACGAAGATAGATTGGAAGATTTTGCGCAGGCGTTGACAGATGCGAGGTGGAAATACCGTCGCGTACGCGTCGTTGCAGAAATTATGAAGCCATCTTTATCGTTATCGAGTTTATCGTTCAATAACAATTCTTTAGTCACTCTTGAGAATAATCAAGCAGTAGCAGCGGTGCCACCAGCGGTGAACGATATCGTTTCCTCGATTGATGTCACGTTTGATCGAACGATGTTCGCCACAGCCGGCGTCTCGAAACGCATCGAGTTTTACACGTTTTCGGATTTTTGCGATAGAAGCGCTAGGAACGAAGACGGCGAGAGACCATCGAGAGTTAAATCGCAAATTAGAGTCAATTCTAAAATTTCCTGTCTATCATTTTCGCGCATGCACATTTCACGCATTGCTGCGTCAGATTACGAAGGCGTCGTTACTATTTGGGATGCGGAAACATCGCAAAGCATACAGAAATTTGAAGAGCACGATAAGAGATGTTGGACCGTCGAATACTGCAGATGCATCGATAATATGCATTTATTAGCATCAGGAAGCGATGATGGCGCTGTAAAAATTTGGAGTGAGAGCGGTATAAGTATGGGAGGCGGAAATCGAAGCGTCATGGAGCTCAATATGCGTGCAAACGTGTGTTGCATTGCGTGGTCGCCGACGTCAGCGCACGATATTGCAATCGGTTGTGCAGATCATAAAGTGCGCGTGTTTGATTTGCGAAAACCAAATGAACCCGTATTTTCGCTTTCATCGCATAAAAAGGCAGTTTCTTACGTGAAATACATCAATAGCAGCGAATTATGTTCTGCTTCGACGGATTCGAGCGTTTGTATTTGGGACGTGAAGAAGAGCAATTCTCACGTTATTGACGCAAATAATGAAAATAATAAAAACGGTAGCAGTAATAATAACAATAACAATAATAATAACAGCACGCGATTGATTCGAACACTCACTGGTCACATGAATAGGAAGAATTTCGTTGGATTAGCGACGTCGAGCGATGGAAAATCAGTCGCTTGCGGGTCAGAAACGAACGAAGTGTTTATATACAACAAAAATTTCTCCTCTCCTTTGGCGACTGTTTCGTTCGATGGTCCTGGAATGAAAAATAATAATTATAATAATAGTAACAATAATAGCAGAGATCCGATCTTGAACCATTTCGTGAGCGCTGTCTGTTGGTCCGACGAGTCTACGTTAATTTCGGCTAATAGCAGAGGGAGAATTAAAATTATAAATATCGGCGGCTTCTGATCACCAAAGTACTTAATATAATAACAAAATTACCACGGAATTGGTTTGAACTCATCTTCAGAGCCGTCAGACAAACACTTCTTCGCGATTAAATACACTGGCGCGATTGAAAGGAACGCGATGAACGCGACGACTTCGCCACCAACGGCTGAGGTGTAAATGTTAACCGCTTGCGGGTCCGCCCAATGCGCTTTGAAGCCTTCGATTGGTCCCATACCAGTAACGGCATATTGTGAAACCATACCCAAGAATGCAACCATTGCTAATCTCCCATTTTTCACTTCTTTTACGCGCTTATCCGGAGAATCCATTCCCATTGGATCAAACGGAAAGTTCGAAAACGCCCCGGATTCGCCGGTCTTCATGAACCCTCTGATTCTCAAAGCTTCCAAAACGCCCATGACGATAACTTCCGTAATCAACAAAGTCTTCGTATCGATAGCGTAATCAGCAGCGCCGGCTTCCCAAAACTTCGGCAAGTTCGGGTTCGAATCCGTGAACAAAATACCAATCGTCGCATACATCGCCCATCGACCGTTCATTAATTCAGCTTCTTGTAAATACGGCAACGTCTCCGCGTTTGCGCCTAAACGTAACGGATCGAAGCCGTAATCGCCAGCCATAGTGCCGTCTAAGTATTCCGGTGCTTTTGCTCCCGGGTACCACATATCGCGCTCCGCTCTTACGATTTGTGTCGTTGCTCTTTTTTGTTGCGTAAACTTCTTCGAAGAAGAAGACGTCGTCGCCTTGATTTGTCTCGCAAACTGTAGTAATCACGACCGAACGAATGGTGTAATAGTAACGAAGATTATTAATAAGAGATTAAAGAGAAAGGTCAGTTATTACTTATTCAATCAATCATGACTAAACCATAAACGAAGACGCGCGGTGCGTGACAGTAAAACCATCAATAAAATCAATCGCTCTTTCTTTCTCTCGAACATACATCACATAAACCGTATCATTCATAATCTTCGTCTTGTTTAAAAGATAGATATCTTTCACAGCGTTCGATATAAAAAATAGAGGAATAAAAAATAAATAAAACGCGAGCAAGCGAACGAGAACTCCTAAAACGTACTCTTTGCGCGAGCATGGAAGAACTTAATGCGAACATTTTCGAGTTTACTTTATTCGTTTCGCGCTTGTCCGTGTGCGGTAATGAGGATTTTTTTTACGCGTAAAATACTATTTATAGATGTAATCTATCGGGGAAAAAGATACGCTTTTTTTTTTGCTGCCCAAGATTTTAAACAGCCAGCATTGAATGGACTTTTGAAACGAAACCCAAACGTCGTTCGACGACCGCGCGACGACGGTCACGTAGCGCTCTCTCTCACTCTCACTCGCGCTCTCTCGTTTGGCGCACTTTTGTCTCGATCGTAATCGCTCTCGATCCGTCGCTGCCCCTCTCTCTCTCTCTCTCTCTATATGCGTTTACTGATTTTCTGTTCGAATAAAGGCGAGATCTCGAAATCTTGAACAAAACAAAGTTTTCCGTATTTTCCGTTTTTTCTTTCTTTTTCCCCAGGCGACGGCGAATAAAAAGCGTTTGACCATCAGACAAACAGAGATTAAGAGATCGAGAAGAATTAAGAAGAATTTAAGTACGAACGAATTCTACGAACAAAGAGGCCAGAGGTATGTTTCAGCGAATCTCGGCACTGCCTGGTTTTGAAAAGCGATGAGATCGAGAGCGCGCTTTTGAGACCAATCGACCATCGTGAGAAGAACAGAACTTCAGAACTTCAGAACTTCAGAGGAAGAGAAGAAGACGAGAGACGAGAGATGGTGCGAACTCGATCGGTGAGGAGAAGAAAACGCGCTCGTTCGTTTCGAGCGTTCGTTTCTCTGTGCGCAGTTCTCTGCTCGATGACCTGGAACTACTGCAGTTCTGCAGCAGTTGCGAGTGACGTTTCGGTGTTGAAAGAACGAGCGAGAGAGACGAATGCGAATAGGAGACAGGAGGACCTGGAACGATTAAGAAGAGAACGAAGGGAGAGGCATTTGAGACAACATCAGAGAAGATTTGGAGCGGTGGCGAGCGAGCGAGGGTCGTTGCAGACGCAGACGACGCAGACGCAGACGAGAGGAAATAGCGAATTAGCGGCGGCGGCAGATGCTGATGCTGATGATTTGAATAATAATGATAATAGGAATAATGAAGCAGTAGATTCAAAACGAGAAGAAGGAGGAGATAGTAACGACGATGATAGCGCCGCCACCGCCTTCGTTGTTGAGAAATCTAGTCGATCGACGAGTGTTACTAAAACGAGCAGAAATTGGCCAGTATTGAACCCGGAGAACGAAAAGTGCGTGCACGGGTACACCTCTATAGTCGATATGGAAACGTGCGTTTGTAATACGGATTGGGAAGGAGATAAGTGCGATATAGATCCAACGCCATCGTGCGATAGATTCACGCACGGGAGCTGCGGCGATATTCTAGTAAGAGCGCAAATTAACTTCGAGTGGCCCGGATCGATCGGCGAAAGAGATTTTCCGAGCTGTCAATGCGTGGATGAATGTATCGAGCACGATTATAAAACGTTCGGTGAACATACCTATGAAGTCATGCTCAGAGAAGATAGACGATTTCAGTTTCTATTAAAGACTGAACATTTTTGCAAAGCGCAACACGACGACGCCGACGATGATAATACAAAGAAGAAAGATTTCGACGCAAACGCGGTATATTTAAGATCTTTCATACAAATAACGGATAATCAGACGAGGATCAAAATGCGATTGAAAAATGGAAACGTAAATAAAGAAAGCCACGAAGACTTTCGATTTTTTGAGAAAATTAGGTCAAACATTATCGCAGTCGAGGACCATGGCAAACATTTAGAGAAGCACCACGAGCAAAACCGCGGCCATTGTTCACCTCAATGCGAACAATTTGGAAAGTGTGAATGGTTCGAGTGCGCGTGCGAAAAAGGGAGGTTTGGGTACGAATGCGCTTTATCGGAAGACGAAGTCATTACAGCAAAAGTCTCGGCGGAAAAGAGATATAGCATGAACGAGTTATCTTTAGCAGCAGCCGATTTGCCCGGAGGCGTAAAACGCTGGTATCGAGGCGCGGAATATAAATCTGGAGGAAGTTATCGCGGCGTGCATTGTTTCTTTGAATCGATGATGGCAGATGTCGGAGTCATCGATCCAAACACGCACTCGACTGAAAATACGCTCGTCGTCCCCTTTTTTCCCGGCGATTTAGTCGGTAACGTCGGTGGATTTTCAACTTTAATGGAACGCGCCATGGCTTATGTAGATAAAAAGTATACTCTGCACTCATCAAAGCTTCACACGACGGTATGGCTCAACGCTATGGATAGATCTTTGTGTACAATGAGTGAAGATATTCATTCGGAACTTCCGCCTGGAGCGATTGTCGTTTCGCAATACGGGATGTGGCGACAACGCACGAACATGCCTTTATGCTTTGATCCAGATAAAGACGTCGTCATTCCATCTTCTTTGTCCACCCCTGAAGGCTATGCAGGAGAAAAAGACGTGGAACACAAAAGATTCGATCCAAGCACGAAGAACGGTTTGCTTCTATTCTTTCGTGGTAGGACTAAGGATTTTGCGCAATGTAAAAAGGACAAGTTGTTTGAAAATATCCAGGACTGCATGTATTTATACTCCGGAGGTATGCGGACGTGGATGACTGATTGGTATCAAGATGAGAAACGCTTCTTTTTAAATAAAGACCCAATGCTTCCGGAATATAGCGAGTACGGAAACGTTAAAGACCCTGACACAGGGAGAATTGGCGGCGATGGCTCTGAAATAAGAGCAACAAATATTCGCATGCGTTCTTATTTTTGTCTCGCCTCAGGAGGAAACGGATGGGACCAACGGTTTTTCGATTCAATCCATCGCGGATGCGTGCCTCTCATGACGCAATTGAACACCTCTCATCCTTTTGATTTTATTCTTGATTACGATCAATTTACGGTGTATATTCCGAGCGGTTCTGAAGATCTAAAACGCGTTCCTGAAATTTTAGCCTCGTTAATTCAAAACGGTCGACACGCGCAAATGGTGAAGAATTGTCGTATCGCACACGAAGCCTTTGCTTGGGGAAGCACATTTAGGAACGAAAATAAAGAGCGAGATACTTTCCTCGTCTTAAATGGAGCGTACTATCATACCGTATGGGCAATTGCGTTAAGAACGAAAAAAGAGTTACCGAAAACCGTCGCGAAGGAATTGTGCAAATTATACTACAATAATCCGTGGCACGAAAGTGCGTATGAAGTCTTATACCCAGAAGCACAAGAAGATTTGAAGAAAAGATGTTAGTGTGATCGTTTAAGAATGATTGTTGTTGTGTGCGTGTGTATATTATTTATATAATATGTATATATATATATATATATATATATATATAATATGAAAATTCTGATGTATTTTTAATCAATTAATAAGGTCCTCTCGCGTCTCTCGAATCGTCTCTATGATAAGGTGCTCGTCTTCCACCTCGGCCACCTCTATTGTTGTAGCCACCGTTGTTGTCGTCGTCGTAACCTCGTGGTCCTCGATCGCGACCTCTCGAAAATCTCCCGCCTCCTCTGTCCAAACGATCTGAGACGGATTGTCTACCCCAACCTACGTTTTGGGCGGGCATATTGCCTTGCCCCATGACGAAAGCGGTTTGGCCGTTTGGTAAATAAACTGGCGTCATTGAGTTACCTCCACCAAATTGTCTTGGCGCAATGCCACCACCGTGCGGTGAAATGTAATTGTTGTTGCGTCCGTACGGTTCGCTTCTTCGTCCACCTCTACCGCCGCCTCTTCCTGGACCACCTCTACCGCCGCCGTTATTATGGTTATTATAACTGATGTCTCTTTGTTTTTCAGGCCTCGCAATTTGTACGGATAAATTGCACCCGTTTAGTTGAACGGTAGCAGTATCACCGTCCATCATAGTGTTGTTATTCATGCGATCATCGTGTCCTCCTTGCCCTGACACAGAGGCCGCCGCCTCGACTGCTTTTTCTGCAGAACTTCTTTCGGCGAAATGTATGAATGCGTAACCGAGCGCAATATCTCCTTTCGGTACTTTCACTGCTTCAACTTCACCAAAGGATTCAAAGACTTCTCTTAATTTACTTTCCAAATCTTTCTCGTCTAAAGCGACGCCTTCGGTTGGAATTTGCCCGACGTAAATAGCTTTCGATTGCGATAACAAATCTTCCCTCGAAGGCTGCTTAGTCGTTTGATCGGCCCATTTCGCAACTAACTGTCTGTTCAACACTCTCGTTTTCATTAAATTCCTCATCGCTCGCTCGGCAGTTTCTTGATTATAATAACTACAGAAACCGAACCCTTTATGTCTCGTTTGTATACCGTTCGTTCCGGTCCCGGCCGCTCTCGGTAAGGACAAAGTCTCTACGCCGTTCCCGCCGACCTCAATCACAGCCTTCACGATCTCCTCTCTCGAACTTTCTCGAGGGAACCCAGTAATGAACAAAACGTGCTTCTGCGGCTTAACAGTCGCCCTCACTTTCTTCAAACTGACTCCATCCTCCTCTCGCATAACCGCGTTCGCGGCTTCGTCCTTCGTCAAGTACTCAAACGCTCTCTCGCACTCCTCTCTCGTCTTAAACTTCGCAAACGCGTACCCACGATTCCTCAATCGATCGTTCGGATCTTTCACGGTCGAACACTCTACTGGCTTATCTGCGATCTCATCTCTCGCGAATAATTCTTCCATTAACTGTTCGTCAGTGCTGTGTTTAGGGATACCGCCAATGAAGAGCTCGGCGCCTCTCGGTGCCAATTTCATTAACTCATCCGCCTCGGCTTGCGCAAGTGATAGGTGCAAAAGGTCTCTCTGGTTCTCTCGTTCCCACTGATCCAGTTGCGTCATCGTTTGCCCACCAATCGCTTCTTCCTCGTTCGCTTCGTGATCGACTTTATTGTTATTAATAGTATTCGTATTAGTAGTAATAGTATTAATTGTATTAATTGTATTAATATCATCACCATGTGCGATCGTCGCATCTACCATCATTTCTTCTTCTTCTTCTTCGCGACCGGCTTCGTCGGCCGATTTCTTCGCGCGAGTTGATTTTCTCGTAGGCATTTTATAAACACGTTAGTACGTAATATATTAAATATATATTTATTTATGTATGTATTGATTAATTAAATATATGATAGAGAGTGTTATTATGAAATGTGTGGATAATTCGTAATTGGGTTTTTGGAAACTCCCCACGGAAATAACGAGTGATGAGTTCTTTCTTTTAAGTCCTCACTTATTGAAACTCGTTTTATTGTTATTATTAAGAAGGCGTACGGCACCGCTCTTCCTCTTCCTCTTCTTCTTCTCTAGTGCGAGTTCTTTAGTGTAACTGTTTACTGCTCCTCGCAAACTGTCGCGGTAAAGTTTGTTTCGAAGTAACTTACGAGTGTTAGCAGGGAAAGCTTGAACTATACATAGAACGGTTTATAGTGATACTAATAATAGCACAAACGTAAGATTGATTCAGAGTGAGAGTAAGAGTAAGAGCGAGCTCGCGCTTTGTTAGAAGAGAGAGAATTGTTTGTTCGTTTGTTCGTTCGTTCGTTTCTAAAAGGACAATCGGCTTCTTTTGACGGCCTGCGTTTTAGTGAGTACAGAGGATGACGTCCGAAAACGATGGTACAAAATCGGCGCAGAAGCTCTTTAATGAAATCATAAACAACGATTTTATGGCGACGCAGCAGCAGCAGAGGACGAGTGGGGAAAAAATGGAAGCGTTCGTGCAAGCGGTCGCTAAAGAGCGGAAGGATGAAAGAGTGGACGTCGTTACGGCGGCGAGAGATTGTAGGGAACGTCGAGAGAGTACGATTTTGATCGACGCGAGGTCGCCTGGGGAGTACGAGCGCGGGTGTATTCCGAACGCAGTGAACTGTGCTTTGTTCAGTGATGTAGAGAGAGCGGATGTTGGGAGAACGTTTGCGAAGAAGGGGAGAGCGGATGCAATGGTTCTCGGGATGGCGTTTGTGAGGAAGAAAGTCGATTTGTTATGCTCCGAAGCGCAAGAGTTAGTAGATGAGAAAATGAAAAAATTAGAAGATAATGACGATGGATCGAAGAACAAAACGCTCATTAGAGTATACATACATTGTTGGCGAGGCGGTATGCGCTCGCTATCGTTAGGGTGGCTGTTCGCCGAACGATTGAAAAACGTAGAGAGCGTGAAAGTAGTAAACGGAGGTTATAAATCGTTTAGGACGTGGATTTTGAGTAGATGCGGCGAACCGATCGATTTGAAGAAGATGCTTTCATTGAATGAAAATGGTAATAATTCAAGCAACTTGGATTTAGACCAAGAAGAAGAAGAAGAAGAAAAAGGAGAAGATAGTGAAAACGAAAACGACGACGACGACGACGTTCTCGCTTTCGGAAATTCTATCATCGAGCATAATATTAATCATCCAAAGAATAAAAGTAGTAGTAAAAAAAATAAGCCAATGAAGATGCATCCAAACGATGATCCATTTGCGCGTCAAGTGTTAACAAACGTCCCGGCGCCGCCCGTGTGCATCATCGGCGGACGCACCGGTACTGGCAAGACGAGATGTTTATTAGCTTTAGAAAAGTTAAGAAAAGAACAAATTATCGATTTAGAAGGCTTGGCGAATCACTCTGGTTCTGCGTTTGGATGGGTCGGGAAGAAAGCGCAGCCAACTTCAGAGCAATACGGGAACAAAGTTGCATTCGCGTGGGACGCGTTAGATCCAAAGCGTTGGGTTTTCATCGAAGACGAAGGACCGCACGTTGGAAGATGTTCGGTCGATCCAAAACTTTTCCAACGAATGCGCGAGGCTCCATTGATTTTAAGATTAATATGCCCGTTACAGTTACGAATACAAACGCTAGTGAGTGATTATGCAACAGATGAGTTAAGGGCTGAAGAAGGATGGATGGAAGGCATGAGAGACGCTTGCGAGAAGATGACAAAAAGAATCGGCGGTGACAAACAGAAAAAGCTGAAGATCTCGTTAGAATCTGGAAATTGGGCAGCCGTTGCTGAGCAATTATTGGAATATTACGACGGTCTATACGACAAACATATCGCAATGAAACGAGACGATAGCAAAAAACATCGACAGAAACTGAATAAACTCGCGAAGAAAAAAATGGCCAAGAATGAAAGAGAACCATCCGCATCACATCAATCATCGAAAGATGTTAACGATTCTGGTTCTACACTTAGTAAATCAGATATGAGCGAATTATCAAGCGCTGAGCTATCAAACGGTTCTCCAGACGGCGGCGGCGCTGGCGAGAAAGAACGACAAGGGACGGTTGTCGATATAGAAGTATTCGCGAATGACAAGAACGAAATCGACGAGGAGAGATTGACTAAAGACGTGCTAATGGCGGTTGCGCTTTTCGAGTTAACGAGTGTAAAAATTGACGAAGAAGTTGAAGACTTGCAGAGCGCCATTTCTGGTAGTAGTAACGATTATTGATAAATATAGAAATATTATTTATATAAAATACAACAAGCGCGTTACTCTATTGTTGAGTCAAATACGCACCAACTTCGAGCTACAAGACAAGGCTGACACACAAACACGCATACACACATATATATATAATCAAGTATTTTCGAATCGTTTCGTAGTCGTTTTTCCGAAAACACAATCACTCTTTTTATATATGTATTCTTGCCCGTCCAATCGCCGAATCGTCAGCCAGCCTTTCGCACTTTGCTCCTCGCATTACGTGCGCGCGCATCTCTTTGTTTTTATGCCGCGTACTCCAATCAGCTTTTTAAACCTTACTACTTTTTCAATAATCGTCCTGGCACAGTCCCAATCGGCTTCGTATACCGTCCCCCACTCGCCTCGATCTTATGCCTTATTCCATCAACGATCTCCTCTACCGTCGGCATCCTGTTCATTTTCAACTTTGAGAACACTTCTTCGCCGTCGTAATAAATCTCAAACGCGCCAGTGTTCATGAAGTTCTGCTTAAGAACGTTCCCGACTAAATGTATCATTAAAAGTGAGTGAAACTTATTCTGTTCCAAGTACGCGATAACATCTGGTACCACGACGCCAGCGAAGACCGTTCGAAACATAGCTCGTCCATTAAACGTCGCGCCAAGGCCAATAAACTGCACGTAAGATATGAACTTCCCAACACTCTTCTTCGCTCGAGATGGTTCATGATTCGTTCCAACGATCTCATTTCCTTCAAAATTTTCCGAGCACACTCGTTTCACGTACTCGAACGACCCTCTGTACTGTCAGGATTTGCAGAAACTGACCAGGATGATCTTCTTCGCATTGAACGACCTAGCGGTTAATTCTGTGCGAAAGTTGTCTTTCTCGTTTTCCGCAGTCTGCGTGATCGAGAGCGATAAAAGGAACAGGAAGAACGACAAGATGAGGACGAGTTGTTTCAACGTGAACGCGCGTTGTGCGTTATTGTTATTATTATCGCGATCATTCGCTTCTTCCTCTCCCAATTCTTCTGTTTTGGTCGTCATTTTTATAAAGAAGCATCAGTCAAAGAATAAGGCGAGATCTCGTATAAACACGCACAGAAATCCGGGATCAAACAAATCGCAATAATACATCGGATTAAAATAAACGCACTCTCTCTCTCTCTCTCTCTCTCTACTCGATTGTCGAGATCGCGCTCGTCGCGGCCGTATGTTTATCACAGAACGCGCGTTTTATTATTCGAACATCACGGCAGAGCCTTCGTTTTAAAATCAGCCAGTAGATCTCGAATCGATCACGGATTGATTTACCATCGGATCGGATCGAATCGAATCGAGATATATATATATATATAGAGA
>Ga0302126_10001555_pt1 | contig 13604 bp, 14 predicted proteins | sample CB4_20m_MG_FD_203108 | JGI IMG/M metagenome (GOLD analysis project Ga0302126, IMG submission 203108) | Marine microbial communities from Western Arctic Ocean, Canada - CB4_20m | ecosystem: Environmental > Aquatic > Marine > Oceanic | place: Canada: Western Arctic Ocean | collected 2017-09-24 | reverse complement strand
ATATATATATATATTGAATAAAAATGCAACAAGATCAGCAGCAGAATACGATTACGATACCGCACGATGAAGAGATTACGAAGATGACCGTGCCAGCGCTCAAGGAAAGATTGAAAGTCTTTAGCTTGAGCGAAAAAGGTCTTAAAGCGGAACTTTTAGAGCGACTGCGGAAATTTTGCGAGAGCCAAAGAAGGGCCGAAGAAGCGATCGAGAAGTACGATGCAAGAAAGAGTACGACGATGAAGAAGACGAACGATGATGATTTCGATTTGCTAGCGGGAGACGAGAAACCGAGGAAGAGAGTTCTTACGGAGGAAGACTTTGAGCCGACGCGCGAGACGAGTATCGCCGCGAGTAATAAAGTCGCCTCTGCGAAGACGCAGACGATGAGTACAAAAGTAGTCGCAAATACTACTAATACTACTCATAATAATAATAATAAAAGTAACGATTAGGGGAGGAGGAAACTGAGGACGATCGATGACGCGAACGAAGACGACGACGATAAGAACGGTCGCGATCTTAAGCGACCGAAGAATTCGCGAAAAAGTCAAGGAAAGTGTCAAAGAGAGAAACGGATGAAGAAAGCGAATGTCGGCGGTAACGAAGATTACTATCAAAACGAAGAATCAGAGGACGACGACGACGACGACGACGAAGAAGAAGAAGAAGAAGAACAATACGAATCGAAAGTCGCGGTGAAATGCGCCGGGAACGAAGGAAGAATAATCGGTAAAGGCGGCGCAAAGATCAGAGAGTTGCAAGACAAGTATCAAGTCGTGATGCAAATGAACAAAGAACAACAGACTTGTGAAATAATGGGCGACGCAGGACCTGTTCAACGATGTCTCGAGGAAGTTGAAGAGATCATCGAACAAGGGACGATCAGAAATCTCGAACGCGAACAAAGAAGGCTCGACGCGGCAGCAGGAGGAGGCGGTAATAATAATAGAAATAATAGGAATGAGAGAAACAATAATAACGGAGGGCAACAACAACAACAACAACAACAACAACAAGCAAGTAATAATAAGAAAGAGGAGATACCGTGCTCCGGTATGGAAGGGAAACTCATCGGTCGCGGCGGCGAAACCATTCGAAGATTAGAGGCTGAATCAGGAGCTAGGGTAAAAATCAATAGAGACAGGTTGGTTTGCGAAATTAGCGGCGAACCGAAATGCGTTCAGACTGCTATTCGATTGGTTCACGAAGTCATGGCTGGCCCTAGTGCAAAAGGAGGAGACAACGCACAGCAGCAGCAGGCTCCTCGTCAACAACAACAACCGCAACAACAAAACGTGTACGGTCAATCTTTCGGAAGTCAACCGCAACAACACAACATTTATGGAGCTGCGGCGACTACGTATGGGCAACAACCCCAACAACAAGTGAGCAACGTATACGGCGCCGCAGCTTCGACGTACGGAGCTCATCAGCAACCAGTCCATCAACAAAGTCACACAGCAATCTACGGCCAGCCAGCTACCGTTGTGCAACACCATCCACAGCAGCAGCAACACCAATATGGCCAACAAGTCTATCAACAACAGCCGACGTACGGTGCTCCTGCAGCTCCGGTCGTTGTCGGCGTGCGCGCTCTCCCACCTGATTGGGAGGAAGTCAATCAAGGCGGCCAACTCTACTATTGGAATACTCGCACGAATCTTACGCAATACGAGCGTCCTTAAAAACTATTTCTGATCTACGTATATCTTTCGTAAAATCTCTACATTACATACATACCTACTACTATATAAAAGCCAAAACTATCAACAACACGCTCTTACGTATTGCATACTAAGTATCTATTTTATTTGCTCAAATCTGTGGTTTGTCCAGAATATACGTCGAACTCGTCGGCGAACTCTTTCGGCATCGCGGTTCCGATTCTGCCTTTATATTTCCCTTGTTTCTTATTATTAGTAGTAGCAGCACTTCTTGCACCTTTTTCGGTGCATGGTTCTATCTCTCGCATCGTCTTAGTCTTCTCGTCACAATCGATTGCGTAGAATAACCCTTCAACGCGTACGCCTGCGTTCCATTCCATAACCTTCGCTCTTTCAAAACCTTTTTGTGCGAAATTAGATATAGATTTTCTCGTATATTTTTCCCTCGGATCGTAATCATCATCGTAATCATCATCATTCGCGTTTTTCTTTATGGAACATATTATAATATTACACGGCTGGTCGTGTATTGGTATAGTCATCACGGGTCCGATCGTTTCTGATAATCGGCTACATATGACGTGAACGAATTCTCGCGCCGTCGAATCTCTGACGCCGTTGAAACAGTTCATGACGAAAATTGATTCATTCGAAGTAGTAGCTAATTTAGCACTACACAACTCGAAAAACTGTCTCGAAATTAAATGTTCCGGAACGTTTCCGTTACCGTCGAACGCATCCATCGTTATCACGTCTAAACTTTCATTTTCTTTCGTCTCTAAAATCTCCTTGGCGTCTCCAATCGTGACCTTGAACGGAATTTCCTCTCCATCGAACAAGCACGTTTTAACCGCTTCGAGAACGACCTCATCGTGTTCTACGGTCTCCAAATCGAGCACGTCGAACTTAATACTACTGAGTTTCCCGAAATTAGTCTCTAAAAAAAACGGCAGAGCGCCCGATCCAAGCCCGACGTTGAGCACTCGATCTTTTACGAACAAATTATTATTCTTATTATTCACACCATCGTTCTCTTCATTCACTCTTTTACTACTGCTACTATTGCTACGAAGCATTTCGTTTCTCGCGACTACGACTGCCGCGATCGTTCTTAAATATTCATACGCTAGCACGTTCCCGTCCGAGCGGCGGTGAAGAGTACTCACCCAGGATACGCCTTGTTCGACTTCGTTGAACCTTAACGCGCGCCAGTTCGGTCCGAACTTCTTCACTATCACTACACCGTTATCTTTCAACGATCGTTTTTCAAACAGTATCGCGCGTTCTTTCGCGTCATCGTCGTCGCTCTCTTTCGATTGGAACTCTAAATACTCTTTTTCGCATCTTCCCCATTTTCTTTCTTTCTTTATCGATCGAGCTCGATTGATTACGCTCGAAATAAAACTGGATACGAACGATCGAGATTTGCATTTGATTAAGTTGTTGTTGTTATCCTTGTTCGTTCGTTTATGACCGCTAAGCGGTCTCGTGATCACGACCGAGCGGCGTAAACATGTTGCCTTCGTTGATATCTTCATCATCATCATAATTTCTTCTTCTTCCTCTTCTTCCTCTTCTTCGAGAGAGAAGAAAGAAGAATAAGAAGAAGAAGAAGAAGAAGAAGAAGAAGAAGAAGAGGAAGATACTTTAGTGACCACTGTTCCACTGCGTTATGTATCAAAACACGCACACACAAACTCTTGAAACTCAAAGAAGCATTTTTCTGTCTTTGCTGTGACGAAACATGATGAAACATATATATCAGTATATCGTTCTTTCATGTGATTATATTTATTAATAGACTCATCAGTAGTTTAAATATAAACACTTTTGTATACACACACACACACACACACACACACACACACACACTCTCTCTTCTATATCGCGAGATGGTTTCGTTTATATCGCGGAAGGTCACAACATCTTCGCGATGATGATGGTCAAACTTTTAAAAACGAGATCTCTGATCTCGATCTCTCTCGTTTCTAGGACTACGCGTTCTGCATGAAATAAAAACGTCAACGGATGATAACACTAAAGAGAGCGCGATGGGGAAACCGTGCGCTGCTCTGTGCGTGGACTTCATCGATGGTCTCTGTGCGAGTTTAGCGTTTAATTTGTGAACGATGACGCCGAGAATATCTCTGTTCATGTTTCAATCAATTCCGCGTCATAAAAAACAGAGAGAATATAAAAGTAGGAAATAAATGAGAATCCCATCATTATCATCGACGAAGCTCTGTTATTATTATTATTATTATAAACAAACTCACGCGCGATCATCGTCATCTTTATCGCGAGGAGGAGGAAGAAGAAGAAGAATAAGAAGAATAGCTCCTTTGATTAAAATGCAACATCGTACGCATAAATGCAAACATTTGAATATATCCATTAACTAACAACCGGTTTCTCTCTTAATCTCTCTCTACAATATTTGAAAGCGTATTACGACGATGAAACGAAGCGAACGAACTGGGAAAAGATGTGGAAAGATGAGGACACGAAGTTCGATTGTAAGAGGACCGAACCTGCTCTAGGTAAGTACGCTCGTGTATGTTTTTTTTTGATTTCTGTTCGTCTATATAACCAGCACGTGATGATTGATTGATTGATTTATTGATTGATTGAATGATTGATTTGTGTGATGTTCTAATTAATCCTGTTGTGTGCGTTTGCGAATATTCGAATAAAAACAGAGTATATATAACCAGCATATGATGCTTGCTTGATTGATTGATTGATTTGTGTGATGTTCTTTTAATTAATCCTGTTGTGTGCGTTTGCGAATGTTCGAATAAAAACAGAGAAGTACATAAAAGACGGAAATTTGAAGGATATGAAAGAGAGCGCTCATGACAGCTCGAGAATACGAGTTCTCGTACCAGGATGTGGTAGGGGCTATAGCTTGAGGACGTTTAAGGAGTATTTTGGGAGCCGCGCGGACGTTCTCGGCATCGAAATATCCGAAACCGCTAAAACGAATTGCGAGAAGTATTTGCGAGAGCAAAATTCGGGAGCGAAGTGCGTTGTAGATGATTTCTTTTCACACGAACCAAATGGAGGATTATACGATCTAGCATACGATTGCACTTTTTTGTGCGCGATTCAACCGACGCAGCGCGAAAGTTGGGCGGAACGATATTCAAAATTAGTCAAACCTGGCGGAAAATTAATCTCGTTAGTATTCCCTCTGGGCGATTTTGAAGGCGGACCTCCGTTTGCGTTGACGCCAGAGACTGTTCAGGATTTAGTCAAAGCATCGTTTGATGTCGAGCAATTGATTAAAGTTGATGAAAAAGATTATGCGCGCGGTCGCCCAGAATTCCTATACGTCTTCACGCGCAAAAACGAAGAACGGTAAATAATACTCGTCATAATGGTAGTACCAGTGACGTTTCTTAGCACGCGCGTATTACTAGAAAAGAAGCTACTACTATCATTTTAAGATACTTTTAAAGCTGTTTCTCTCTCCGCTTTCTTTTCTTCCGATAATAAAACTTTTCTTCTTTTTTTGCCTATACCCATGAAATCTCTCGTCAAAAGTGGCCACATAAATTTCCAAAAACGCATCAGAATAAACAACCGCTTTGCGCGCGCATTAATTAATTAATTAATCAACACACACGCACAGAGACTAACGAAAAAGAAACGAAATGAAGTCAACGAAGTCTTCTTTTGCGTTCCTAACGATCGCTTTGATTTTCTCGCTCTTTGCGTGCGAGTCAACGGCGTATGTTTACTACGGAGGTATATTTTTCTCGTTCATTCCCAATAAAAGTGATCATAAAATATAATCATCTTAATATCGAAAAACAGGGTACGCTAGGCCAGCCGTCGTCGTCGCAAGACCTGTCGTCGTCGTCAGGCGTGGACGATGGGGCCGCAAGTTGTTATTGGAAACGAAAACGATGTATACGCCTTCGAAAGAGTGTAAAAGCATGCTCGAGGTGATTTATTTTTTCCACTTTTTCTTGGTATTCGTTAAAACGTGTTTTTGTGTCTTTGATGAAAACGTAGATCATAAACGCGAGACCGGCGTTGTCAAAGCTCGCATCGATAATCGAAAAGCTTCCGAAGATTTCAAAAGCACTGCAGGGAGGAGACGATGTGAGGACTATCGATACTTTCTTTGCCCCAACGAACGAAGCTATTGACGGCTTTCTGGCGTGGACGGCGGCGACGAACAAGACTGAAGAATTCAGCGCGATTCTCGGGAATCGAACGGTTGCAGGTTTTCAATTTATTATTACATACTAGTACATATCTATATCATTATATCGAACCATTTAACAGGAGCAATTGTTGCATACCACGTCTTACCTGAAGCGTTGTATAATTTCGGCGCTTTAGTCGCACTCGATCGAAAATTTGTCGGCACCGCTCTATCGAACGCGGTCTCAGATACTCAAGGATTATTTTCGTTGCAGGTTGACGAGGATAAAGGAAATCTATACATCAAAGGCGTAGGTTCGGAGGTTAAAATCATCGCCGCCGATAACTATGCTTGCAACGGGATCATTCATTTCGTCGACGGTGTTCTTCTTCCTTTTGACGCAGATGGCGAGTTGAGCGATAAACAACGAGAACGACTCGAAGACGCAAAGGCGATGATGGCTCCTCCGCCAGCAGACGCGTTCGAAGATCTTTTGACAGGCGCCGCTCCCGCTCCCTCACCATCATCACTCACGTTGGGTGAAGAAATTGAGTTGGAGTTCCTTCCGGATCTCGCCGAGGGAGAATCTCCGGCGGCAGAAGCGCCTTCACCTTCACCGGAAGAAGAAGAACGATTCGAAGTCATCGAAGACGAGGTCGTACTACCAGTTGTTGCTGACGATACCGCCGCGGAAACTGAGCCAGAAGGTCTTGAGCTGGGAGATGCTCCGGCTGAAGCGCCTGCACCTTTGCGCACAAAAACGGAAACCGAGCAAGAGCTTGAGATTGAAGAGATTGCCGGCGAAGCACCATCGCCGTCAGTTTTTGATGAAGAACGAGAAGAACTCCGCGACACTAACCTAACGCTCGTTAACGAAACGGCTCGTTAAGAAGAGATCATAAACGGTGTTTGTTGGAGCGTAGTAGTAAAACACATTTTGAAAGAGAGAGAGAGAGAGAGAGAGACACACACAAAACTGCGCTCGAGCGCGCTTCAAACAACAAATGTCCCGCGGTTCACACGTACTCCCCAAACCGTCCACTCATCACAAACTACTTAACGCTACTTCTGACTCCCAATCGCGAGCTTTAAAAAGAAGCGAGAGGCAGTAACTCCACAGAGTTCTTCTTCGCCTCGTTGAAACCACGAAATACCTACACGACACAACAAGGCACTGCTCACAAAAACTGCTTCTTTTATTACGCCGTGTTCTTTCCAAGAAAAATTAAATTTCTTCAACGCTTCGTTGACGACTAAGCGCTCGCGTGCTATTACGCTATCAAACCTTTAAAATCATCGACTTAAAAAAGCGCGGTGCTGATTCAGACCAGGCCGTGTTCGGATTTACTTTTCATTGGTGTCGATCTCGCGTTAAGTTAACGCGTATCCTATTTTAAAACTCGATACAAAAAAAAATTCGATACAAAAAAAATTAGATACAAAAATTAGATACCGTACTTTTGTTAGTAAACTTAAATAGTATACTCTTAATTGAATATTCAATAGCCACAGAGCTTTCGGTGAAGACTCTGCACGATCGTCTAACTGTACTCGATCGATATCACAAACATCCGCTGCGTTGCTATCATAGACTGTCTCCTCTGCAACAAAAGTGGGTTCCTCTGCACAAAGAGTATAGCAGATACAAAAACTCGGATACAAAAATTATAGAAAAAGTACGCGTCACTTTTTTTACGCGCGGTTTAGAAAATCTGATGTTTACTAAAAAGGTCTTACTCGCACTTTCTGCGATCATCGTCGCGATCGCGCGACCAACGAACGCTTTTGGATTCTGGGGATACTCTCCTTTAGGTTGTTGGAACTGTAGAGGTTCGCGCTCACGAAACATATCTCTCTATCACTCACTCGTAACTTTTCTTATTATTATTTACTATTAGGTTTTGCGCGACCTTTCGTGCCGGTTCCAGTCGTCGTTGGATACAGACGAGGATGGCGCACTGGCGCGTGGGGACGAAAGTTACTGCAAGAAGAAGAGGCGCTAGCGCCGCGGGCTGAATGCCAAGCTTTATCCGACGTGCGTCTTATTCTTTCCATATCGCTTTTACGTTTTGGTTCTTTCCGAGAGAATATTTTTGTATCGCGCGGTTTTGTATTTTTTAGAAGACAGAGAGAGCGCTAACGAAAGAAAGAAAAACAACAGTTCATTCAATCGAGAGCGGATCTTTCCACGATGAAAGATATCTTGAGTTTTGCGCCGACGGTGCAGGGAAAGCTTGCCGAGGCCACGGCGAGTGGCGACTTGAAGCCGCGTACGATTCTACTCCCGCTCGACTTTGGCTTCGCCGCGCTCGAATGGTGGTCGAACATGACGGCGTATGAAAAAGCGTTGAAACTTTTGAACGAGACCGAAACGGTTTCATTCTTAGGCTACCACGTAATTCCATCGGGAGCTTACGACGCCGAAGCGGTTAAATCGCTCAGTGGTCAATCCGTCGGCACTTACTTGTCCGAAGCGGCCAAGGAAGATTTCCCGGAGTCGACTTTGTTCGATTTGACCGTCGACGTTCGCGACCCGGATGTTTACATCAAAGCGAGATCGTCCGAAGCAAAAGTTGTCGAAGCGAACATAGCGGTTTGCGAGGGCATCGTCCATTTAATCGAAACTCCTTTGATGTTTTGCGATACCGAAGTTGAATTAACTTCCAGTGAAATGGACGAAGTCAGCGCGGCAGTGACGAAGGTCGCGAACATGTTGGAAGAATACGCGTCATCGCAAGCGCCGGCGCCTTCACCAGCCGTCGGCGGCGATGCGCCAGAATCGGCCAACATGTTAGGCATGATGGATATGCCGATGACGACGGATATGCCGATGACGACGGATATGCCGATGATGCCATATGAAGAGCCAGCGCCAGCGGTCGAACCAGTGCCTCAAAGGAAGTAAAAGCGTCGTTTTTGTGAGTCATCATGCCTTTGATTTTAACGTAGAAGAATTCACGACGAACGAAACATCATCATCCTCGATCACAAAGAATATAATAGAAGTCATCTCAATTGAAAGACAACGAACGACGCGTGCGTTAAGATACGGTTATTGAAGAATATAAAGATAATAACTTCAATTTAGCTGTTCTAATAACTCTACATATACTACAAAAATTGCGTCTAAATATAATATATTTAAGTAAGTACGCGAGTATATCGTTCGTTCTTGTTCTATTTTCAACTTGGTGGCGGTGGCGGTGGCGGTGGGGGAATCATTGGCGGTATCGTATTTACATTCATCATTGGCGGCGGTTGCGGAAATCGAGCGAAAGAAGCGAGCGGCGGCGGCGGCGGCGGCGGCGGCATCGTCATCGTCATCGTCATCGCACGCGACGAATACACATCCTCTCCGCTCAACACGTTCCGTTCTCTCACGCCCATATCTTCCCCGACGTTCTCACAAGTAACATCTAACCCTTTCTCTAACATCATCATAGCATGTTCTTTCGCTCTTTCGTACGATTTCTGCATCCCTGGTGGAGGAGGAGGCACATCTTTCTCCTCCCAATTTCTGACCATGAACTCGACTATTCTTCGACTATTCCTATTGTTATGATCTGTCGCTTCTGCTAATGAACTAAATTCGTCGTCGTTGTTGATGTTAGTATTATTAGTATTAGTATTATTATTATTACTCTCGTCTATGCCCTCCGGCACTCTCACGCGCACGATTGGTCCAAACGGTATCTATATCACATAACGATAATAAAAGAATAAAAGAAAAAGTTTGTTAAATAATGAGATTCCAATTTATAACGCTCCGCCGCCGCCGCCGCGTTACGTACAAAAAAAGCTACTAAATAACGCTTTAAAGCGATATTATTGACTACGAAGAAGAAGAACAAAAACGCGAACACACACACACACACACGAACGCGCGCTCTCGAGAACGATATACTGATAAAAACAAAGTAGCGCTAACCTGCACTCTCACGCGATCGCCTCCTAAAACGCCAATCGGAACAAAAACCTCAAAAAACCTATAAAACTCTCTCTCCTCTCTCGTCTCCGCTCGTCCTTCTGGCCTACGCGGTATGCCCTTAATCGTCCTCTGCCGATGATGAGCGTTTGCCTCGATCGCCTCCTCGTTTTCTTCTTTTTCTCGATCATCGTCCTCGGCGTGCGACTCAAAATTCCTCTTCTTCTCAGTAGTCGATTTGAACATTTTCTTATTCAAAATCTGTTTCGCCTTGGCTCGTTTCTCCTCTAACTCGCCAGAGGCAATAGAAAGCGCCGCCTGCTTCCTCTTCTCAATTATTTTATTATCCTCTTTATCATCGCGCTCGTTTTTGTTCTCATTTTCTTGGCGAAGATGAGTATTATTGCGTTTCTGTTTCTTTAGTTTCAGTCGTTTGTTCGTTTCATTCGTTTCGTTCTTAATCAGGTTTTCGAAATATTCTTGTCGTTTCAGTTGCGCTTGTGATTTCTCGTTTGCTACAAAATCGGCACTGGCACGATCGCGAGTTTGTTGTTGTTCGTTTTGTTTTTGTTGTCGCGACGTGTTATCGTTTTCTAGAGCTCTTTGCGACGATGATGGCATTTTTCTTGACGCTTATTAAAGGTGTTAATTAATTAAATGACTGCTGGTTTGATGAGAGAGTTAAAAGTAGGGGAAAAACAATATTTTAGGGTTTCAAAAGATAGTTTGGTCTAAATACGTAACATAAACCAGCCAATTATGATTATTAATAGTATACGTTATCGTTCCCTCGAAGCTCTTTGCGATGATGATGGCATTTTTCTTGACGCTTATTAAAAGTGTTTAATTAATGACTACTGGAGAGAGTATATATACAAAAAGTAGGGGAAAACAATAGTTTAGGGTTTCAAGAGTAAGTATTGGTCTAAATACGTAACATAAACCAGCCAATTATGATTATTAATAATATACGTTATCGTTCCCTCGAAGCTCTTTGTGATTATGATGGCATTTTTCTTGATTGGCTAGACTCATAATACTCTTTGGTGAGAAGAAAACAAGTTTAGTAGGAACAGTTTAGGGTTTCAACAAGCAGTCTCTTAAATAACGCACGAAACAATATTCAAAATAAGAACGGCGGACGACTGCGCTCGGCAAGGCGATCGACCCAATCATCGCTCTTCGTCTGACGATCGATTGATTGTTTCATAAAGGTAGAGTATAACAAAAGAGGAAAAAAACAAAAGTCGAATTGTGTTTAGGGTATCAAGAGCTAAAAAAATGACCTTTTGATTTAAAAAAATTCCCAAGTTTTCCCCTAATTAATAATATAAAGAAGATAATATGAAAGATACACACGCGACCATGACGATGATTAAAACAACGCGAACGATATATGATGCAAGTCGAAGAAAGCGATCGATGCAATCATTGCCGCTCGTTATTATGATTTTAATCATCGCAGTATTTAGCTCTTTACAACGCTCATCATCACATGCAAATCCAACATTGATTGAAGGATTGGACGAAATTGGAAGCGCTGGAAACTTGGGAAGAACAAAAACAACGCGTTCGAATGATCATCGCGAGCACGAGCGCGAGTATAACGGTGACGCATCGGACGACGAAGATAATCGTAATCATCATCATCTGCGACCAAGGGTTGTGGTCACGGCTCCATCGAATGATGCTGCCAGTCCCCCTGAGGAGGAGGAGGAATCCGCGCAGACGAACGCGAAAGAAGAAAAAGAAGAAGAAAAAGAAGAAGAAGAATCAGCAGTGCTACGAAAAGCAATCGCGCGAGCTAAAAATGAAGAGAAGATCGAACGCTTGAGAAAGCAGGAACGAAGGCTGAAAATGAGCGCTAAGGAGTATCGCGAGGCGAGACAGGAAATGAAAACGGAGGCGATGAAACGCAGTAAGCCCGCGCAAGCGCTGAAGAAGAGAGATTTGTTCGAAGAGTTTACGAGTTTATATTTAGTTCCTTTGTATAGAGCGATCGCGAATGCGCCGAAGAGTTTCGTCGCGTTTAATACCGGGGGAATCGCAGTAGCGAGAGAAAAGGCTAGGAAATCGGTGAAGTTCGTGTTGTTTAAAATTCCCGCGAACGCGGTTTCAAAGAACGCGTTCGAGAAAGCCGTAGGCTTCGTAGCGGATTTCTTTCTATGTTTAATGACCTATGTTTTCATGAAATCTGTTCTTTTGTTTACGCCGATGACGAAGGCTGCAAACCCTACGTGTAAGATGACGAAAATGTCCAACGAGCGCGTGAAAATTCAATTCCACATGCCATTCGCCGGCGCAGCCGATAAGTGCATCGTTTTCTTGAAGGGGAATAAGCTCTTATGTCGTTGCCCGGAGAAAATGCTCGAATGCGAAACTGAGTTGGAGAAGCTAACGGATAAGAACTCGACGTGGATCATTTTTGAGGAACCCGTATGGATCGAATATAAAGATGAATTAGTCGTCATCGCGAAAGTCAATAAGAAGAGCGAAGACGACGAGGCGAAGAAGATCGATAAAATGCCTCTGAAAACGCCAGCCGCGAAGAAGAAAACTCTTTCGAGAATACCCACTACAAAAAAGAAAGAAAAAGAGGAGGATATGGCGCCCGATGAAACTAAAACGGCTTTAAAAAAAACACCCGCCTCTGCAAAGCCAACGACGACCGCTAATCGTCGCTCGACGAGACAAACGCCGGCAAAGACAAAGTAAAATTTTCATCATCATTAACATATATAGTTTATTCATAAATAATCTTCGCGTCTTGTGTCGATGACGTACACTCATAGCCATGTATTATATGACTTCTTCACCGGAAGCTATACCCTGGACGATAATGTCGTGAGGTAATTCTGAGATTGACCCAGCGGCGTTCTCTCGATCGATAAACTTATCTTAATCTAATCTAACTCTTTACTAAGTACACGTAGATAGCTACTACTCTTACTATTACTTAAAAACCGCTCGCTCTGCGTGCCGCTCGCGCGAAGAACTTTATACTCTCTACTCCTCTAACTTCGCGACAGAGTTCCAAGGAAATCTTTCTGGCCGTTTCGGACGAATCGTTCTGTTTCTCGGCCCCTTTCGGATGCATCAAATCCTTCAAGTTTTGAAAGCTTTCCGAACTTTTAAATTGCGCAACTTTCGATAAATACGTTTGCTTATCTCGACTATTCTCGAAGCAATCGAACTCGCGCTCGCTCGCTTCGTTTACTAACCGCGTTATTACTTCTGCATCTTTTTCGTTCTTATATTCTTCTAATCTAATAGCGACTAGACGATATAAACACTTATACCTCACGCTCTGCGGGACCTTCGTCTTCTTCTTCGCATCGAATTTCTCTTCCCCGATCAACGAAGGTTTCGCTGATTCGGGTAATTTCTTGATAACTTCCACGTTCCGTTTATGCGCTTGCTCGGACGCGGTCTCCTCGAACTTCATCTCATCCCCATACGCGACGAACGTTCTTTGCCGTTGTTGTTGTTGTTGTTGTTCGCTTTTCTTCGCGTCGTCGTCGGTTACCGCGAAAGACCGGATCTCGCCGCTCTTCGCAAACTCTCTTCCAACATCACCTTTAGGTCTACCAATACCACCAGTACTATCTATACAAGAGTATGCGTGTTAGAGTGATCATCGTCTATAGCGCGGCGCGGGAACACAAAAATCAAAAAAATCAAACACATTCGAAATCTCTCAAAACGATAGAAAAACAATTCGGAATTCGATCGAGGCGTACCTTTAGATACTTTACGATCCTCCAAAAACTGCCCATGGCCCTCTCTTCGTTTCAATGCAACCGCTACTCGTTTTAACTCCTTCTGCGACGTAATTCTCGCCTTCTTGCTTGGTTCA
>Ga0302126_10001552_pt1 | contig 13637 bp, 11 predicted proteins | sample CB4_20m_MG_FD_203108 | JGI IMG/M metagenome (GOLD analysis project Ga0302126, IMG submission 203108) | Marine microbial communities from Western Arctic Ocean, Canada - CB4_20m | ecosystem: Environmental > Aquatic > Marine > Oceanic | place: Canada: Western Arctic Ocean | collected 2017-09-24 | reverse complement strand
GGCAGCATGACCATATCAGAACACGCGTCTTTCGCAGTATTCCAGGCCTGCAACGCCTGAGCACAATTACCAGAAATATTGCCAACAGTTGCGTTTAGCTGCGCCATGGTTAATTTAAATTTTTGCTTCATCTACTCGCTCGATCTTAACAAAATTTATCCCTTATCTATCAGACATTAGCCGAAGCAAAAGCCCAATCGGTTAGTAAATGTTGAAAGCCGTTGCCCTAATTGATGAGATTTATTAGGCTTAGAGTTGAAACAAACAGTCCGGTCAAACACTGGACTATCTTCTGGGGGTTAAAATTTAGATGCTTATGAAGATCACACCATTTTTTTTGGCGGCTACAATACTCGGTTTTTCAGGAGCCGCATTTTCACAATCGGCCAGCGTTCAGTCAAAACAGTACGAAGATGGTGGGTTCTATGAAGGCACTTTCAAAAACGGCCGACAACATGGGCAAGGCACTTATAGTTTACCTTCGGGCTATGAATATACAGGCACTTGGGAGAATGGCAAAATCACAGGGCAAGGCATTGCTAAGTTTCCAGATGGATCTGTTTATGAAGGCAATTTCTCAAATGGCAAACCCAACGGAAACGGCAAAATCACTTATTCAGATGGGGGAACTTACAGCGGCTCATGGTTTGAGGGAAAGATCGACGGCCAGGGTGTTGCGTCCTACGCCAACGGCATGCGCTATGAGGGTGGCTTCCGCGCCACAATGCATCACGGGCAAGGCACCCTAACATCTAACGATGGCTATAGGTATGAGGGGTCCTGGGTGGATGGCCTCAAGCAGGGCAAGGGCAATATTATCTATTCTGACGGCACGGTCTATCAAGGCGACATTGACGCCGGAGAACGTTCTGGAGAAGGCACTCTGACAATGCCTGGAGGTGTGATTTACCAGGGCACCTGGAAAGCGGGCCAAATAAACGGCGAGGGCACACTGACCCAAGCCAATGGCGATATATTTAGTGGCAAACTAGTGGATGGACTGCGAGATGGATTGGGCAGAGTGAGCTATGCCAACGGTGATATCTATGAAGGGAAATTCAAAAATGATCGCCGCGATGGTCACGGCACATTTATCGGTGCAGATGGCTATCATTACATGGGTAATTGGTCAGAAGGACAAATCTCGGGTCAAGGCGTGGCAACCTATTCAGATGGCTCCGTTTACCAAGGCGCGTTTCTAGCAGATCTAGCACATGGGATTGGCATCACTACATATCCCGACGGCTCCACCTATGAGGGCGATTGGGAAGCTGGTGTCATCAACGGATCAGGCAAGGCAACCTACCCCAACGGCTTGGTCTATCAGGGTGGGTTTCAAAACGCCCAGAACCATGGCTACGGCGTTATGTCTTTTGGAGACAGTTACCGCTATGAAGGTAATTGGAAAGAAGGCAAACGCCATGGAGTCGGTCAAGCTACCTACAGAAATGGAACGACCTATAAGGGCAGATTTGCAGCCGGCCAACGCGCAGGCCAGGGTCACATCAAAATGAAGGATGGCTTTGAGTATTCCGGCGAGTGGCTTGCTGGTGAAATCCATGGCAGCGGCGTGGCCACCTATGCAAATGGCGACGTTTATAAGGGAAATTTTTTGGCGGGCCATCGTCAAGGGGGCGGCACTATGCGTTATGCATCAGGCGACGTTGCAAGTGGGACGTGGGTAGGCGGCACCTTAGAAAATGAGAGTGCGCCGTCTCCATCTGAGTAAGCCTTCAGCCACTTCGTCTGAAAGGCTGAAGCTGTATTACCAAGGTACCAAGACACCATTTTGATCAAAAAATTTACCCGTATCTTTCGCATTACGTCCTTCAATCACATTGTGCAGCATTACTGCTGCTTCCAACGCTGGCCGCGAGTTTTGGTTTGCAACAAATGGCTTTGTAAGCGGCGTTTCAACAGTCCCAGGGTGCAATGAAAAGCATGCGAGCAGTGGATGACTGCGCGCCAATTCAATGGCCGAGGTATGTACTATTTGGTTGAGCGCAGCTTTCGCAGCCCGGTAAGAAATCCACCCACCTAAGCGATTATCCCCAATAGACCCCACCCTAGCAGACAATACAGCCACTCGCGCCTGACGATCACGCGGTAGTAATCGTCCGACCTGGCTCAGGATTAACGCAGGGCCAATGGCATTGACTTGCATCTGATCCGCCATGCCATGGCCCGTGATCGCACGAATAGTTTTTTCTGGACCCACGCGCCCTATAGTCAAGGCGCCAGTAGCAATGATTACCGTATCAAAGGTTCCATTCAGCAAACTCAATGCTGACGGAATCGTCTCAGGTTGCGTAAAATCTATGCCTTGAGTTTGACGTGACAAACCTTTGCATTCCCAACCTTTGCGCAGGTATGCCTGCTCAAGCGCAGCGCCAATGCCGCCAGAACTTCCGATGATCAATATTTTTTTCATGGGTCAGAAGTAGTGCGCACATGTACCGCCGCCAAGCTTTATCAAAATCTTTTAAAGCAAAAGCCCATATTGTTCCATGGCTTGCTGACCTAAAACCGTTTTTTTACTTCCCATTTTCAAATACGCAGTTATAATAAATTATATGAAGATTTATTATGATCAGCTCTTACTTCTAACACTTAGCCTAGGCTGAGCGTGCTTTTCGGCGCGGGACGCTCACCTAAGCCCAGCGCCGGCCCAATCAAAATTTCCTAGTTAGAAGAAACAGTCCTATGACCCAAGATCGCGTTTTTATTTTTGATACTACTTTGCGTGATGGCGAACAAAGCCCAGGCGCTACGATGAACCATGCAGAAAAGCTGGAATTAGCCGAGATGCTTGATGATATGGGCGTAGATATTATTGAGGCCGGTTTTCCCGTTGCCTCAGAAGGTGATTTCAATGCCGTCCGTGAAATATCGAAGCGTAGCAAAAATGCCGTAATTTGTGGTTTGGCACGCGCCAACTTCAAAGATATTGACAGGTGCGCCGAAGCTGTGCGCCACGCAGCTCAGCCGCGCATTCACACCTTTATCGGAACCTCTCCATTGCATCGCGCTATTCCAAACTTAAGCCAAGATGAAATGGCCGAACGGATCCATGAAACCGTAAACCATGCGCGCAACCTATGTGACAATGTGCAATGGTCGCCGATGGATGCTACTCGGACGGAATATGATTATCTGTGCCGTACCATTGAGATCGCCATCAACGCAGGCGCAACGACGATTAACATACCCGACACTGTGGGCTATACGGCCCCACGTGAAAGTGCGGAGCTTATAGCCCGCTTGATTGCCGATGTAGCCGGCGCTGGTGATGTGATTTTTGCCACCCATTGTCATAATGACTTGGGCATGGCCACCGCAAACTCTTTAGCCGCCGTAGATGCGGGTGCAAGACAGATTGAATGTACAATCAATGGCCTAGGCGAACGCGCCGGGAATACGGCTTTGGAAGAAGTTGTGATGGCCATGAAGGTACGCAACGACATCATGCCCTACCGCACACAAATAGACAGCACCAAAATAATGGCTATCAGTCGCCGCGTGGCAACGGTGTCTGGCTTTGCGGTGCAATTTAACAAAGCCATTGTGGGCAAGAATGCCTTTGCACATGAAAGCGGAATACACCAAGATGGCATGCTGAAGAACGCTGAAACATTTGAGATCATGCGTCCGGAAGATGTTGGCCTGTCTGAAACTAGTTTGGTTATGGGCAAACATTCAGGCCGCGCGGCTTTGCGGTCCAAACTGAAAAACCTCGGCATTGAACTAGCAGACAATCAGCTGAACGATGTGTTTGTGCGGTTTAAAAATCTGGCAGATCGCAAAAAAGAAATTTTTGACGATGATCTGATAGCCTTAGTGCGCGCCGATACAGCAGATGAGCAATCTGACCACCTGAGCCTCAAATCTCTCCGCGTTGTCTGCGGCACTGAAGGCCCGCAAGAAGCGGCTTTGGAGCTTATGGTTGAGGGTTTATTACACGCTGTTACCGCTACTGGTGACGGACCAGTCGATGCTACTTTCAACGCCGTCAAGAAATCCTATCCCCATACCGCCCGGTTACAATTATACCAGGTGAGCGCAGTAACTGCAGGTACAGATGCACAGGCAACTGTAAGTGTGCGTATGGAGGAGGACGGTAAAATTTCGACTGGGCAATCAGCAGATACAGACACTGTGGTTGCATCGGCAAAAGCATATATTAACGCGTTAAACAGGCTGATCGTCCGCCGTAAAAAATCGGCGCCTGGCGAAGATATAAAGTCTATTTCTTACAAAGATGCAGGCTGATCCCCGCGCATTGACCATTTTCATCGCTTTTGAAGCATAAAAAGCGTACGACAGGGTCTTGGAAATAGATTACCTAAACCTTATAGGTATTTATAGCCTAGGCATAATTAGTCCTAGATTTTGATATATTGAGGCGTTGCTAATGTTTGGACTACGTAGTTTTTTTTCGTCAGATATGGCGATTGATTTGGGCACTGCAAATACACTCGTCTATGTCAAAGGCAAGGGTGTGATTTTAAACGAACCCTCAGTAGTGGCATACCAGGTCAAAAATGGTCAAAAAAAAGCTCTGGCATTTGGCGTAGATGCAAAAATGATGCTTGGCCGTACACCGGGATCTATTCAAGCTATTAGACCAATGCGTGATGGTGTCATTGCAGATTTTGATGTTGCGGAGGAAATGATCAAACATTTCATACGCAAAGTACACAAACGCACCACATTTTCAAAACCAAAAATAATAGTGTGTGTACCGCATGGAGCTACGCCTGTTGAAAAACGTGCTATTAGACAATCTGTACTATCCGCTGGCGCTCGTCGCGCAGGACTTATTGCTGAGCCTATTGCCGCAGCAATAGGCGCAGGCATGCCAATCACTGATCCAACTGGTTCAATGGTTGTGGATATTGGGGGCGGAACAACCGAAGTGGCAGTTCTCTCACTGGCAGATATTGTTTATGCCCAATCTGTTCGTATGGGTGGCGACCGTATGGACGATGCCATTATCAGTTACTTGCGACGCCAACATAATCTTTTAGTTGGTGAAGCTACTGCCGAACGTATCAAAAAAACCATCGGCACAGCCCGAATGCCCGATAACGGTAAGGGCGCCGTGATGTCTATACGTGGTCGTGATTTGTTGAATGGTGTGCCAAAAGAAACTGAGATCAGCCAATCACAGGTTGCTGAGGCCCTTGCTGAAACCGTGCAGAAAATTTGTGATGGTGTAATGACAGCACTTGAAGTAACCCCGCCGGACCTAGCAGCAGACATTGTTGACAGAGGAGTGATGCTAACAGGTGGTGGTGCATTACTAGGTGAATTGGACTTGGAGCTACGTCAAAAAACCGGGTTAGCTGTATCTGTTGCAGATGAAAGCCTCAACTGCGTTGCTATAGGAACGGGCAAGGCCCTCGAATATGAAAAACAGCTTGCGCATGTGATCGATTACGACAGCTGAACTCTCAATACTTCAAGGCCCCTAGGGGAACATATGGAACGGGATCGCAACAATCCAGATCGGTACTCAACTGCCCTAGCGCGGTTGATATTTGGTGGATTGGTTATTCTTTTGGTTGGGTTATTTCTGTTATGGCGCATAGACAGCCCTAGAGTTGAGCGGGTCCGTATGGAAATCATAGACCGGGTGATCCCAAACTTTGCATGGGCGACCTACCCTCTAACCGAGGCTGTAAATTTAATACGATCAGCCAAAAGCTATGCGCGTATTTATCAACAGAACCAAGAATTAAGACGCGAATTACAACAAATGAAGGCCTGGAAAGAAGCTGCCCTTCAACAAGAACAAGAAAATGCAAGACTTCAAGACCTCAACAATGTGCGTCTTGATCCAAAATTCATTAAAATCACGGGCGTAGTCCTCGCCGATAGTGGAAGTCCGTTTAGAAAAACTGTACTGTTAAACATCGGAAAGCGCGATGGTATTATTGATGGCTGGGCCGCAATGGATGGCATTGGGTTGGTGGGCCGCATCGCTGGCGTGGGCGAGCGCACATCGCGCGTCATTTTACTCGGTGATACCGCAAGCCGTGTAGCTGTGACAATAGAGGCGAACGGGCAAACTGCCTTGTTAGTGGGCGACAACACCAGCAACCCACCCATCGAGTTTTTGGAAGACCCCGAAACAGTCCGACCAGGGGATCGAGTTGTGACATCAGGTGACGGCGGAGTTTTTCCACCTGGTATATTGGTCGGGCAAGTAACCAGAACTCAATCCGGCAGACTGCGTGTTCGGTTGGCCGCAGACATGAAAAGGCTCAAATTCTTGCTAGTCATAAGGCACAAACCGCGCGATACGATCTCAACTCCAGCCAGCCTGGTTGGCGCGCCACTGACAAGACCCGGGGTTAACTAATCGTGGAGGACCCCCCCCTTCGCATATTGCGCCTCAAACTTACTTATTTGCTAATTGTTATGTTGGAGGTCCTGCTTCAAACTTTGCCCACCCACACCTCTCTTTATCAATTTTCCATGCCAGATATTCCACTAGTAATCACCTTTGTTTGGATCATGCGGCGACCAGATGTGATGGACCCTATACTTATAACCTTAGCTTTTCTTTTTGCTGATATGATATTACAGCGCCCTCCCGGTATTTGGACTTTGATCGCTCTATGTGCTACCATGTTTCTGCGCTCCCGCACCATCTATTTTAAAGAGATCATTTTTTTTTATGAATGGTTAATCATTGCCATTGTTATTATTTTTAGTTTCACAGTACATCATTTCGTACTAATTCTTACCTTTTTACCAACCCATAATTTAGAGTTATTTGCCATGCAGGCCTTTCTAACTATAATGCTATACCCAATTTTTATATGGGTATTTCGTTCGATGTTACGTTTTTCGTTGTATAATACTTTGCAAAACAGACCCTGAAAGCAGTGCAATGAACCAAACCGCCCACGAAATCTTAAAGTCTGCAAATCAGCTATCCAGGCGCGCATTTCTGATCGGCTTCGTTCAAATTGGAATTATTATAGCCTTGGGCGCACGAATGCGCTTCTTGCAAGTTAAAGAGGCTAAAAAATACCGACTACTGGCTGAAGAAAACCGCATTAATGTGCATTTGCTCCCACCCGTCCGTGGCATAATGTTCGACCGCGATGGAAAAATCATTGCTGACAATGTCCCTAACTACCGTATCATTATGGTGCGCGAAAGCGCGACTGATGTGGAGACCGTTTTGGAGCAGCTGCAAAAATTAATCTACATTAAACCCACAGATCTAGAGAAGGCTCGGAAACAGCTCAAGCGACGCAGTGCATTTGTGCCTGTCACAATAACTGAAAACCTAAATTGGAAAAGTTTTGCAAAAGTTGCAGCCAATGCCCCAACTTTACCAGGCATTTCAACCGAAGTTGGCCTATCGCGCATCTATTCACAAAAGGAAAATCTGGCACATGTTATTGGCTACGTTGGCCCTGTGAGTGACCACTATTTGGAACGTACCCAAGATCCCGATCCGTTGTTGAAAATTCCACGGTTTCAAGTGGGTAAAACTGGCGTTGAAGCGCAAATTGAACAACAATTGCGTGGCTCAGCGGGCCACCAAAGTATTGAGGTAAATGCAGTTGGCCGCGTGATGCGAGAACTGGCGCGTGCAGAAGGCAAGCCAGGAGCAGCTGTCAAGCTGACTATCAACAGTGAAATTCAGAATTTTGCTCTAGAACGTATGGACGGGCTCTCAGCTAGTGCGGTGGTGATTGATTGTGAAAGTGGTGATCTTTTGGCGGTTGGCTCTAGCCCAAGTTTTGACCCGAACCTATTTGTCCATGGAATTTCGTCAGATGCCTACAATGGGCTTCGAAATAATGTGTTCGGCCCACTGCGGGCCAAAGCGGTACAAGGCACTTATGCACCGGCCTCCACTTTCAAAATGGTAACCGCACTTGCAGCTCTAGAAAGTGGTGTACTCCGATTAGACGAAACAGTTTTTTGTCCTGGGCACCTTGATGTAGCAGGCAATCGTTTTCACTGCTGGAAACGGCAAGGCCATGGAGCAATGAATGTGTCAGATAGCATTAGCCAGAGTTGCGATGTGTTTTTCTACGCCATTGGACAAAAAGTTGGGATTGACAAAATTTCAGATATGGCGCGGCGCTTTGGCCTTGGCCAGCAATACGACTTGCCGCTAAGCGCCGTAAGCCGCGGAGTGGTACCCACTCCTGACTGGAAGCAGCGGTCTTTCGATAAAGGCTGGCTTTTAGGCGACACTGTAAACGCTTCTATCGGGCAAGGTTACGTCCTAGCGTCGCCACTTCAGTTAGCGGTTATGGCAGCCCGACTAGGTACGGGTCGGACCGTGCAGCCAAGGTTGATCCAGAATATTAATGGTGAAGTTATGCCATTAGGGGGGGGCACTCAGTTGGATGTGGATCCTGTACACTTGGCCGTTGTCCAAAAAGCTATGTTTGAAGTTGCAAATACAAAGGATGGCACAGCGTTTAGTAAACGCATCACGACACAAGAACTTCGTATGGCAGGCAAAACGGGCACCGCACAGGTCAGGCGCATCACAGCAAAGGAACGCACAACTGGTGTGATCCCAAACGAAGACTTAACTTGGGGCCAACGCGATCATGCATTATTCGTGAATTATGCACCGCATGACAATCCAAAGATTTCGGTGGCTGTGGTGGTTGAACATGGCGGCAGCGGCAGCTCTGTAGCAGCTCCCATTGCAAGAGACATCACCCTATTTGCTCTTACTGGAAAAATGCCGGATCTTAAACATTACCCCACAGAGTTGCATAACAAAATAAAGCGTGAACAAAAAGAGTTGGCGCCAAGGCTGATTGACTGGAACAAAATCGGCACAAGTGAACGAGCCAAAACATGAGTTATTTAGAACACAATCTCTCAACGACGCCATTCGGGCTGAGCAAAGTTTTGGCTTTAAACTGGCCAATAATTTTCCTTCTTACCACTATTTCGGGTGTTGGGTTTGTAATGCTTTATTCAGTTTCAGGTGGTAGTTTAGAACGTTGGACACAGCCCCAGATGAATCGATTTTTTATGGGTATGACTGTCCTTTTTATAGTTGCGATGGTCCCCATTTGGTTTTGGCGCAACATGTCATTTCTTGCCTATAGTATTGCTTTTTTACTTTTGGTTGCGGTGGAATTTATTGGTGTAACTGGAATGGGCGCACAACGCTGGGTTGATCTTGGCTTTATGCGCCTCCAACCCTCAGAAATTATGAAAATTGCGCTAGTTTTGGTTTTAGCTGCCTATTATGATTGGTTACCGCTTGCACGCACATCAAAGCCACTATGGGTACTTTTTCCAATCTTACTGATCCTAACTCCAGTCTTTTTGGTTATGCGTCAACCCGATCTTGGCACGTCTTTACTGCTAATTATGGGTGGAGGAGCAATCATGTTTTTAGCTGGGGTCCACTGGGGTTATTTCGCGACGGTTATAGGATCAGGTTTTGGTTTAATCTTGGCCGTATTCCAAACCCGGGGCACCGCCTGGCAATTACTAAAAGATTACCAATACATCCGTATTGATACCTTTCTGGACCCTCAGCGCGACCCTTTGGGAGCAGGGTATCACATCACCCAGGCCAAAATTGCTTTGGGCTCAGGCGGCTGGACAGGGCGTGGATTCATGCAGGGCACCCAGTCGCGTCTTAATTTCCTGCCCGAAAAACATACAGATTTTATTTTCACAACCCTGTCTGAAGAATTTGGCTTTGTAGGGTCAATATCGTTAGTGGCACTTTATACTTTAGTTCTCATCTTCTGCATTTCCTCAGCACTCAATATGAAAGACCGTTTTTCCGCTCTTCTAACACTCGGGGTTGGCATTACCTTCTTTTTATATTTTGCGGTCAATATTGCCATGGTCATTGGCTTGGCGCCAGTTGTGGGTGTTCCCTTGCCATTGGTAAGCTACGGCGGATCAGCTATGCTAACCTTATTGTTAGGCTTTGGTCTAATGCAAAGCGCACATGTTCACCGTCCAAGGCCAAAGTATAAATGATAAATGTTTTTTTCGCGGCCCATCCTGAACAATTTTCTCTCTATGAGACACATCTAACGAGGTGTCTCAAAAAAGAAGGTATCGTGGCCAACCTGACCACGCATTGCGCCCCAGCAGATGTAGATTACATTATTTATGCCCCCAACAGCACGATCCAAGATCTAACACCATACACCCGTTGCAAAGCAGTGCTTAATCTTTGGGCTGGTGTGGAGACAATCGTCGGCAATAAAACCTTAACCCAGCCACTATGTAGGATGGTCGACTGCGGTTTACGGCAAGGCATGACTGAATGGGTCACAGGCCACACCCTGCGCTACCACCTTGAAATGGACAAACACATCGTAAATCCAAAAAAAGTCTGGGATGAAACGCATCCTTGCTTGGCCCAAGACCGGCCTATCACCATTTTAGGCATAGGTGCTTTAGGGGCCGCCTGTGGCAAGACACTAAACAGCCTTGGGTTCCCAGTTACGGGCTGGTCACGCTCACCCAAAACAGTGCAGGGCATCACTTGCTATCATGGGCCAGAAGGTCTTCACCGAGCACTTAAAACAGCTCAAATACTGATTTTATTACTACCAGACACGCCTCAAACCAAAAATGTGTTGAACGCGCAAACTTTGGCCCAAATGCCCAAGGGCAGTGTGGTCCTCAATCCAGGACGGGGACCTTTGATCGACGATGACGCTTTAGTCACAGCGTTACGGGGGGGGCAAATCTCTGCTGCATGCCTGGATGTGTTTCGAGTTGAGCCTTTACCACAAAATCACCCATATTGGACCCTGCCAAACGTTACAGTAACACCCCATATTGCGTCGGGAACTCGGGTGGCCACCGCAGCAGAGGTTGTTGTGAACAATATCGCGCGTGGAGAGCAGGGTCTACAATTTTTACATTTAGTGGATCGCACCGTAGGCTATTAGCATCACCGCAAGATTGGTGGCTGTCCGGGTACGGTTCCAGGCCCAGGACGATCGACAGCGACTTCAGGTGCCGGTAAATCAAACCGCAGACCGATCTTGAGCAACTTTTCAACCATGATATGGTTTTGCGCTAAATAACTGACATCCCAAGCAGCACCATCTTGCTCAGAAAACTGCAAATACTCCTGCACTAATTTCGCCAGGTCCGCTTGGGCATCAGGCATCGAACCCACAAAACATAGCATTGGGTTTTTATTGTCACTAGTGCCAGTGGCCTCAACCAGAACAACATATTCCGCGAGCCCTTGCGCGGCAGTCAGCTTGACCGACAGTGCATCAAGGGCTTTGGGCGAGAGCATAGGCGGCGGCGAGACTTGAGTGATCTGCTGAAGCATTTCATTGGGTCTCTCATTCAAGGATTGCGCCAACCAACGCAAAGTTTCCAGTTCAAAAACATAACCAATTGCAGTGGTGCCTGGGTTAAGCGCAATACCCGTATTTTGATCAGCTAGCATTTGAACTAAAGCACGGCCAGAGACCGAAAGATATTCAACCTCACCACCAATAGACTCAGAAAGCCGCAATTCCGTATCATAAATTGCAACATACTCTTGCTCGTGCAATTGTACCGTCTTTGGCGTCACTTCCTCATTAGATGTGGCATGCTCAAGAGCCAAAAATACCTCTGCATCAACCAAGCGCTCCATCACCGCTGAAAACCGCGTTGTGTCATCAGGTGTGGCCTCTAACATAACAATTGCTCGCTCAAGGGGTGTCATGCGTAGTCTCTCTCGCTTCTTTAATCTAGTTTTGAAAACCAGAATTAGCTCGGTCTCAAACCAAAGGTTGCGTTTAATCCGTTCTTTATTACCCTGAGTAGGGTGCGGCAGCAAAAAAAAATACGCATTAACTTACACGCATGCGGCTCTTCATATTTGTTCTTTTAAGAAAATGCTATTCACTTACATAATGACGCCCAAATAAGTAAAAGGGTGTTTTTGAAAGCTAAAAAATATCAACTTGGTTACGAGCGACCCGCTAGCGCCATTCCATCACGTCCTCCACAACTGCGCGAGCTGTACGAAAGCTGTTGGCAGGATGCGCAGGATCGCTATACCCAAACGAGATGCCACACAGGATATGACGGCCTTCGGCTATCTCTAATGTCTTGCGCAACAGCGGCGCATAGCCCGCCAGAGCGGCCTGCGCGATCGAGGCCAGCCCCAACGCCTGAGCCGCCACCATAAAACCGGTGACAAACGCGCCACAATCCAGCAGGCCATAGGCACCCAGCTCAACCGGACTGGTGACCAGTGCCAAATGCGGCGCTCCAAAAAAGCGAAAGTTCTCTCTCATTTGCCGGTCTGAGGCGGTGCGATCCCCCTTGGCCACGCCCACCGCATCATAAAGCTGCCAGCCGCAATCGGACCGCCGCTCTTTATAGGTGCCTTGATAACGCTCGGGAAACTCGACATCGGGGGACATAGGGGCCGAGGCAGAAGCCGCATCAAAGAGCGTCTCACGCAAGCGATTGGTTTCACCAGCACTGAGCACAATCAACTGCCAGGGTTGCGAATTGCACCAACTGGGCACTTTTTGCGCAGTGGCGACGATGCGCTCGACCAGCGTGCGCTCAACCGGCTGGTCTAGAAATCCGCGGCAGGAATGTCGTTGGTCCAATAAAGTATCAAAGGCGGAAAAAACACTCATCTTCCAGCCTGTTCAAGCTGGGAAAGTTCACTGATGATGGCATCGCGATCATGATCACGCTGCGGACTTGCCGGCGGGGGGGCGGGCGTAGCCCCATCAAAGCGCGGCGCGGCTGCGGCTTGCAACCGACCCTGTGGCGCCGACCACACTTTACGTGCCAGCATATGGGTCTCTGCCATCGCTTCTTCAGGATTCAACACAGGCCCCGCACAGGCATCAGAACCTGCGAACACATCAGTCCAATGCGCGCGGGTTTGAGAGGCAAACAGAGCCGCCAACCGCAATGTCAGTACAGGCCAATTTGACTGATTATGCTGGTTGGCAAAATCACCATCAGCCTGAAGGCCCATCCGCTCTAAAAATAACGCATAGAATTTCGGCTCAAGCGCCTGAACGGTAAAATAACCGCCGTCACCACAGCGATAGCAACGCGACCAATGCGGCCCATCCAAAACGCTTTGTCCACGCGCGGTTTGAAATTCCCCCTCGGCCCGCAACGACATCATCAGGTTCATCATATGCGCCGAACCGTCAATCATCGCCGCATCGACCACGCATCCAACCCCGGTGCTGCGCGCCTTGAGAATCCCAGCCAGCAACCCCACCGCCAAATACATGGCACCGCCACCTATATCGCCCACCAGCGTCGGCGGGGTGATGGGCACATCTTCCGGAGCAGAGGCATACCAAAGCGCGCCCGACAGACCTATATAGTTCAGATCATGCCCAGCTTGCGCAGCTTTGGGGCCAGTTTGGCCCCACCCAGTCATCCGCCCGTAGACCAATTTAGGGCACAGTTGATGGCAGATCTCAGGGCTCAGTCCCAAACGCTCCATCACGCCGGGTCGAAACCCTTCGATCAACCCGTCGACGGTTTTCAATAGCCGCTTTAAAAGCGCAACATCAGCCGAGGCCTTGAGATCCAGCACGATCGAGCGCTTGCCACGGTCCAACAGTTTACCCTGCGCGGTTTCCGATATTGGTGGGGCCGTTTTGCGATGC
>Ga0302126_10001551_pt1 | contig 13650 bp, 11 predicted proteins | sample CB4_20m_MG_FD_203108 | JGI IMG/M metagenome (GOLD analysis project Ga0302126, IMG submission 203108) | Marine microbial communities from Western Arctic Ocean, Canada - CB4_20m | ecosystem: Environmental > Aquatic > Marine > Oceanic | place: Canada: Western Arctic Ocean | collected 2017-09-24 | reverse complement strand
ACTTCGGATCGACGTCGTACGTACAAATCAGGCAAACGAACACGCACGAGGCAATATGTCGCGTGACGTGCCCGGATAAAACAGGGCTAGGAGCCGATTTAGCGAGGGGGATATTCGATTTCGGGTTAGTCATCGTCAAAGGAGATTTCGCAACCGACGGGAGTTGGGCGTTTGTGTTATTGACGATTTACGCTCCGCCGGCGAGTCATGAGTTGAGTAAGACCGCTTTGAAGAAGAAGAAGAAGAAAACGAAGAAGAAGAAGAATGATAGTAACAAGAAAATTACGAAGAAGAAGAAGAAGAGTAGTAGTAAAGCTAGAGATGGTCGTAATAACGATAATAGCGACGACGATGAGACGAATAATGATAGTAATTTTTCAAATTCCTCCGATGATGACGATGACGACGATGATGATGATGAATCTTCCGACGATGACGATGATCAATATCAATCAAAAAATGATACCGTAGAAAAATCTATCCCAAAAACACCAGATGATACGAACGGCCGCGAAACTGGCGCAGTGAATTGGAAGCTTTTGCAAAAACGCTTGGAAAGCATATGTCCAAGAAAGTCCTCGATCACGACTGGAAATAACGACAGTTCTTCGTCAATGCGCGATAGTTCAAGCATGCATAGTAAAATGGATGAACGAGGAATGGGGGGTAAGCGAGGGCACTCTAGAAGATCGAGTTCAAGATTGGATGAGATCATAAATATGAACAATAAAAACGGCAACGGAAAAACACACGCGGGCGATTTAAACGACGGCAGCTCGAATAATAATAATCAAGACAGTGGCGACGTGAACAACGTCGGCGGTAAAACTAATAAAGATATTAATATTAATAATAGTAACAACAACAACGGCAGAAGAACTAGTCATAACGACGAAGATCGCGGCGGCAACAAAGGAAGAGGAGGTGGTGGCAGCAAATCTAATAATAATAATAATCCACAGCAGCAGCAGCAAAATAATCGAACGAGTTATTCAGATTTCGATCATTTATACGACGATCGAGATGGTTTCGATGAATACAAACCGTCGACGTTTATTCTTAGAGTAGAGTTGGACGATCGCGTAGGGCTTTTGCGAGATTTGACGTTGACGTTATGGGAGTGTAATTTGACCGTACACCGCGCGCACATATCTACGTCGCCGGCAAACACCGCTGTCGATTTATTCTACGTCACGGATATGATGGACGAGTTACCAAACGAAGATAGAATCAAGGAAATTGAAAAGGCTGTAATTTCAGTTGTCTCTCGAGGTCATGCCGTGAAAATTGGCTTACATCAAGTCCCGAATAATGCAATGGAAAATATGATTCGCGCGAGATGGTTGGACGATTTTAGCAGTCGAGTCGAATCCGCCTCTGCGACGGAATACGCATCGTGCGATGTATGGGTAGATAATTTAATGTCTGATAGGCATACAGTGTTTCAAATGATTTCTCGCGACAGGAAAGGTTTGTTATATGACGTTTTAAGAGCGTCGAAAGAGTTGAAGGTGCAAATTTATTACGCCAAAGTAGAGATGAAATCGGGCGGTTTATGCGAAATTGATTTGTTTTGCGAACGCATGACAAACGATGAAAACGCTCGGTATTTGTGTCAAAAGTATAAACAAAATATTGAAAGACCAGTTGCGGTGCAAATAACATCCAAAGGCATTGATGATTTAAGTACTGAATTACGCGTTATTTGTCCTCTAGATATTACTGGCGTGACGAGACCGAGAGTTTTACTCGACGCGACTGACGCCTTACGAAGGATAAACATCATGGTTTTCAAAGCAGACATCGTCATCGACCCTGGATTTTCACAAGATGAGTATCACCTGGACAGCGAGCGCGAGGACTTTATGATCCATCGATTAGATAGCAGCGATGAAATCGTTCAACAATCGTTAGGAGGCGATAAAAATTCTTCTTCCAACGCGGCTGGCGCTGGCGGATCTCCGAAGGAATCTGATATTCAACATTCGTTGTTAAATAATTTGAGAAGTCCTAGCAGGATTGCTGCAAAAGGAGTCCATCGAACGTCAGCTCGAGAGGTGCATCGTTTTTTACTCACAGACGAACACGGTTTGCCGATTACCAACGTAAGAGATCGTAAAGTTATTTGCGATGCCGTTCTGAAGAGCTTATTAGGTTTGCGCGGGACTAACGAGTACTTTCCTGGAATGAGTGAAATGAGTGAAAGCGATTTAGAATATTCGAGTGGTGATGAAAAAGATGCGAGCGATGGGAGACAAAATAATCGTAATAATACGAACAGTCGAAAAAACGAAGGCGTCATAAAAACCGCGTTGCGATTCGCGAAAAGGCTCGTCTTTAGGAATAGCGAGTAGAGAGATTTAGTTAGCCATATCTCTAGTAGATCAGTAATACATCACCGAATATAAAGGTCTAACGCCACACTCTGCTTCGAACTCGTCCACGATTTCATCAATCTCGCATTCCCAATCTTCGCACTTCTCAATCATCTCACATAACTTCAACGCCATTGGCGCAGCGTTCACGGCATCTTCGTGCGAATCTCTAACGTCTAAATTAATCACTAAAACCGGAACGCCTTTCGCGTTCTTCTCTCTCATATCCGCTAACACTAAATCGAACACGCGTTCTTCGAAACAAACGACGACGTCGAATTCTTCTTTATCCGAGTTATCTTGCCACCGTTCCGGTTTCTCCTTTATGCCCATATTTCTTTTCAGCATTCCCAGTAACCCTTTCTGTTCGTATAGTTTCTCTGTTCGTTTACGTATAAGCGCGGTTTATCGAAACATGTCAGTTATTATACGTATACGTACTAATCACGCAAAGCAAATCGACACCCACAAAGAAACGAAAAGCGAACAAAAGAAACTCTCACACTCGATCAACTCCATCAGCAACTCTCTCTCTCAATCTCTCAATATCTCACTCGCGATAAAAACATCAAATCGATTGCGCGAAACCGCGTTTACCTCGCGCATCGCAAACTCGCTCAAACCACAACAAAAACGACAACCCTTCACGTTCAAATTCTTCGAGAGAAAACAGCGATATCCTTAAACTAAACTAAACTAACCATCTAATCCTTTCAAATCGCTTAAAATCTCTTCGTAACTCGCTTCATTGAACGCGTAGACGTTCGGATCATCCTTCGATTGCCCAGGGATCTTCACCGAGCTGCCGGCACCGAAAGACTTCACTTTGAAGTTATTTTGAAGTAATTGGAAGTGCGCGGCCATTGATCGGTTCATGTTCGCGGCGCAGACCATTGCGTATGATTTCTTCCTATCCTGATCATGTGCAGATGACATTCTCTGTCTCTTATTCTCTCTGTGTGTCGAGATATGTACGCGCGTGGATCAGGTTTATTGACTACCAAAGATGAATTGGAAGCTTTTGTTTTGTTTTGTTTTGGTCAAACTTTAACGTTTAAGAAAAGATGCGTTTTTTATTAGTTCCATACAACTACGGTTTGATCGATATCAAAAGTAGAATTGGATCGTCGTCGTCCTGTGAGAATAGTACGCACCGAGACGATCGATCGAATCGATCGATTTCAGGATCGAGAGACCGAGAGCTTGTTTTTGAACGCGCTAGTGAAGTTGGTAAATTAACGTCCACTGATCAGATTTAAAGAAGAACACGTTTCGATGGACGTTCGTCAAACGGCGAGCGCGGCCGTGAAAAGTGCGAAAAAACGTCTATGACTCGGGAACCGTGATCGAGCGAATTCTTCCTATCCTTTTTTCGGCGATTCCGTTGGCCAATCGAACGTATTTCCGCGCACGTTATCGCATTAAATGATTAAAATCAGTCAAAACAAAGAAACGGCAATTTGGGGCGAGTGACCTCATTAGAACAAGGGAAAAGAAAACGACTTAACTTCAATCGGAACCGCGATTCGATCGTTTAAGAACAGATTCGATTAAAAACCACGAGAAGAAGAAGAAGAAGAAGACCTGCGTTATCTCTCATCCAATCAAAGAAGTTCCCGCGCACCACTTAAACAAATAATCAATTTTAAGTGATTAAGAAAACCATAAGATCCGATCTGTCTCAAAAAGAAAAGCGAAGATAAAAAGAGTTTTAAAATGGACTCTCAATTCGCATTCGTTGGGTCGGATTTCGTCTGCGTCATCGCAGACACGACCGCGGTGCAACAAATAATCGTACAGAAGTCGAACGAGGATAAGATCATTGAATTGGATAAGTCGAAGTTGTTCGCGTTGAGTGGACCGAAAGGGGATTGTGCGAATTTCGGGGAATTTGTGAAATGTACGAATTTGGTTCGTTTTGTTTTAAAAGTTTATTTTCGAGAGCGCGAAGACGATGACGATTGGTGATGGAGTATGACTGACAGTATATATTTCTTTCTTTCTTCGAATGTTATGTATGCATACACACGCGTAGGTAACTTGAACTTGTATAGATTAAAGAACGGGCGAGAGCTGACGACGAGAGCGGCCGCGAACTGGACTCGGAACGAGCTCGCGAAAGCGTTGAGATCTGGCCCGTATCAAGTCAACGGCTTATTTGCCGGTTTCGATGAGCAGAACGGACCAGAACTGTTCTTTCTTGATTATTTAGCGACTATGCATAAGGTGAATTCGAGCGGTCATGGGTATGGCGGGATGTTTTCGTTGAGTTTGTTCGATAAACACTGGGTGCCGAACATGAGTAAGCAACAAAGTTTGCAGTTAGTGAGGAAGTGCGTTGCGGAGATTCAAGAGAGGTTAGTCGTCGCGCCTGAGAAGTTCTTAGTTAAGTTTGTTGGCAAGGACGGGATTGAGCAGTTGACGATGATCACTGCTACTGGCGAGATTGAGAACAATACAGTTTTGGGCATCACGGGAGGTAAAGAGGTTCAAATGGAGACGTAGTAGCACATATAATAAATTGTATTAGAATATATGCGGTACCGGTATATATATCAAGAAAAGTACTACTGGTAGTACTATTCAACTATTACTACTAATACTACTATTATTATTCATAAATTCCTTTACGATACCAAGTACTGGTACGTATTCGCTAGAACTAAACCGACACTGCAAAAACATAATAAGAATAAACTGAAATCTCCGCCCCACGTCAGCGGTTCCGATCTATCGCGTTCTTTCCAAATCGCGGCGTCTAACCAGAAAGGTGGAGAGTTCTTTTCTTCACTATGTGCGTGTAAGTTATCTTGTTGTTGTTGTTTACGCTCGTCTTCCGCGATCACTAGGTTTTTATACGATTCTAAATCGTATAAACCACTCAAACAATGCCCTTTTCTCGTCGCTCGAACCATTAAGGCGGGGACTAATAAATATAACAAAGGAACGATGAAGCCTCCACTGAATTTCACAACCCCATAGAATAACTCCGGGCCATGGCAAGCAACGATTACTGAAGGACCAACAGCTGCGAAAACGATGAAAAACTGACCGTAGTATTCACATTCGTTCTTCGTAGGTAACGAATGATGATCACTTCCTGGATTAAACGGATTACTCGTTATTATTTTAGAGAATAACGCGAGAGATTTTTTCCGAAATGCCTTTCTCGATCGACGCATGAAGACGCCACAACCGTAACCAAAATCGTAAGAAATTGACTGAAACGCTGACGCTAGAGATAAATACGAACCAATAATCGTCGTCGTTACGGCTGATCCGGCGAATAGGAACACGAAAACTTCAACCACTTTGCCGCCAGATTCTAAGAGAGCTTGAACTGGATCGATCGGTTTTGCCTTCGCGTCAGCGTCGCTGCCACGACTGTGGTGATGAAACACGCGTCTAATTTTTATTTTCCACGTCAACTTTCTTCTTCTATTACTACTACCATCATTTTCATCTTGTTCTTCTTCTACTACTTCGTCATCGAATATTTCTTCTGGCACTTCTTCTTCAGCTGTTTCTTCTTCTGATGATTCCAATTCTGCTGTTTCTTGATTATCGTAATCAATTTGATTCTTAGTAATAATGTCTTCGTCGTCTTTGTTGTTGTCGTAACTTATGCTATTAGTACTCAAAAAAGCACCATCGATATTGCTCTCGAGCGCGTCGTTCCAATCTTCGCCATCGACGAATTCATCGAGTTTGTTCCCATCGCGCATCATATCTTTCTCGTAGGCGACGATTGATTCTTTGTCGTCGTTAGCGTTCACCTTTACATTTTTATTTTCTGTATAAGCCTTGACTGTGGACTCAACTAATTGAGGCGTTTCTTCCTTCACCACGGACTCTGGTTTCGGCGTTTCGCCTTCGAAAACAGTTGCTAAAGCCGTCAACGCTTTATTCGTATCTTCATCAGTAACCTGCGGCTTTGACTCGGACGTTGCAGCAGCAGCAGCAGCAGAAATTTCTCCTCCTCCTCCTCCTCCTCCTCCTCCTCCTACAACTGCATCAACAACAACATCGTTATCCACCGTGCTTTGATCGACATCTTCTTCAATAACCACGACGGTTTCATCGTTTTCGTCTTTTTCGACGACTATATCTTTCGGAGAAACTGATATATCTTCCGAATTATTTACGAACTCCTCTACATCTGCCGCTGTTGTTCTTATGCCATCAATATTATTAGTATTCATATTTTCTCCTCTTTTTTCTTCTTTTTCTGATGATGATGATGCCGCTGATGACATCGTTGTTGTTGTCGTTGATGTCATTGTTGATTCAGATCCCGCCGAAGCCGCAATATCTTTTGCGACGCCAATGATTTCCCTAACCTCCTCTCTGACAATGCCACTTTTTTCGTCCGATGATACCGCCTCTTCTTCTCTTGCCATTTCGCGGATTTTATTATATTCTTCTGGTGTTAGCGCAGATGTGTGCGTTTTCGTCGTTTTTATTCGAGTTGTCGTCGTTGTCGTCGTCGTACTTTCCTCTCCTTCTTTTTCGGCGGCGGCGGCGGCGGTTTCTCTCAAAAGAAACTCCTTTTCCACGTCTTCTGGCGAAAGCGAAGGCGAATCGATCAAATCAAATGATCCTCCTCCTACTCTGTTATTATTATTATTATTATTACTATTACTACTATCACTATTTCCGTTGTTTTGAATAGCGGCTGCAATGTTATTTATCGACGATGGTGTTAACAAGCCGCCGTCGCTATTAATCGGTATGACAATGGCGCCTCCTTGTTGCGGCGTGTTGATTCTTAAAAACGTCGCGGCGAAATTCCATAACAAAGTCATAATCAATGGAATTGCGCTCCCAAAAATGACCGCTAACGCACATCTTTTTCTATTATGATTCAATTTCGTACAAATCACTGGAACGACAAAGTGAAACGATAACGTTTGAAAAATAGCCGGGATCGTACTCAACACCTTCGTCCAATCCTGTTTATTCACGTTTTCTCTAACGACGCCTTTAGCGCTCTCGAAAATCTTCTCCTCCGCGATCACTAACAGACCAACGAAGGCCAAGACCATGATCGACGTCGCTAAACTATTCACGCTCTCCGCTATTTTCCCCTGATCAACAAACGCTGGAACGGCTAACAAAATACCTACGAACCAAACGCTGACGCAATACCCCCATCCGCCGACGACGCCGTTCGTACTCGCGACTAAAATATACCCCCCCTTCGATAAACTCGAACATAACGCCGCGTTCACTGCTAACACGTACCCAAACCCGACCAATTTCCCCCATCGTTTCCCGAGCGTATACTCGGCGACGACGTGCAAAGGTACGTCGCTACTACTACTACTACTACTACTACTACTACTACTACTACTACTGCCTCTTTCCACGAGCAACCGCTTCACCGCGCACGCGCTCTCACAAATGCACAACGCGGATACGCATAACAACGCCCACACGACGATCATGGCCATCGTGCTCGGAACGATCCCGGCCGGCGCGGTCGCCCTCGGGATCGCGAGGCACCCTGATCCAACCGCCGTCCCGGCCAATATCGCGATCGATGACACGAACGTCCTGAACTCGCTCGCGCTCGTTTTTAACCGATCCCTGCTCTCGCTTTGCCGAGCTCCTTCTGCTCCTTCGGCTTCTTCTGCTGTTGGTCGTTCTTCGAGAGCGCGATGATGATCGAGCATTATTATTATTATTATCTCTCTCTGTGTGTGTCTCGTTATCGTTTTAGAATCGTAATTCGCGAATCGTATCTTTAGCTTCGACTTCTTTTAATCCGTTTTAAGAAGCTAACGTGTTGTGAATAAGTTCTTTTAGTAAACGTATCCGATTTTGCTTTTTAAATGTAAAACGGATATAAATGATGGAGAGTGGATTATTTAATAAACTGCAGTATGTGGTATGATATGCTGAAGAGACACAGGCCTGGAAACGATTCTATGGTGAAGAGCGGGAAGATGTTTAAGAAGCGAGCGAGCGCTCTTTCTATCCTCGATCGATCAGGGAACCAAAAGCTCGTTTTAAATGGATACTTTTTGTGTGGAAAAACAAAGGGTGCCTTTTGCTTGCTTGTTTGTGAAAATACGCTTCGTAAAAGTAGTAAACACGGCGCATGGTTTCTTTGAATGGCGTTAATGCGCGCGCTCGTTGACTTTTAATAGAGCACGCAGTAGTAGCGAGCGCTTGCGTTGAGTACGTGTTAGTATCGCGTCTCTGTGTGACTTTATAGAACCGAGTTGTAGTCAGTTGCGAGTCTCGTTCGTTTTTGTCGCGTGCTTTTGTTTGACTTTCTCTCGAACTTTGTTCAGCCGTTGGCACGCGTGAGTGCGAGCTCGCGCGAGAAAGAGAGAGAGAGACAGAACGGTTCCTTAAAACGAAGAAGAGCGAGTGTTGATTCGAGCGCGACGTCGGTTGGAGTTTTCGCGAGCGACGATGCGAGAGAACGTTCTCTCGTTCTTTCTCTCGTATTTCTTTTATTTGATCTGTTTTATTTTCTCTCTTATTCTAAGTTTGAAAAAACGCCTTTTGAAAAGAGCATCAGCTACATAAATTCTTTTCTTTGGAGTCTGAAGCGTGAGATATATTCCAGAGATTACGCGCCGCGGATCTCTCGCCATTTCGCTTTCTTTTTCGCAGAAGATGAGCGACCGCAGTGTTACCGCAGGTCACGACTTGGTCGCTTGGCAGTTTTTGCTACACGAAACCTCAGATCTCGTTCCTGCGAGATCATGCAGTCGAGATCTTGTTGACGAACAGGGAATGAAAGTTTTACGCGAAACGGTCAGAGAACGCGATGTGAATGGATTGACGACGATGCAATTATATTTACTATTGATGAGTAATAGCGCAAGTAATGGCTTAAACGATGATAACAATTTCAACGAGGAAATCGAACGAGTATTAATTTTCGATAGGAGAGATGAAGAGACCAAATTAAAGGAAGAACTTAATTTTGTGATCCAGTGCGCGTGCGAATCGAACGATCTAAAACTGTTTAAGAAAGCCTTTAAGGTTCATGAACGAATTTCTTCAGAAATGCATAACGATGGCATAGTATCTCAGTCTGTTCTAATAACATCTCAACATTTCTTGAGGGCTTTAAAGCATCCGCACGACGAATCGTTCGCGCTCGCTTCGGCAATACTTAAGGTGGATTCTTCTGCTATCATGAACGAGTTATTAACTTCAACGGATGAAAACGGGAGGAACTGCTTACACTTATGCGCTCAGTTCGATTCTCCTAAAACAATGTCTTTATGTCTTTTAATGCTAGAACGTAGTAATGAAAATGTACTTAAAGAGAACGACGGTATTGTTAACGCTCGTGATAGCTTTCAGCTCAAAGAGGACGGCTTCAGAACGCCTTTGATGACCGCGAGCAGTTTCTCTCCCGACTGTGCACTCTTATTACTCTCTGAGAAATATCGCGATTATTTAGATACATCGGTAAGAAGTAAATGTGGTTGGACTTCATTGTTTTACGCAATCGAACAGATTTTTAGAGACGACGATATCGACACGGAAAACGACATCGCAAAGACATCGAAAGTCGTCCGAGCGTTGATCAAAATACGCAACGAAAAGGTTGAAAAGAACAACGGCAAAAATGAACACGAGGACGAAAACGATGACGATGCAATCGAGTTAAATATGCAAAAGAACGTCTTCCATTTAGCGTCGATGAACGCGCGCACGCCTCGCGCGTTAAAACTCTTATGTGAATCTTCAAAGCTTCTCGAACAGTTGCTTTGGCGAGCGGATAAAACGGGCGATTGCGCTCTCGTCGACGCGAGCAAGCGCGGATGCGACGATAACATCCTCTTCTTCATCCAAGAACATAAAGCCGCAGAAAATCATCCGAAAGCTCTTAAACGAGCGCAAGACGTTTATTGTTCTTCGAAGCTCGCGCAAATATGGATCCCTTCAAAGTTATTTAGGCCGTGGAGATCGGAAGACTTTCTCGAAATCGAACGCGAACACGTTCGCGATAAATCTATCGCTCATTACGAGAAAAAGCTTCTTCTTCTACATCTTCTCCCAGAGACGAACAAAATCGACGACTTCGAAGAAGAACGAGAACGAGAACAAGAAGTAAAACAAACTCTATAGCGAGACTGAAAAATGTCCTCTATTATCGACAAAAGAACGCTCTAAACATGTGCGAAGAGATCTCAACTAAACGATCATAAATCGCTCCGTTTCGTTGCAAATCGTTTCTTCGTCCATATCAGTCCATAATTCTCCGTGAACACTAAACTTCCCCGGTCTGTCCAATCAGGTAACTGCCTTCTATACACAACGCTACTACTAATCTATCTACTAAAACTCCAATTCGGTCAAAACCGAAACTTATCGATCACTTTTGCTCTAACTGATCCACGCGTTGCTCTAACGAAGCACATCTCTCGAGCAACGAATTCTTCGCTCGTTCGATGTCGTTGCTCATTCTGTGTAAGCCGATCATCGATGCCGCAGCGAATCCGACCATGAACGAGCTCAGTCTTGTCCTTAACATCATCATTTACCGAATCAAAATCAAAGAAAGCTGGATTACAGGATTACTCTACTCACCGCAGTTTCTATAATTGATAACAACAGGAATGCGCGAACAGTAAGGTTTCCACGCTAGTTGGTGTGCGTGTGTGTGTGCGTGTGTGTGTTTCGTTTCGTTTCGAGTACGTAATTAATTAATTAATTTGTTATTTATGTCTCTTCCAAGAGCCCCCCCCCCGTTTTGGAAATGCAGTTTTTAGAGATTATGATGAGAGATTTGAGAATAGAGTGAGGAGTAGTTTTAGACAGTCGGGTTGACGCGAACAATATCGTACGTCTCACACTAACTGCTAAAGCGTCTGAATAAAATAGACTATGAAGCTAGAGTAGTGACAAGTAATGAATAGATTTAGTGAAGATGGCGAAGCGGCGACTAGAAACGGTCCAACGGAAAACGCGTACGAAGTTTCGCGTTCACGCGTATGGTTAACTGTCCACGCGAACCTCGAAGTCGCCTTGTTTCTTCCTTTCGCTCGCGGTGAGTTTATTCGAAGCCGAGGCGACGCCGGAGTTTGCGGCGGTTGTTAAATATCTGACCCATTTCGTCGCGTCGTAGCCTTCTTTTGACCAGACTTTGAGGAAACGGATCCTTAAGCCGCTCGCGGTGAACATCGGGAGCGAGAATTGGACGTTTAAAGGCGGTTGCGACCATTTTTTTTCCTTTTTATCATCCTTGATCGAACTGACGAGCATGACTTCGGCTTGTAAGCGGATTTCGCGCGCACCGGGGAGGTTTTTAATTTTCCATCTCAAGCATTGTTCGGCGGCTAAATATCGAGCTTTACCACCAGTGCATTGCACTTTTACTTTAGCAGTGTTTGGTGGAACCGGGATTCTCACGCGAATCTCTTGCGCGACCGTTTTCTCGGCGAATAACGATTTAAGAACGACGTCTACACTAATGCGCGTTCGTCCGAGCTCTTTGACTGTCGGTAAAACCTTAAATGGAATCGAAACATTTTCTGAGACGCGGTATTTCATCAACTCAAACTCACCGTCTGGAGGGACAAAACTAACCACTTTATCGGATGCAAATTTTGATAAATTCACGCAATGATGAAACTGTAAATCGTCTAAATCAATTGTCTTTCGTTTATTCGCCAGCGATGGTAATGCCCCGAAATCACCGTCGTCGTTGTTATTGTTATTACTATTAATCTTCTCTCCTAATGAATCGTTCAATCCAATCTTCAACTCTGGCATGCCGCTTAATTTACAGTTTAAGACGACTCGCCCGGAACAACTCGCCCTTAACGCGTCGCCGTTACTTCTAGTCACACAACTAATCGTCTCAATAACATCCAAATACACTTCGTTCTTCTTATACGACAATCCAGGCCTTCTCCATTGTACGGCACCGGTCATTTGTGCCGTAGTTTGCCTCGCCCTCGCCAATTTATTCATCTGTTCCTCTTTCTCGTCGCCCTTTTTCTCCTTCGTCGTCGTAATCTTATCGCCAATTTTCTCAAAAACGGAAGCCTTTTGCGTAATGAACTCCTTCAAAGTATTCGCGCTAGTGATTTGTGGATACCCGTTATCGCACATTTCATCGAATAACTCGTAGATTAACACAAAATTCGCTCTTATGTTGTTCTCGTTCACTTTTCCAAAATATGCCTGTTATTATCATCATCATCGTCATCATAATTATGAGAAGAGGAAAGTAAGAAAGAAGTGGTTTGGTCAGTTCTCGATCACGCGCGAACGAACGAGCGAACAAATCGACGCACAAAAAATAGTCGAAGCTCGATCATCATCATCTCGCTCTAAATCTCGCGCCCTCGACGAGATCTCTCTCGCGCGCGCGCTTGCTACGCGCGTCTCTCTCTCTCTCTCTCTCTCGCACGCGAACGGCGATAAAAAATTGTCCAAACGCGCAAACGCGCTCAAATATCCCATCCGAAACGGATTCGAACGCAAACTAACGAAACATCGCATATCAAAGCTCCTTAAATCTCTCTCGCTCTCTCGCTCTCTCTAGAACGCGGAACGGACGCGCGCCCGAAATCGTTACACGCCGCTCGATCCTAAATCGCATCATAAACAACGCTAACCACGGAAAACTCTCATCTCATCTCTCATCTCTCTCTCTCGAAAATCACGACGACGACGACGCGTAAACTAACGAGAACTTTCGCGCGCGTCAAACCCAAACCCAAACCAAAACGAACTGACCTGAAAAGTCCCAACGCTCGCCTTCAAGAACGCAAAGCACATCGAAGCGTTGCAATTCAACTTACTCGCGGCGCACACGTACACATCCATGACTCTGACGAACATGAATTTCGTTTCCCCGATCTGTCTAATCGGTGGCCGATCTGCGACATCTTTCGCTTCCATTTTGGAACCATCCGAATTGGAATTCGAAGATCGATTGTTTAATTGTTTCTTCTTCTGCGCGAATCGATTACGATTTTGATTTAAGATCTCGTGCTTGAACTGGTCGATTTCGACGCGCGTGATGTCCGATCTGTACTGGCGTTCGATTAAGCAGTCCCCGCGCAGGTTTACTATGAACACTGCAGAGAGCGCTATTGGAGCCTGTTGGCGAAGCGTTGACATTTTCTTTCGATTTGAAGAAGTGAGGGAAACGAAGTTGCTAAGATGAAAATCGTTCTCTTTATTGACGCTTTAAGCGAGAGTCGCGAAGGAGAAAGCTTTGAGTGTTTTAAACGCGACCAGTGAGGAATTATGAAATGGACGGCGTATAAGAGGTGTGCGTGCGTGCCTC
>Ga0302126_10001544_pt1 | contig 13666 bp, 8 predicted proteins | sample CB4_20m_MG_FD_203108 | JGI IMG/M metagenome (GOLD analysis project Ga0302126, IMG submission 203108) | Marine microbial communities from Western Arctic Ocean, Canada - CB4_20m | ecosystem: Environmental > Aquatic > Marine > Oceanic | place: Canada: Western Arctic Ocean | collected 2017-09-24 | reverse complement strand
CGAGATCGCCACGTATTGGCCTTCGGGTGTGATCCAGAAGGCGACCCCGGAAACTTAGACCCCCTAACTATACGGTTCTCTACCCAAGAGAGCTTCACTGTTTGGAACGCTTTGGCTACCAACACTGCGGGGGAACTTCGTGTTGGCTCTGGATCCGAAATTGTGGCTGCTATCCAGACAAAACAACAGGTCGTCGTATTCACCGATAGATCAGTTAGCGCCATGCAGTATATTGGGCCTCCATTTACGTTTGGTTTGGCGGAAGTCTCTACCAACACCTCGATCCTGGGTCAGAACGCAGCGGTAGCTGTTGGCGATGCTGTCTACTGGATGGGGAACGACGTGTTCTATCGGTATGATGGTAACGTAAGTATTATACCGTGCCCTGTGGAGGAGTTTGTCTTCGACAATGTAAACACTTCCCAGCTGAGTAAGGTTACTGCAGGCAGCAACAGTGAATTTAATGAGGTCTGGTGGTTCTACCCATCTGCTAATAGTGAAGCCAACGACCGATATGTCGCCTTTAACTACTCTGACAACACTTGGTTTTTTGGATCTTTGGACAGGACTGCTTGGGACGCAGGGGGCGTGTCTGGGTTCCCTATCGCTGCATCTCCTGACGGCAACATCTACTTCCAAGAGAACGGTATATCAGACGGGAGCACTAACCCGCCAAGCCCGCTTAACAGTTTTGTTGAATCCAGTGGCATTGATGTTGGAGACGGCGATCAGTTTATGTCGGTGAAACGGATTATCCCAGACGTAGGTTTCAGGAACTCCACTGGAACTCCTTTGGTCACGTTCACTTTAAACGCACGGACGTACCCTGGCAGTGGAACAACTCAGACGGAAAGTGGAAACACGGTTCGAACTTCCAGCACTCCTTTGGAGAAGTACACCAATCAGATCGACGTCCGGTTGCGTGGTAGATCTGTGTCTTTGAGGGTTGAGTCAAATGAAGTAAACACTCAATGGAGGCTTGGAACGCCTCGTATTGACATTCGCCCAGATGGAAGAAGATAATGTCGTTTAATAACGCTGTTGTACCATTCTTTGCCCAAGCTCCATCGGAGTATAGCCAGACTTACACGGCGCAGGTTACACGTCAGTTTTCTGTGTACGCTCAACAACTGCAGAATCCGGGGCCAATTAGGGCCGACACGCTTAATTTAACAGGCCTTTCTGTTTATGCAAACAACGGCGCAGCTATTACTGGAGGTTTGGTGGAAAATGATGTATATAAAACAGCAACGGGTGAACTGAGGATAGTGGTATGACTGAAAAACCAGAAAATGCTCCAGAGCAAAAAGATGTTACTGTGCCAATTACGCTTCCACCTTTAGGCGGAGGTCTTTGGTAAGATGAGCATACTCAGTGTTCTTGGTGGGCTCGCCGCAAACTACTTTCTCCCTGGCTCGGGCCTTTTAGGCTTTGCTGGGGGCGCAGCCGCGGCTCAAGGGCTAGAGAGTCTGTTGTTCGACAAAGAAGACCAAGTGGATCCAATGGACGCCAGGAAAGCAAAATGGGATGCAGGCCCCGAACAGCAAGAAGGTTGGGACCGAAACCTTTACAAGTCTCGTTATACTGGCCCAGACGGCAACGCGCCTGCGTTCAGCACTGCTGAAGAGCGCGATGCGCATGACCGAAACGTTCAGGCTAATGCGGCTCAAGCAACTCAAGTGGATCCGGTGTATCAAGGTCTGGCACAGGGTGGGCTAGCGCAGTTTGCAGCGGGAGGCTTGATCCAAGGTCCGGGGACCGTGACCAGCGATTCCATTCCGGGGCAGATCATGCAGAATGGACGCCCTGTTGAGCAGATTGCGGTGGGCAACGGCGAAGTAATATTATCTGGAAAAGACCTTGCTCGCATGGACCCTGACGGGGATATGAAACGAGCAGGAATGCGCCTTGGTGGCGCAGCGAATGGAACACGAGGTGCCGAGGCTGCAAGGATGTTTGCTGAAGTGTCAGAAATGAAAGGCCGTTGAAATGGTTGAGACAGTAACAAGCACCTCGATTGCCGACTTACCTGATTGGCAGAAAACCTACATGAAAGAAATCCTTGACCGGGCACAAGCTCTGGGCAAGGACAATTACACTCTTCCGGCATACAATGTCGCGGAGCGAACACCTTTACAACAGCAGGCTACGCAGTTGGCACAACAGGGTGTAGGCTCTTACGCTCCCATGCTTCAGGGTGCGGCGGGCAGTGTTGGTACAGGTATCGCTGCAACGCAGGCTGGGCTTAACCCCTTGGCGCAATCGATTACTTCGGCTGGGCAAATCGGATCGACGACTGCCGCAAACATTCTAAACCCAAATGCAGCACAGGCGTACATGAACCCGTATGAGCAGGCTGTTATTGACCAAACGATGCAGGACATTCAGCGTCAAAGCAACATTCAACAGCAGGGGCTCGACGCTCAATCTGTTGGGGCAGACGCTTTCGGTGGTTCTCGCCAGGGCATCCAACGCGCAGAGCAGCAACGTAATACAATCGACGCCCAAGCTCGGGCTGCAGCAGGGTTACGCCAGTCTGGTTATAACCAAGCACAACAACAGCAATTGGCTCGGGCGCAAGCCGCGGGACAAGCTGGCATGGCTGGGGCGCAGCTTATGCAGTCTGGCGCGGCACAGTACGGGCAACTCGGTCAGGGAATCGGCAGCTTGGGCATGAACCAAGCCAAGCTCGGCGAAGCCTTCCAAGGTCTAAACCTGAACGATATCAACACACTGTCCAGTTTTGGCGGACAAGAGCAGGGGCAGCAGCAAGCAGTCCTCGATGCGCAGCGTCAAACTCAGTATCAAAACACTATGCAGCCATATCAACAGCTTGGCTTTTACTCCGACATCTTCCAAGGCATGCCGACATCGCAGTCTACGTTTACGTCGCAGCAACAACCTAGTGCTAGCCCCGTATCACAGTTTGCAGGATTGGCCGGAGGTCTATATAGTCTAGGCAAATCGGGCATGTTTGGTTAAGGAGTTTAACAATGAGTGTTATGAATCGGAAGATGTTCTCCAACCGAGATGCTCGTACCAAGCTCGCCGGAATGGGTGGAATCCTTGCTTCGTCCCCTGAACTGATGGGTGCAGCCCAGCGGTTTCAAACGGGTGGGCAAGGTGTTCCACGCCCCGGCACAGGTTATGGTAACGAGATTTTTGGAGAAGGTAACATTTTCTCCAGCGGTGCGGGGGCTGCTTCCGGTGGCGACATGGTTATCCTTGGCAACACTGTGTTTTATCTTGTGGACAACGGAACTGTTATTGACAGAGAAGGCAACGTGATCCGTGATCCGAGTATCGTGCAAGCGGTTATTCAGAAGGTGTCGGGAGAGCAACCTAGTCAAGCGCAACTTGCGCAGCAGGGTACGCAGGACCGTGTTAATATTGCTCAACAGGTTATGGCCCAGCCCCCTGCGCCAGTTGTTGACGGCGGCGGCGGAATAGCTGATTTGATGCGGAGCCTAATGACTCCTGTGGCGGAAACCATCCGAGGCCCCGTTCAAAATTTAGGCGAAGTAATAGAAGGCCCCGTTCAAGATTTAGGTGCCTCGATGCAACAGTCCATGGAGCCCCTTCAGAATGCCATTGCTGCAGGGCGGGTTGATCCCACGGCCCTTGTCACTCCAGAAGTTGTTGACGACGTACAAGAATTGCCTGCTGCTGAAGGCGGGTTCTCCCTAAACGATACTTTGCGTAGTATTTTTGAACCTGTTGGAGACATGGCAAGTGAAGTGTTTGCCCCTGTCGGGGATGTAATGGAAGACAACGAGCTTCGCTCCTCTATTCGTCTGGGTCGTGAGCAGGAAGCTGCGGCTGCAGTAGAAGCCCAGAGAATTGCAGAGGCCGAAAGGGCTAATGCAGCCCTTAATACGGAAGAGGCCGGAAGGAATCCTCCTGTGGAGGACAACCGTTCCGTGTTGGACCAACTTCGTTCCAGTGTTTACTCAAATAACCCTCTTGAAACTGCGCTTGAAAGCACGGGCCTAGACTCAAACGTAATTGGCAACTCGTTTATCACTCCGTTTGTGAATAGAATCAACGAGATTAGAACCGGGGACGCTGAAAGAAATCAAAGTTACGTCGACGCAAACAATGCTCGTGCGGATGAAGTGGCTCTTGCAGCCCAAGAGGGCGCAAGGAACCCTGGCGGGGAAAGGACAGAGGCTGATAAATTAGCTCAAGCGACAGAACTGTTTTCCCAATTGCAGGGCGATATAACTGGAGAAATAACTGCGGAAGAAGAACAGGCTGCCCTTACCGCAAATGCAACCGAAGAAACAGACGTTAACTCTGTAGCAAACGCCTTAAACTTGGAAATCTTGGGCAGCGCAAACGGCGTTTATGTAGTTCGCAATGAAGACGGGGAAGTTTCTGAGCTGACTGCAGGGGACCTCTTTGCCTCCGTAGAAGATCTTGGGCGTGTCCCAGAAGAAGGCGATCCGGAGTATCTTCAAAACTTAGAGACTGAATATAAATCCCTTCTTGACCGCATAGCTGATCCCAGTACGTCAGAGAATGAAAGAACAGTTCTGGAAAATCGTAAGAAAGTTTTAGAAGAAAGATATGACTCAAACCTTTTGTTGAGCAATCTAAGCTATCCTAATCTGCAATCAAGATTTACACGAGGCGCGTTAGACCTAGCTGGGAACATTGGGTCTAAGCTCGGGATCATTGAGCCAGAAACGGCAGTTGACCTTTTAGATCGGGCAGACGCCGTTGTAGTCCCCGAGCCTCCAACAGTAAACGTGTTGGAGGAGGTTCGCGCCGAAGAAGCTGCCGCGGCAGAGGCAGAAGCTGCGCCAGAAGCTGTCGCGGAAACTGTAACCCCCGCCGCAGAAGCCCCCGCCGCAGAAGCCCCCGAGGTAGAAGCCCCCACCGCATTTGGAGAAGCCCCCGCAATTGACACAGATACAATCCTAACGGACATAGATAAGAACCCAGGAGACGCGAACACGATCGCCGCCGACGCCTTACTGAAATCTACGGGGGTTGATACCTCAAACATGAGCGTCAAAGACCAGACCGTTGCAATGAAGAAGATGCTGACGGATCTTATGGGTCAGACAGACGAGGACGAAAAAGAACAATTCTGGATGAACATGGCGATGCTCGGGTTTGGGATTGCTGCGGGCGAAAGCCCTGATGCAATGAAGAACATCGCTGACGGCTTGCTTGCAAGCACTGCTCAGATCAGCAAGAATACCACGGACAAGAAAGCACGGGACGATAAGTTTACGCTGACCGCATTTGGAGAAGTCCTTGCAGACAAACGGGCTCGTGAAAAGTTTGGTCGGGACCTAGCTGTTGCAAAAGTCAAAGGCACAGACAGTATTTACGGAAAACGCACCGAGCCCCTGACTCAAATGTATCGTTTGGCAGAGACGCTTTATGCGGGGGGTTCCGGAGACTACGAGACATATGACGACGCCCTGAACGCCGCAAGAACCCGAGTCAGTGAAGACTACAAAATGGATCTTTCGGGTGAGCCCATTCGGGGTAAGAAACCTGTGGTGACAACCCAAGCTGAGTATGACGCGCTGCCCTCTGGAACTGAGTTTATACAAAACGATAAACCACGGAAAAAACCATAGGAGCCTCGCATGGCGGAAAAACTATTTGGCGTTGCCGCTGACGAGGGCCCTGAACTATTTGGCGTTGCCGCTAACGAGGGCTCTGAACTATTTGGCGTTGCCGCTGACGAGGAGCCAGAGTCTGACCAAACAGTCCTCGGCTCTGTTGCCAGAGGTGTTGGCGCGGGTGTCGTGGACATCGTTCAAGGGGTGGGTGAACTTGGTGCCATCGGTCTTGAGGCTACGGGCGTCGCGGACGAGGGCGCTCAAGAAGCCACGTCTCAGTTCTTTGAAGATGCTAAAAACTCTTTAGGTTTTACCCCTGAAAGAACCGCGGGAAAAGTTGTAGAGATGGTCGTGAACTATGGTTCCGCAGCTATCCCCGTTTTGGGTTGGGTAAGTAAAGCAGGGAAGGCCTCCGCGGCAGTCAAAGCTGGGACCGCGCTCCCCGCAGCTAAGACTTGGTTCGGAAAGTCCGCCGTCGAGTTTGGCAAGAAAAGCAACTTGGCAAAGACGCAGGCTGGACGGGCAGTTCTAACCACAGCGGGCACAGGGGTCGCGGACTTCCTTGTTTCTCCAAGCACCAATACGTCTCTGGCTGATAGCTGGGACGCTATGCCCGAACAATTACGCACAGAAGATGAAGAGGGCATAACCGGAATGGCGCTGGCAGGCGTTCGTCTTCGCAACAAGTTCCGGCTGGGTCTTGAAGGTGCTATGTTCAACGCCGCTGGGGAAGTACTTCTTCCTGTTATTGGCGGAACTGTTCGGAGCGCGGCCATGGTTCCTGGGGTCCCGGCCACGGCTAGGGCTCTGTCTAAAGGACTGAACTTTCTTGGAGAGAAGGCCACAAGTGTACCGTTTGTCCGTAGGTATCTGACACCAAACGGATTTACTCCACCTGAAATCGCAGACGCCATCCGCACAGCGGAAGCTGTTGGAGAAACTGAACAAGGCATCGCAGCCCAGCTTCTGGCTAACTATGATGGCGCAATGAAAAAAGCTATTAGTGCTCAGAAACTAAAGCGAGGCGAGAAGAAAGCGGCAGTTCAGAAGGCATACAACACGACAATGGATTACTTGACTGGGGAAGTTAAGCGGTCTGACTTTGTCAAAGCATACAGTGAGAAGGCTGCGGGCGCAGCGGATGCCATGCGTATGCAGGTTGATGATCTGAGTAAGAGTTTCAAGTCATCCGTTGACGCCGCTCCGAACCTAGACGACGCAACAAAGTCTACTTTGAAAGCGCAGTTCGATGCGAACCAAGGATCATACATTCGCCGTGTCTATGAATTACACACGCGCCCTGAAAACTTCAGTACTCCTGTCGCGCAAATGCCTCAATACAAAGGGGCGCTTGATCAAGTCAGCAAGTATCTTATGCGGAAAGATCCTTTGTTGGCAGCGGATCCCGTTGCCGCCACCCAAAAAGCATCGCAAGAGATTGACAAGATATTTAACCAGACCCTTAACGCCACGGGTTTGACTCCAGAAGCTCGAGCCCAAGCAGCGAAGTATACTAAAGGTCAAGGGGCCTCTGCAGAAAAGGGCCGTGCGTCCTTGTTTAATGTTTCACAGGGTATGCTTGAAGGCCGCAGCCAGATGCTAACCGAAGCCCCTATGCTTCGCGAGATGATGGGCGAGATTCGTGACCCGAAGGAAGCCTTTCTCCGGACCATCGACAGCCTCTCCTCCACTATGGCAGGGCAAAGATTGTTCGACACTGTGTCGGGCGGGATTGACCCTGCAACACTTGTACCTAGAAACGCAAGACCTTTGGCGGAAGCGGTTTCAGAGATGAACGCTGGTGCTAGGCCCATGGTCATTGACGGTGCGAACCTGACGGACAATCAGATTGCAGACCTGACAGGGGACATGGGCTACGTTAAAGCTGGGGAAGTCGATTTAGAAAATGCATTCGGCGGAAAGTTTGGTTCTCTTTCGGGAAACTATGTCCCCGTTGAGGTTTACAACGCGCTGACAACTCCATCCCGCGCATACTCTGGGGTGCAAGATGCCTTGGCTGTTTCATTGCAGTTGAAAGGCATTTCCCAAATGTCGAAGACAGTGCTGAACCCGCTGTCCCAAGTCCGGAACTTTATCTCCAACACCTTTGTTGTAGGGGCCAATGGTCTTCTCGGCAGGAACATGGGTGTTCTAGAGAGCGCCGAAGTGCTGCTAGCAAACGCGCTGGACAGCCCCGAGCAATACAAACTCCTTCGCGCTCTGTCTGATGAAGGTGCTATTGGGCAGAACATTCAGGTCAACGAGCTTACCCGTCTGATGAAAGAACAGGTAGAGGGCGGCGTATCTGCTCGTCTGCGTCAGGGCGGAGAGAAGTTTATAGGATCTAAGCTCGGGGCCCCCGTTCGCTTCATGCAAAAGACATACAAACTTGGGGACGATTACTGGAAAGTTGTTGGTGCTCTTGGTGAAAAGGCACGATACGGCGCAGCGATGCGTAAGGCTGGGATCAACATAGACGACCTCACAGTGAAGACTGTTTCGGGGAAAGAAACCCCTGAAGAACTAGCGATTATTCTGGCAGGAAATGCGCGGAAAACGGCAATTTCAGATGCACTAACCAAATCAGGCTTGGCGCAGAGGTCCTCGTCCATTGCGGGCACGGACTTTGGCAACATGTTCGTGACGGACATCGTTCGTCAAACCATGCCTACTTACTCCATGGTCCCCGAAGCTATCAAACAGCTTCGTCGGATCCCTGTTGTTGGTAACTTCATGGCGTTCCCTGCGGAGATCATCCGTACGTCTGGCAACATCGTAAGTCGTTCTCTTAAAGAGATGGGTTTTCAAGCAACAGACGATTTGGTAAAAGCCATGGGCAAGGAACAAGCCGATATTTTTGCGCGACAGGTCCGAGCTATCGGCGCTCAACGATTGTCCGGCTATGTAGCTATGGCAGGGGCGGCTCCTCTGGCATTCAAAGGCGCGGCCCACGACATGCTTGGCGTTACCGAAGCCGAAGAAGACATTTTGGAAGCGGGCGCAGCCCCTTGGACCAAGGGCAACACTCTTGTTTACTTGACCAAACCTGACGCGAAGGGCGAAGCAGAGTATATCGATCTGTCATACATGCTGCCCTATGAGTTCATGCTCACTCCCGCCCGCGCTGCCATGCAAGAGTACTTTGCCAAAGGTTCTGTTGACGCAGGGTTTGCAGAGCAAGTGGGTATGGCATCGTGGGAAGGATTCAAGAAGTTTGCGGAACCCTTTGCTTCAGAGGCCATGGCTGCGGAACGAATCATCGATGTTACTACACGTCAGGGCAATACTCAGACAGGTTCAGAGATTTATAAGTCTGGCGAACTCTTGGGGGACAAACTGTCCAAGTCCTTAACCCACGTTGTTGGGGCATTTCTCCCAGGAATCGTGGAACAAGCGACGACTGTTAAGCGCGGAGAATTTGTGCAAGGCCGTACACTTCGCTCGGCTACAGGAGCGCCGTCTGCGCAAGGAGACCAGTACGCACCGTTTGAAGAAGCGGGATCCATGCTTACAGGACTTCGAGCCCTGAAGTTGAACATACCTCGTAGTCTTAGCTACGCAGGCTCTGAGTACTCCGGCCTTCGGGCCAGTGCTGCATCTATATTTACAAGCATAGCAGACGACAATGACGTAACGAATGACGATGTTCTCAACGCATATGTCGAAGCGAACGAAGCTCGCCGTCGTCATCAGGCAGTGTTAAAGTCAAAAATAGACACCGCTATGGCGGCAGGAATGAGCCGTCAGGAAATCAATAAGGCGTTTGCTGAATCAGGTGTTTCCAGAGCAGAGCTTGGGAACATAGTCCGGAACCGTTATGTCCCACTCAAAATAAGTCGAGCCTTGATCCGAGAAGTCTCGCAAGAAGTGAATGTCAAAAGAGAAAGTCGAATCCTTCAGCGGCTTCCTATTCAGAAGATTAACGAGATCAGGCGTTCGCTCACCAACATTCCTATTGTGGGTGACGCAACCCCTCAAGAGCCGTTTCAAGTTGGGTTGTTCTCTAAAATTACGAGCCCTAGTCCCCAAGTTCCCGAACCCGCGCCGCAACCCACTCCGTCTTTCGTTGACACAGCTACGTCCACGGTCAGCGGAGCGGTAGACGCGGTCAGCGGTGGCGCAGGGAACTTGTTGCAACGTGCTCGGACCTTGGCCCCAGGTCTCTTAGGAGACCCGAATAACCAAGATATTATAGACCGAGCTAACCAGCCACGTCAGTGAACATTGATAGATAACTCGACGCCGTTGCCGCCAAACAGACGAACCAGTTCGTCACAGGTGGCCTCGGTCTCGTCGATAACATCTTTATCATTGGTCAAAGCTGCTAGGTTTAGGGTTACGGCAATCAGGTCAAGCAGCGCATCGATCTGTACCTTGTGCATTTGACGGAAGCCTAGTGCTTGCAGGTCTTCTATATGTGTCATTCGATTTCTCCCCAATCATCTTGAATATCAACGTCAATTTTAGATGGAACCTTTAGCTGGACTCCGTTTTCCATGATCTCCTTGATCTTGGCAGTCTGCTCTGAGCTATCTATGTTAAAGCATAGCTCGTCGTGTACCGTTAGCATAGGAGTATATCCCTCGCTGTAGCAGTCGAGCATAGCCTTCTTGGTTTGGTCCGCCGCCGATCCTTGGATCAAACGGTTCAGTGCTTTGTATGTGAACGCTCGGCGGATGCCCATGCCGTTGACCCCCGCATACTCTTTCAACGCATCCTCGTGTGGCAGGGGCTTGCCTGCCCCGAACGTAGTGGGCTCCCAAAGGTGGAAGCGGCACAGCCGACCTAACACCGTCCGGATTTGGCCTGATTTTGCAGCCCTACGAGAGGCCATCTCAGCCAGTGCCTTAACAAACGGCACCATCTCGCGGTGCTGCTGCAACAATGTCTTGGCCTCATCTGAATCAACGCCTAGCTGATCGGCTAGCTTTGCCACGCCCATACCGTACATAATCCCGAGGTTAACGGCCTTCGCTTCCTTGCGCTTGATCCCGGCTAGGTCGGCAACAATCTGGTGGAGGTCTACATCTGCGGTGTTGTACTGGTGGACAATGTCCGCAAGCATGTCCTGCCCTTGGATCTCCCCAACGCTGGCGGCGAAGTGTACGAGCAATCTTGGTTCTTGGCTAGAATAATCGAACGATCCCCACTTGTAACCCTCTTCTGGGATGAACAACCCACGGATTAGCTTCTTGATGTCCTTGTCCCGCGCCGGAATCTGCTGGAGATTGGGGTTCGAGGAGGAGAATCTTCCCGTGACAGTACCGCCCTCGTCTCTCCGTGTGGAGTGGAGCTCCGTGTGGATGCGCCCGTTGTGCTCGTGCCGCAGGATACTGTCGATGAACGTGCTGTCAGCCTTGTCGAACTCCCGCAGCTTAACCAGCTTCTGGCATATCTCAGACGGGTGGTTGTTTAGATACGCTTTGTTGAACGACGGCGCACCCCTCTCGGTCCTTGGGTACTCAAGTCCGAGCTTGTCGAACATCTTAGCAATGGATGCAGAGGCCCAGATGTCTACTTCAAGCCCAGCTTCTTTCTCGATCTGTCGCCGCATCTCTTTAGACTTGCTGCGGATTAGCTTCTTGTTCCGATCAGCCTTGTCCAGATCAACGCGCACCCCTTTGCTCCGCATGTCCAGCAAGCAAGGGATTAGTTTGGTCTCAGTGTTCCAGATGTCCCACAGCTTCTGCTCCTCCAACTGGATTTTCAGGGCTTGCCACAGTTTCAGTGTCGCTACAGCATCGCGCTCGGCGTAGGCCCCAACATACATCGGAGGTAACTGCCACATATCAGCCTTGGGATCGATGCCCCAAGCCGCAGCCGCAGCCTTCAACATCTTCTCGTCTTTTCGTATCCCAGCATAGTCACGGGCCATCGCATCAAGACCAAAGGACCATCGGTTCTCGTCAACCAGAGCGCCTGTAATCATGGTGTCGATCATCCGGCCCTTGATCTCGACGCCCTCGGCCCGCATCCAACCCGCATCGTAGGTTGCGTTATGCATTATTACGTCCATATCAGGGACAGCCATCTGCTTCTTCAGCCACTTCAACGTGATCCTTGGATCGAGGTTGTGGCCGTTCTCGTGGCGGATAGGGAAGTACCCCTTGTACTCTCCCGCAGCTACAGCAATCCCGATGATGTGCCCGTCTTTTCTAGACCAGCCGGGGCCAAGCGTCTTAATGTTTGGATCCTTGGTTTCCAGATCGACGGCAACTTCTTTGTAGCCTGTTAGGTCTGGGTACTCAGGGATGTTCCAGTCAGAGTCAAGCAAATCCATCTCGCCCTTGAACTGGTGGTGCAGGTCACTTCCAAATAGGTTCTTTGACATCAAATATCTTTCTTCAAGTATTTATCCAACCGAGCCTGTATTTCTTTCTCTCGGTCAGTAAACTCTGAGGCCAAGGCGCTGTACCCACACTTGTCGATCCATGAGTCTTCTTTGTCTAGATCGTTGAGCAGACGTGCCGTCTTCAACCAATCCATCATCAACGCAACATGCCGCTCCGTTACATGACCGTGAGTTACCATAGCCTCTTTGATGATAGCGTTCCAGCCCGTGGCTATGCGGGAGAAGTTATCAAACGCATCCCCGTAGTCCTTGGCCCTCTGTCCATTGATCAGTTCTTTTGCTGTGTCTAAGACTTTATCACGTTTCATAATGTGTACCTGTATTTGTTGTCGGTTTGTAAAATGTATAGCGCGTGTCGGGCTCTGGTGACTCCAACGTAGAACGCGCGGTGCTCATCCTCTTGGTATCGAGATTCAACGCAGGACTTAGTGGACGCTGTATATACAATGCAGTTGTCATCTTCACCGCCCTTCATCGCATGGAACGTGGACAGTTTGATCCGAGGCGGTGACAGAAGGTCCTCGCCCCTACGCTGGATCGCATCAATATAGTTGCGCTCAGAAACACTGACCTTGAGTACGTTATACGCAGAAATCTCCGCCCCTTTTAGCAAACCGTAATCCGATTGGAGTTGTTGCATTCCAACCTCGGCCTCCGGATGAATCGCATCCAGCAACTTGGTAGCGCCCCGCCTTAGAGCAGCATCTTCCCCCTGCTTGGGCAACGCAGTGTACAACTGGCGCAACCGCTGCAATCCTATCGTCCTGTCTTGGCACAGGTCCTCCCATGCTAGGATGTTCCCGACCAACTTCTCTGAGATGCTAGCATAGCCCTTCATGGAAAACTTAAAACCGGAGGCCCGAAACCATTTGGCTAGCTCTCTAACCTGATAGTTTGTCCGAGCCATAACGGTCCATGACCCCTCGTTCACGGGGATATCTTCCAGATGGTAGACGTAATCAACCAAGCCCTCTTCTTCACGGGGCTGGAACTCTTTCAACAATCTTCCAGGGATGCGCCGTGAGACGGTGTTAGCCAGACGGTGGATAGACCTTGGGATGCGGTAGGACTGAGTGAGCCTCTCAACTTGGTCCGAGGATTGGATAAACAAATCAACCTCAACTCCAGTCCAACGGTGGACGGCTTGATCGTCGTCGCCCGCAATGATCACCTTGTCTGCCCGTTCAGCAATCTTCTTTGCCATCTCCCACTGCAAAGGCGTGAAGTCTTGAGCCTCGTCAATGAATAGATAGTCCAAGCCAGGGGGATCACCGATGTCGATGTACTTCTCGATCATGTCAACGAAGTCATACTTGCCCATCACCGACTTGTACTCGTTCATCTGCTCGTGGAGTTGGACCAACTTGGGGTAGAACAAATCCCTGTTGCTCTCTTTGTTGAACTCTTGCTCCAGTGTAACCATCCGATACCGAGCGCGGTGCTCTAGCTGGAGGTACTGGGATCCCGATCCACCGATGGTGGGCATGGATACACCGTCATCAATGCTGGTTTTGTCGTCTCCCTCAAAGGTCAGACCTATCTTACTGCCTAGATCAGCATAGTCCTCGGTGCTCAAAACGTCCTGCTTTTGCAGACCCAGACCGTTAAACCCAAACGAGTGACTCGTCCGCATGTTCGGAAAGTCTTTGGGTGTCAGGTTGAACTCAGCGCAAGCACGGGTAACCATTTCTTCAATAGCCTTGCGGGTAAACGAAATGACGCCGATGCGGGA
>Ga0302126_10001542_pt1 | contig 13667 bp, 8 predicted proteins | sample CB4_20m_MG_FD_203108 | JGI IMG/M metagenome (GOLD analysis project Ga0302126, IMG submission 203108) | Marine microbial communities from Western Arctic Ocean, Canada - CB4_20m | ecosystem: Environmental > Aquatic > Marine > Oceanic | place: Canada: Western Arctic Ocean | collected 2017-09-24 | reverse complement strand
ATATGGTACTTATTGGCTCAAGAGCTGCTTCAACTTCTTCATCTGTAGGAGTAAATTCCTCTTTATAAAGGGTTTCGGCTTGTGTACCGATTTTTTGCAGAGTTTCTTTATTTCCGTGCGAATCAAGAAAATCTTTAAATTCTTTGGCTTTCTTTTTAATATCGTCGCCGGTAATACCCAAATTAGCTACATCCGCTTCAAACAAATAAGGAATGCCAGTAGATGGATCCGTATACGTTAGCATGCCTATGGCATGATAGGAGCCCTCGGAACGTCCCTCTGGCTGCCTTTCTTCATAAGTAAATCCTTCTCCTCTAGCAACCGTTTGGAACACCTCTTTTATGCGGTTATTATCCCCACCAAAGAGATCTTCAGCAGCTCCCTGGCTTATTACGCTATTTTCCTCCTTGAATTCCTCTATGTCCTCTTCGGTTACAGCGGGTAAATCCAAAGAAGTATCTTCCAAACTGGATTCCAACTCTGGTTGTGCAAACACATCCGACCCGTCGCTTGCACTCGTCGCAAGGTCTTCCCCAAAATTTGGAGAATCCATTTTTTCAATCATAGACTTTTCCACAGGAGCTTCACTAACCTCCGTACTATCTTTTTCTTTTTTCTTTTTCTTTTTATCGGTGATATCCTCTATTGAATATCCCATCATTTCAGCGTCGCGTAAACCTGCTAAAAGATCATCATCGTTTTCAAAAGTAACTTCTTTGTTGTTTATTAGATATATGTACATGTTTATTTAATTTTATTAGTTGTTAGAGTTAGGGGCAAAAAAGGAATCATCCATTTTTAATTCTTTTTTGAACCTGCTAATAGCTAGCCTTAATTGATATTCTGACATTTTAAAATTATTTTCTAGCAAGTTTTTTAATCTTCCAATGTCCTTTATTACTAATGTTTTCGACCTAGAGTCATCTCCTTGGCCAGCAAGGGTCTCTTCTCCTGGCGTTGTCCCCGTTTTGTAATTAAGAACTAATTGCCCTCCGCTATTTGTTTTAAACTTGACGTCCCTGTAGATCTTTTTATCCGTGTTAATAGCCATTTTCTTTCCTTCGCCTGAAGACTCAGGGCCGGAAATTTCAAATAAATTGTTTAAAGCAACTGCTGCATTTTCCTGACGAGATTGTTCTGAATTTGCTTCGTAAGCTGTAATACTATCATTAAGGTTTTTATTGAATTTAGTATTACTCGCATTTATTTTCTTTTGGGCTTGTGTTAAGTTTAAGCTTTTGGTAGGATCTTTTGTTTTACTTTCGTATGACGTAGTAGCATTATCTCCTTCTCCTGTTGTGTTTATAACTATGCCCTCTTGTTCTAGTGCCGCATCAAAGTTTTTATCGCTACTTGTCCGGATTAAATTTAATTGCGCTTGGTTTGGCCTATCTGTTGGATCATTAGCACGTTTGAGATCCGCGTATGCTTCTGGGTCTATTCCGTAATTAACTAATTGTATTCGCTGTGCTTGCCGACTCCCGTAAGTTTCTTGTATCGCTGATATAGAGCTTTGATAAGCCGCGTTCTTTTCTTGCTTTATATACGCGGGATCAATGGTTTTAACATTATAGAATATTTGATCGCCATCCGCGGTTAGTTCTGTATCGTTGGAGGTTGTATGATTTGATAAAGCGGTCCCGGTTAAATCGTTTCCGTCGAACATGTTAGTTATTATGCTTTTACGCACAGCTTCTGCGGAATTTGGTAGTTCTATCATGAAATCATTTGCAATAGTTTTAAATTCCGTTGCGGGTATTATAAACGTATTTCCACTCTGCTTGTGTTTAGATCGCGCGTATAATATACCGTCTTTTTTAAATACATCTGCCTCATAAGCAGGATCTCCACCAAATCCATCTACTATAGCTACAGATCTTGCTGTTGAGTACTCGGTCATAGGTTTCTTAGTAACAGGATCAATTTTTGGTTGATCATCTTCATCCAAAACAGGTATTGACTCTTCTTTATAAAACCTAGTTACCCCTATCTTTTCATATTGTTCCCTGTTCTCTGTTAAAATAGCAGTAGTACCTAATACCGTTTTACCAAATTCCACATCAGAACTTATTTGCGTTTTTAATTTGCCTAGCTCTTTAGATAACTCCACGCTGGTGTTACCTTCTTGTTGTTGCATTATTTTTATTTCGTCAATTCTATTAAGATTTATTTCGTTTTCTTTTATCATAGTTTCTCTCATACTAGCAGTCATACCTTCTAGTCCGGCATTAAAAGTAGCGGAACTATCTGAATGCTCATTTTGAAGCTTAATAAGGTTTTGTCTTTCTTTTTGCTGTAGGATTTCTTCTCTTCTTCTTTCTGCACCCAAAGCTACAATACCCTTGGATATGTTTTGCACGCCCTGAGATACACCCTTAGCTAGTATTTCTGCGGATTTATCGTTTACTATTTGTGGATTTCTATAACTCATTATTAATGTTTTTTATTAAGTATTGGTGCCATCGATTGAGGCATTGTCAAAATTAAAATCCGGAACATAGTCGGGATCAATCGTTAGTTTTTTTTTAATGCGCCGGAGCCTAGTAAGGCGGATGCTGAGCCCGTAATGCCACTAATCATAGCAGAAGTTGCAGAAGCATCTGCCATGTTAGCATTTGCCATATCTGCTCTTGCTTGGCTTTCCTGTCCAGACATTCTATCTAACGTAGCCATGTCTCTGTTTTCTTGTGCCTGAAAAGCAAACATATCCCCGGATTGCATTCTAGCTTCTTCCCCTAGTTCCATTTGGGTAAGCTGAATTTCTTTTGCCTGCAACGCTTGCTCGCCTTGGGCTCTTAGCTTTTCGTTAGCGGCTTCTTGTTGCTCTATGTTAGCTGAAACTTCTTTCTTACTTTGCTTAGCTGCTTGAGCTAATGCTGTGGCACCTCCCGCGCTCGCACCCGTGGCTTGTAGCGTATCTAGCGTATTTGCTAAGGCAATATCTGTTTGCTCCATCTGGATCTCCGCAGCGCTTGTAGCAACACCTAAGTTAGCAAAAGGATTTGAGAGCCCCTCCCTCATTTCATCAATCAATGCTACATTAGAAGTATAAGGGTTTACTGCTTCTTGCCTATTCTGCTCAAATATATTTATTTCCCGGGCAATCCTAGCTTTTTCAGCTGCGGCGGCTTTTGCTGCCCTTTTAGCTGCTTTTTTGCCAATTATTCCACCCACTACACTTCCTACAACACCTATTCCCGCCGCTATAATTGCTACTCCTGCCATAATTTTTCTTTTTTATTATATTCCTCAAGCGTTATTGAGAAAAAATTATTTTCTACTTGTTCCATATCCCTTGTGTCCGAGGGATTAGCTATTACATTGATCCACACGCAATCTTCTATGCACCTTATTAATCTTTTAGTGCCTTTAATAGAGTACGACCAGCAGGGGGCAATATGCTCAACCATTTCGTCGTCTGCTTCTACTATAACTTTACCTGAAAGTAAAAACCAAAAGTGATTTGTATGATGCATTGCACTTATAACAAGGTCGTTTGCCTTTAATTTCATTTGCCGCATATACAGTCCATCTGTAAAATTATGCGTTATCGGACATATTCCAGGCACATTAACTAAAGACTTTCCATCTCCGTATATTCCTTCTATATCATTGTTTTCTATGAAAACATTCTGCAGCGTTTCCAGCTGTTTTATAAAATTAGTTGATAATTCTTTTTTCATTTAATTTAATTATGATGATTTTACAAATTCTGTGGTTACTGCAAATAATTCTTTTTTACCTAAAGAATTATTTACTCTCATGGTTACTTCTCCAAAAAATCCTTTTACCCCAGAGGAAGATCTACCAAAAACAACTTCACCATTTTGTGATAAAGTATCGTTCGCGAGATTCGCGTAATATTTGTCTTCTTTTAATTTAAAATTATTTACTAGTAGTAATTCCTGCATTTGCTCCAACGTGGTAACAAAGGTTGATTGCGATATGTTTAAAGCATTATCTGTGTTTGTTTTAAATTGAGACATGCGCCAACCGTTACTACCTTCATAGTTTATAGTTTGAAAGTTTTTAACCGTAGACGGAGCACCATTAAATACAAAAGTTACACTTGATTCAGCTTGTTGTCCGTAAAACACTGCTCTAGCCTCTGTATTTGCGGCCACTATATAATGCTGATATATTTTACCCTGCTTTGCTGTAAAATAATTATTGTTTAAGCTAAATATTTGATTTGGAGAATAGCTAAACCTACTAACCCATCCTTTTGATGTTTCATCAAATGCCAATGTTTGATAGCTATCCGTGTTTATCGCCGCTGGCTGGGGTATTGTTAATACGTATTGCTTGTTGTGCGCATCCCATCCACCTATTATATTATCCGACGCTGCTGAAAGGTTGTCTCTAAAAAAATCCGTCATACCGTAGCTGGATATTACGGTTATTCCGTCCATAGACAACCTGCACACAACATTTTGGTCTCTGTCTGTAAAGTATTTTCTGTAGCCATTAACAGCAAACGATTCCGGATCTGTACTTATTCCATACTCCCCAGCATACGCTACGTTTTGTCCTATAACTAAATTACGACTAGTAACACTAGCATTCCCCTCTGCTGAATATATTGCATCTTTATCAATTAAAGATTTGCTTACTTTGTTTTCCTGAAATATAATTAAATTAGTATCTTCCGCATATAATTTTTGTATTGAGCCATTTGCGGGATCTATGGTTCTAGTTATGTCTTCTGCTACTGAAAACTGGTTAGTTTGATTAATACCTGTTCTTGAATTAAATATTCCTGAATGTATTAAAGAGCTAAATTTATGCGTTTGTCTTGGCTCATCTTCTACCAAATAAGCTTTTACTCCAAAATCTACCGAAGTATTGTTGTATCCCCCTCTTATTCGGGACTCTTCGATAATCCAATCATCATCTGCATCAGTACCGCTTTCTGGATATCCTTTAGGTATATTATCAAAATTAATAATTTTACCTAATAACACAGTTGTTACTGTACTATTAGTAAACGGCACAGGAGGTAAGTCGTTTAGCACAATCCGGGTTGTAGCATTGCTATTGTCTAAGGATACTACATAACTTGTCCATATATATTCTGTTGTTGCCTCGGTATATTTAACTGTAGTCTCTTGCCCCACATTAACAAGACTTTCTGCCCACGAAGAAGCAAGGACCATTGTTTTGGTAGCCGCATCCCATGAAAATATTTGAGCAGCCTGCCCAGGCGTAACATCTGTAATAATTTTAATTTTTTTTAACCAAAAAGTATTAAAGTATTTTAGTTCTATCAGTGCTGCCATTTATTTTAATTTTTAGATATTCTAAGTGTTCCTTTATTTGAAATCGCCAATTCGCCTACTTTTACTCTTTTTGCACCAACGCCTGCATTAAGTCCTTGGTCTAAAATCTTTTTACCATTTCCAAATTGGCCTCCCTCAAACCCTGTTACAAACTGCAGAGGTTCACCAACAGCGTCCGGTCCCTGGCCAGCAACATCATTAAGAGGCAAATCAGTCCATAAAGCGAGTGCGTTGGGAACGCCCCCTATGGTTCTTTCTATACGAGTGTTAATGTATTCCTCACCAGCATTAGGCACAAAGGCTATATAGTTTGTTGCATCGGTGTATAACTCGTTAACGTAATCTCCATAAGGGCTTCTAGCAAAAATATCACTGGATACACCATTATAAGCTAAGGGGGATCCGTTTCCAGAGGATTTTTTATACTTAAACAACTGCCCGGAGCCACCGTTAACATCGACTGCGTTGACTCCCTGCCAAGGAGCACAGCTAGGATAATTTAAGTCGTCAGCTATAACCCACGATCTAAGAATATTGTTGTAGCGCCCTCTTGGCCTCACCTGCGCTTGAGCCGCACATAAAATAGCATATTCAATTCCATAAGGAGCATCTATACCCCCTGGATCCGCAGTTATCACCAACTGTGGTTCATAAAGACCATCAAAATTAAACGCTCTTACAGCTTGCAGCCACACAGGATCAGGGCCTCTATCACTAATGATTCTATCCACGGTATAATAATTTTCATAAGGCGGGGCGTTATTTGGAAAGTCTATTCCACTCCTGTAATTTGTATTTGGATAAGGACTATCTACTGATTTAAATTGTGCAGCGCCTGGCGACATTATTTGAGTAAAAGCAGGGTCATAACTGTTCCACCCTACTTGATTTGATTCCGCTGACCTAAATAAAGGCTGCCATAGCGGGGTAAGGTTGTCAGCAGTAGGCTGTCTATAATAATACGATACAAGTGGTGGGTAAAAAATATTAAGGCTTTCCGGGCCATTTGCACCTGCTCCAGCATAATTATATCCATTATACGGAGAATAAGTATTTACCGTAAAAGATATTGTTCCTTTTTTGTGGTTTTTTGAGCCAATTTTATAAACATAATTATTGCTATTAGAAGGGGCGTCTCCCATGCCTTTATTGTTAAAAAAAGCGCTTGTGTCCGCATTACCGTTAGGATTTAAGTTATTGTCACTTAAATAATAAACGCAAGCAACGTTTACGTTGGGCTCCCATTGCCCAAAAACACCATCAGCTGTTACAGTAGGCTGGCCTACTATAGGAGGGGGAGTAAGTACACAATTGGCATTTTCAGTTAAGGCTTCAGGATTTACAAAAGACGGGTCTAAACGTATGTATATAAACTGGGTAACGGCTAAAGGAGTATATCCATCCGGATCATTTTCGGGAGTTGTTGAATCCCCACCAGCGTCTGTTAATGTCACCTTTATTCTGTATATTCCTAACGGATTTCCTGTAAAATTATCAGGACCGCCAAGAGTGGATCTTTGAGTAAGCTCTCCTGTAACGGAGTTCATTTGCCAGTTATCAGGGATAGCCGTAGAATTTGTATGTTGTACAAAAGAAAATTTTAATTGACTTCTTTTTGTTAATCCTGTTGAATCACTTGTTTCTAGAACGCTACTTCCGTTAAAAAAATTAGTTGCTTCCCAAGCATCTTTACTTATTAATACCGCAGTAGTTGGAGTTTTGTTTATAGCAGTTATTTGGGCAAACTCTGGTTGCAAATTAAGCAAAGCTCCAAAACCGCCTGATACCCCATTTAAAGGTATTTCACTTACAATGCCATCTCCATCATTGGTTGTACATTCTATTAAAAATGAATATACATCTACAACATCACTACCTTGTACAAATACTATTCCTGCTCCAACATAATTTATTCTAAATTTCCCTTCATTCGAGCTACTAACAGCACCCTCTTCTAACTCAAAGGCTTCAGAAGAAACATTAAGGCCATTTGTAACTGAAATTAATTGCCCTCTAGTTCTTGTTGTGAACGGTAAACCCTGGTTATCAATTGGGTTAAACCAACCTGTAACAGGAGTGTTGGTAGTAATATCTTCTTTAAACTCCCATGTAAGATCCTCAAAACCTGATACGCCTGTATTGTTTGAAGCAACCGCTGCATTTAAATCAACTATCAACCCTTCTGACGATGTTTCCCAATATATGTCAATTAAAGATTCCACTGGAGCTGTTTCGTATACAGCCAGATAAGGTTTCATATTCCAATCATACCCTCCTACTGACGGGACTGGGTTACTCGCCCCAATTCCTGTCGCTCCAATAGATTTTTCTGTTGTTGATATTCTAGCTATAAGCGGGTTACTGTCTATTTGATAAAACACTAAGTTACCGTCAACCCCTCCGGAACCTGGATTAGGGGCCGTGTTGTCAGAAAGCTCACTAAAAGCCATGTCTAATTCAGAAGCCGTTGCAATTGTGGTGGCTATGTGTTTAATTGCATTTTTTCCGGTGTACCCTAATCTTGGATAGTACTGTTTGTTTCCGGGATCCACATCAGCTAACGCACCACCCACGGTAGTGTTCATTATATTAGTAACTCTCCCGTAAAGCTCCACTGAACTTCTAAATTGCTTGTCTTGCTCTCCAACCTCAGATAAATCTCTTGGTATCTTATTTATATTGTCATTAAATAAAACAGTATGAGCTGTTAAATTTGTTTCATCTTCAGGAAAAGGCCCTAGTTTTACTCCATCTTCGCTTTGCCCAGGGTATCCGTTTAAAATACCCGGCAAGTATACGTTATAATAGTCTTGCTCTGTTTGTTTAACTACTATCTGGTAACTATACCAGCCCAAATCATTTATAATGTATGCGAACTTTAAATCTGGAGTATTTGGGGGGAGATCATTTGTTCTTAGGTAAGTATCACTTACTCTACCAGTAGTAGTAATTGTATATGTATTTCCCGTATTTGCTACCGATACAACTTTAACGAAATCTTCATAGGCGCCCCTAAGTGAGTTACCTACTTGTGGAACATTACCGTTATTAATATAATTAGCTACATCTAAAGTGAACGTAAAAGTAGTATCTGTTATTGGCGAAACACTTGCTGCAACAAAAGCGTCGGTAATTGCAAATCCCTCACCGGTGTTTGGAGCGTATTTATTTTTTATAGCATAAAGGCCAGGGGTTCCCGCTGCCAGATTTATGGATGATTTTATTGGTTGATTTACTAATACCTGAATTGCATCCCCAAACCAAGTTTCAACATTTGTATCGGTACTTTCCGTATCGTAGGGGGAATATATAGTGGACCCAGCATAAAATAATCCATTTTCTTCTGCTCCGGCGTCAACAGAAGACAGCAAAACAGGGGATTTTCTACCAAACTTATCGGATAAAACAAATCCTATTTGGTAATTTCTGTTTCTTTTTACGGAGTGGTTAGGGTATTCTACCCAGTTGTTAAAAGCGCCTGTAGAAGATTTATTTTCTATTCTGCAATTATAGTTTACAAACGACGGAGGCGTGTGCTTGTCTACATAGTTTCCGTATATAATTCTATTACCTGCTATTTCTTGTGAAAAAGCTCTTACAGGCACTTTATCATAAACCCTTACTGTTTGCGCTTCAGGAAGAGTTCTGTATGGTTTTCTAGATTGATATTCGTATGTATACATATTGCTAGTTCCGCTGCTAGCAGATACTGTTCCTGCGTCAATTGTAGTTAAAACTTTAGCGGCTAAGCCATCGCTTTCTCTAAATAATATTTCTAATTCTGTTATTTTATAATCTCTAATAAGCCTATTTGCTGATGTAGGCAAAGGAATTACTAAATTTATATTTTGAACCTGGTTTTCCATAAAACCCACTGTAGTAGATCTATAGGCAGAATCTTCATCCCCGTAAACAAAAAATCCATTTTGTTTTGGTATATAAGCTATTTGAGTAAACGGAGCCATTAAAGAGTACTCATTGTCATCGTACTTAAATCGATAGCTAAATCTAGCAAATTTATCTTCTAAAAAATCGGGATCCCCAGGCCAGGTTGGGTCGTTAGTTTTATTTGTCATGGTAGAACTAATAATCGAAACGTACTCATTCGCGGAGGGAGCGCTGCTTAAAGGGGGTGAAACCGTTATAGTTGTTATAGATGGAAAAGTAAAAGAGTTAACGATGCTAACTACTTTAACATAGTCTGTGCCTTTAGTAGACGGAGCTGCTTCAGAACAAACAACCGTTGCTCCTATAAAATTAGCTAATTCCTCTCTCCTATGCCCCGTTAATTCAAAAGAAGTTGTGGTGGCCCCTGATTTAACCTGCAAATCAGCCCTATTAAACAACTGTATAGTTTGATATGGATTGTATTTTGCAATTGATATTTGATGTTCTTGCGTATAATAACTAAAAGATCCGGCCGTTGTAGCAAGTCCCGAAGAAGTCGCTGAAAGAATATTTATTTTTCTTGGCTGATTTCTATTGTCAGTCCAAAATAATAAATTTTCAATTAAATTTACACCTACTATCCTATTTGTAGTTGAAAAATTTAAAAATTCACCTTGAACTAGCCTGGTATATTGTTTATTTTTGTTGTTATAAACGTATATATAATGCTTAGAAGTTGATGGTGCATTAGTCGGGCTTAGCGGAGTTGGATCTTCATAGTCCGTTAAAAACACAAAAATGCTATCTACAGAATTTTCTGCTTTAATCCCTATAATGGTTAATCCATTGCCAATATCTGTACCTGTAACTAAGTCGTTACCGATTATGTTTTCTAAAGCACCTACGTCACTATCTTCGGATTTACCTACTGATATGTTCATGGCATCTCTATATTCGCCGTTAGGCAATATTCTATCATCAAGATCTTTATTCATCTTGGATTTTAGAAATGTGTTTTTGATTTCTTGTGCCATTTATTTTAATTTTTTACTTTTCCGTCAGGAGCTATTTTTTTGTAAAAATCTAATATTTTCTCGCTAGTGTTTCTTGAGAAAACAGAAGCTAGTGATCCCGCTAAATTATTTGTCGCGTCTTCCACGGATTCCATAAAAGGCCTTCCGCTTTGTATATTTTTAGCCTCGTGTATTAGGCCCCCGGCGTTAGCCCCTATAAATCCAGTTATCTTAGCTAGCCCCGTGTTTTTAAACAAACCAAACTTGTCCTGAATAGCTCTAGCTGTTTCGTCTCCTGCTATATAGTGCCTTGCAGCATCCCCGTACGGGACACTATTTTGCTCGCGACCCGGTACATCTAAATATGCATCGGTTCTTGCTCTCGCTTTTTCTTGAGGAAAGTTTAAAAACTCTTCTGCTCTGCCTTCAATTCCCATTTTAGGAGGATCTTGATTTGGCTGCAAAGGCGCGTTATTTAAAAAATTTTTTGAAAAGTTATGGTGCATATTGTTATGATTTAATCCATTTAGATTTACCTCTCATTACTTGTACTATCTCTGATAGTTTAATGTTAGATAATCTTATTTTAGCATTTCTTAACTTAGCCGCTCTATCGCGTTTTAAACGCTGTATAACGTACTCTGGTTGATTAATTCTTCCAGCTAATATAGAATATAGTATGTGCGCATATAATGCATCCTCGGCCATCTTAGGTATCCTAGCGTCTAAGTCATACGCTAATCCATCGGATATATACTCAAGTACTATTAATCGGTCTTTTAAATTTGATGAAAAAGCTATTGTACCATCTCTTTCATTCATATTGAACCAGCCGTTTCTTTGAGCATATTGTGGCTCATTGCCGTATCTTTGCCCGTAAAGAGGATTTCCGGTTAAATAATTAGCATAAGACCAGTAATCTTGCATGGTAATATTACCGTTTAAAAGGCTATCATTTGCTGTCGCCCACCTGGCATTTGTTATAGAAGTTCCCTCAATGTTGTCACCTTGCGCATCCTGGGTTGGCTGGCCCGCACTGTCCTGCACAGGAATTTCGTATGGACTAGTTGTTAGGTTGTTTGCAGGATATATTGGGTGCTTAACCCCTAAAACGTCTATATAAGATATAGCCGTGTAATTCACATAATCTTGCGGTATTGCAACACCTAGGCTTGGTGGTATTGTAAGTTCCTGCGACTTAACACTTTTCAGTGTATCATAACTAAATTCCTGCAATCCTCTTTTAGCATGAAATATAACATCGGTTCTTTTAACATCACCTATCAATTTGTGCTCGCCCACATAAGTAGCGATAAACCCGTTAATAACATCGTTTAAGGAAGTGTATGAATAACTACCATAATTTTCCTGCACGGCATCCCCGTAAGCATCTTCTGTTCCAAAATTACCTCCATTTAATGCTTTAAGCTGTACGGCTACATAAAAACCTAAAACAGGGGCTACCAAAAAAGTTATAGTATTATTAGCTACGGTGTATGTTGCTGTGTATTCGGTATAATTTCCCGGTAAACCATCAGCACTTGTATATAATTTAAAATTATTTAATGCATAATCAGTGTTCGTTGGGTCATAAGATCCAAAAACCAAATCCGTATTAAAAGTAGTTGTAAAAGTCGCGGCTCCAGTTGAAATAAATCTCTGTGCACCAGCGTAGTATTGTTCGTTAGTTTCGGTTATTAAACCGCCATTAGGTATAGGCATATCTTACATTATTGAGCGTTGATTTTCTTGTTGCACCTGTTGCGCAGCTATATTTACTATAGAAGGATCTCGTATTACAACTCCAGAATAAAGCAATATTTTAAGTATAATGTTAGCTTGCTCTGTTTTTGATAACTCAAAGTTAACAGAATTGTTTGAGTTGTACTGATAATAGTTTTGACCAGATGGAATTGAAAAGTTCCATATAACATCCACTGGTTTCCTTAAATAACTTACACTTATATCCGATGTAATAGTTTGCGGGTATAAGTATAATTTACTGTCCTCATACAGATATATGGGATATGTTTTTGTAGGGGTTACTAAAGGATTGTTATTTAAGTATAAAAGCTCATTCCGCTGAGACAGTTGAGCCTCGTTAGAGTCTTTATATATAACGGTACCTAACTTGTAAAAGTCTTCTGGCGTTGCCGTAACAACTATAGCGTCGTTTAGGGCTGGTATACTGTTAAATATTATGTTAGCCCCACTGATTGTAAAGGCTGTTGAAGATACTCCGTTTATTGTAACTGCAATTACACTAGTTTGTAGCTGCGAAGAAGTTATTGATGTAAAGGGAAATAATATAGAAGTTCCATTTCCTGTAAACGTTTGTGTAGCTGCCCCTGCTCCTGAGGTTGTTGGTAAAGTAAAGTACCCGCCTGTTGGGGCATAGGTTGCATTACCGTATGTTTTAAATACAGCTATGTTATTATCTACATTTTTAATGCGATCTCCATATTCTGTATCATTATCTGGCCTACGTAATTGTTGATTAAGCGTATCAAAATAGCTCTCGAAAATTTCTAGTTGTACCTGCGTAGCAACCTTGTTAAATTCATCCGGAGTTAAGTTACCTCTCTGCTCTTTGTTCAGAACAAGTAACACTGTTTTATAAACTATATCTACATTTACTGCCATTTTATTTCTTTTTATTATAAATATTAACCGGCCCCAGTGATGAAGCCGGCTAAAATTAATTCACCATCTATAATATAATCACATAGTTTTTTTAAAAACTACTAATTAATCTTTTTTTCTATAGATCTAAATACTTCGCCGCCTTCGTCGGTTTTGAAATAAGCTGCCATTGCTGAGTATGGATTCTCATCAAACGGCACATTCATTAGCTTCCTTCCATTAGAAGTCCAAGAAAATGTTCTTTGGTCTTGAGACAGCGTAATGATACCTGCTTCGGTAGCTTTAATAGCTGTATTTCTAAGTCCTACATTCTCGTCTTGTGCTAATTCTAAAAACAAATACGGGTTGCTTCTTGCAAATAATCTTAAATCTCTTTTAATTTCTTTAGAAGACAATTTATTTACTGAGGTACCCATTTCAACTCGCAATATAGCTTCTGCTTCATCAATATCCATTTCTCTAGCAAATACGGCTGCGTCTGTTTGGATGTCTAGTAATTCTAAATCATCGTACGCTTCTTCTACTGCATCGAATTCATGGTATATTCTTCCCTTTAAGGGGTGATATAAAGAAAGTAACTTTTGCAAATTTTGTTTTTCTTTAGGTACTTTTAAATCCCCATCCCTAAACATTATATGTCCCAAAGTTGCTTCGCCATCTTGATTTTCTTTAAATGGAGAATCATGGTTGGTAGCGTACCTAAGTTCTTTTTGTTTCCCATTTTCTGGATCAAAATACAACAAAGAATGCTTTCTAGTATGCCTTCCTGGTATTGTTAATGTTAGTGGAGACTTGTTTCCTATTAAGTAGTATATCCTATCCTTAATTTCCCATTGAGGTTTAG
>Ga0302126_10001540_pt1 | contig 13672 bp, 9 predicted proteins | sample CB4_20m_MG_FD_203108 | JGI IMG/M metagenome (GOLD analysis project Ga0302126, IMG submission 203108) | Marine microbial communities from Western Arctic Ocean, Canada - CB4_20m | ecosystem: Environmental > Aquatic > Marine > Oceanic | place: Canada: Western Arctic Ocean | collected 2017-09-24 | reverse complement strand
AGATACTTTGACCCTGCATGGCAACCCAAGGCACTGGCAGCCAGCATCGCTGCCAGCCGCTCCTTAGATACTTTGACCCTGTATGGCAACTTGAAGATAGGGCGCTCGATGACACGCAAAAGGCGCCCATCTTTTATCGTAGACGATGTTTGTGTCACGGGCAGGCGCGCCGGTTAGCAAGTGACGCTCGACACACTGTAATAAACAATGCATTGAGGGGCACTGGGTAAAAGGTGAGTTGGCGCCATGAGTCTCCGAGCACGCGACCCGCCCGCGCCTGCATCCTCGCGGCCGTCGCAGCCGCAGGCGTCGCGCCTCGACGCCGTGTTGCACGCTGGACTGCACGCCGCACTGCAAGCGCCCAAGGCGCAGGTTGCGGTTGCCCGCACCGACGCACCCGCTGGCGCGCTCAAGAGGATCGAAAGGATCGAGGTGGCCCCGCGCAGGGTCCCACGCAGGCCCCCGCGCAGGGTTCCTGACGAGGCCTCCACGGATGGCCTTTTTTCGGAGATGAGAGACGTGATCAACAAAGCAAGAGACTACTTGACAACCCTTAACCTATCGAATAAAGACATGATGTGCACTGTTGGGACGTCTGATCAGGAAGGCAACGAAGAAAACGGGCATCTAAAGGATATCATGAAGGCCGCAGTCGCAGTGGCACAGAAGGCGGTCGGCGCAGCGGATATAAGACACATCCGCGTTGGTGACCTTGCTACAATCGGCCCAAGCTTAAAGCTGCTGTACGAAGCCTCGCGCGAGGGAACCAACAGAAAGCCCAATGTCGTTTATGTGATGGGCAACAGAGACCTGAACCACGCTCGGTTGAGCATGGTACTTCATGCAGCAGATCTAAACAGTGAAACATGGAAGAACGATTTGTTTAGGGCGTGCACGTGGATGATGGAAAATGAATACAGGTTTATAAATGGCAAGGTGAGTGCAGGTGAGGTCATGAAAGAGAACTATGCATGGAGTAGTGTTAGCCCCGCAGCCAATTGGCAAAAGGCATTTAAACTCCTCGAGCAGATCCTAAACTTTCGGTATGAAAACAAAACGGTGCCTGGCGACGATATCATTACGCTTCTTGCTTATTTCTGCCTTTCTTCTTTCGTCATGGGAAATCCGCTCCCGGTCCGTCTTCCTGGCGCTCGCGAATCAAAGACAACAATTCGCATGCTGATAACAGATAGACCGGATTGGGCAAAGCAAGAGTGGAGTAAGGTGAACGCGGCGTTTGACACTAACAACATCAACAGCCAGACAGAGAAAGTGATCGGGGCAATGGACGTAATCGATGGAGCGTGGACTGCGGTCTTTGAGTTAGCAAATGGTCATGGTGAATTTGATATTCGCGAAATGAAGACGGAGATTGAAAAATGCATACACACCATGGTAACAGCAACTGGTACCAAGGATGGTGACATCTCAGAGTGCAACTTGAAGTCCGCAAGGGGACTCTGTAAGGCGTACTGGTTAGACGTTGAGCAAATGTACAACATGGCCTTTGCGCACTCTTTGCTGGAGTACGAAGATGGGTACCTACTCCAGGCTGTCCATGCTGGGCTTTCGACGGACCCAAAGGACGAGACTGGTGACAAGAAGAACGGGTTACAAGAGAGGTTTGAGAAGGCCGTGGAGACAATGCAGGTTGCCAGTTCAAGAGAAACCAAAGCAACGGAAGAGGACCGCCGCAATTTCTACGATTCCGCACTGCTGCTATCACAACTTGCGGAGCTTCGTGGTCGCTGCGGGGGAGCGCAATGGTTTGCCGAACCGAAAGCGTTTGCGGAGGTCGACTCGACACCACGGATTGAAAATAATGAAGGTGGAGTACTTGTGTCTGGCCATCAGCCAGCACCACTTGGAAACCTTAGGGTGATCCGATGCATCGATCACGATGGGCACACGTCCAAGATCCAGTCTCATGGAAAGGTTGACACGCAGTACTTTCGACATGGGGTGAATGGGGCGATGTTAGTTCTTTACAGCAACGCCGACACGATCCTTAAACAAGAGGCTTCACAACACTTCGCGTACCACGACTTTCATACGAAGGTACGCGAAAGAGTTTTCTACGACTTCAAAAATCACGTTGCGGCGGTAAACGGAATTGGCGGTGATGAAAACGTCGAATACCAGCTTAGAGGCATCGCAACGAGAGGCGGCGAGTCCTATCGGATTGTAATCTTCCGGTGGGGGGGTGCAAAATATTGCTTGCGCGGCATCAAACTCAAGAAATGTGAGTGTCACCTTGGCCACAGTTACGATGCGTGGCCCAAGCCACTTCCAATCATGCTAAATCTGGTGGAGCTAAAAGTGACTGGAGATGACGACAATGGACTTACACTCGCATTAAGGAGTAAGGAAGAAGATGACGCAGACAAAGCGGCCAAGGAAAACACAGCACTGAAAAGCCCTGCTGCCACGCTTGACGACGCGCAGGTGACGGAAACCTTTGCAGAATGGTTCAAACGCCCAAAGACCACCCGTGTCGAACTGCCAGAAAAGAAAGACACGCTTGCGTTCGTGTGCATGGCGACGCCGGTGAGAGACAGGATTGCCGGTCTGTACGGGTACATTTGCCTGTAAGCACAGCAAGGCAACCGCGATGGGTAAAGACAATTGGCTAGGGTGTGTTAGGGTAACAATAGAGCGTGTGCGGTGCGCGTCGCGCGTTTCTACAGAGCACTAGCCATGTCGGACCCAACAGGAACAGACACAGCCGTCAACACCTTTGCCGCGCCGGCAGCGGACTACTTTCCGCGCCGCGGCGACTTTGTCTGTTTGAACAGTGTTGGTGATGGTGCGTGGGACGTCTTGAATTGGCGTGCGGCGATGGTGGTGGAAGACCGCGCTCCTGCAATGAAGAGCGTGCTCGTGAAATTGGTAAGCGAGCTCAATCAATTTGCATGCAGCAAATACGACATCAATGTCAAGAACATGTTCGCCATACACGACCAGAAACAATCGTTGACTCCGCTGAGTCTCACCGTGTTGCATCAGACAGGAATGCCCTTGGAAGATGTGGACGTCTTGAAAGCCATTTTGAACATTAGGTATGAAGAAGGCGACAAGTCCTTTGTCAAGGAGGAATGGCACGACGAGAGCGGATCTCTAATTCTTAAGGTGAACGAGGCCAGCAGCAGTGCAAAGAGAGAGATCAAGTTGGAATCAAAGGCGTTTGACAGGACAGCGCGATTGTCCAGGCTGAATCCCGTAAATGTCTACAGCCCAGCCGCATTTGATTCTAGTCTGCCCATACCCAGGTCTTTGAAGCTATCGGGCGATATCGACGCGTGTGAAGATGGTTACAATGAGCACATCTTGTTCAACATCATCCAACGACTGTACGCAGCGCCGCTGTCGCTTGACCATTGCACGCCGTTTGAATTCAAGGTGTGTGCGGTCCCATCATCTGACACGCGCGCTCTGGCGCTCGACGCCGCCATGCCACCAAAAGAGCTCACATTTATTGGTCGACTTGCTGCGTACTTTAACGTACAGAAGCTACAACGCTTTCGCGTGTCAGCGCTGCCAGACAGCATTGGCATGACAGATGACAACAGCCGTCCAGTCGCTTACCCTTTGCGCATGAGCTTTTCTGACGCAGAGTACAGCCATCTCGTCAAATCAGAGTGCTACAAAGGCGACTACAACCTTCAGGCTTTGGCAATTTGTCTTCATGGCAGAAAAGGGACTGCACTTGGCGCGTGGGCGTACATTAAGGGCGCTGCCTGTACTGGTGGCAAATGGCGACGGGTGTCTTTTTCCGTACGTAGAGGACCTGCACCGACTTGGTTGCTGAAATGCGTTGTTGTGTCGGACGACGAGGTCATGCGTTACCTTTACGAAGAACAGCGTCGGTACCTCATGCACGTGTACTATCGCAGGCGCGACGGGCTGTTGAAAGATGAAGGCCAGGTTGTGGGACTTCTTGGATTGTTTGAAATACACGCATCTGTGATTCAAAGGTATTGGCATCGAAAGGCGTTCCGTCTTGCGGTGCGGAGAATACACCGCTGGGCGGAAGCCGTGATGGCTCGCGCGCGTGACCGATGGTCAGCAGCCCTCACAATAGAAGACTGTTGGCGTGCGAACGTCGCGCGCTTACGGAGTCAGAGAGAAGCCGCAGTCGTCGCGAAATGGGAGCGCTTTTGGCGCTCAGTCAGCGTAGAAGCTCCCGCCGCGCGGTCCATTCAACGGTGGTGGATGCAAAACCACACGCGCATGCGCATGGAAAAAGAGGAGAGGAGCAAAAAGATGAAGGAGGAGAAAAGGCAACGCATGTTGGAGATGGAGGCACAGCAGGAGTGGGAGAGTCGGCGCGAAGAACGCGAGGCGGAGGCAAAGCGCAAACAGCTTGCAAAGGCCGAGCGCGAGCGGCGTGCGGCCGAAGGGCCGCGGCCGCTGCCGTCTGACACAAGACCACAGGCGCAGCCTGGACGAAAGCAGCGAACAGATCGGGCAGCAAGACGCGATGACGAGGCCGAGCGTGACCACGCCGATTGGATCCACCCAGACGCACGTCAAGACCGGAAGGACCAGAATGTGCAAAAGCAACAAACGCGCGCTGCGGAGGCCTCGGAACAGCGCGCGCGGATGCGGAAGAAAACACTGCGCGATGCTGAGATTGACAAAGGGAAGATGGAAGCGCAGCGCAATGCGCACAAGCCTCCCGAGCTGCAGCTAGCCGCCTTTGTCGATCCCAAGCCACGCCATAGACTGACTACCCTTGCCGATTGGAGTCCTCACAGTTCCTCGCAGCGAAGAGGGGCGGGCCCAAGCGGCACGAGCACAGCAGATGACGATGCGTGCTCTGTCTTCAGCATTGCGACTACAGCAATTGAGCTGCCAGCACCTTCGGATCATGCGATCCAGCGCGCGCGCGAACGTGACATAGATCGACGCGAAGTGCAGTGGACATTAAAACGTGGACAAGTTGAAGCAGCTGGCCACGGGCGCGATGGTGCTGCTCGGCTTGTGCATCGCGGGCGGCGCGGCGGTGCGGACCTGGTCACCGATGCGGATGGCAAGGTTGCCATTACAACGTTTCCTTCGCGCACGTAGAGTGTCCGCGAAGACGTTTTCATTAGATACTAGTAAGGCGCAGTTTAAAACAAGGTGCTCGAGGGTAGCTAAGAACGCTCAACAATCGACAGAAGCTCCGTTAGGGTCAGAACGGCTCGTCCAACGCGCGCAGCTTGGTCTCTCTTGCCCTCAATCAAAAGGTCTTTCTGGAGCTCAACCATGTCGATGCAAACAGCTTGGCGGCTTGGAAGTCGCGTCGCTTCCACGTCCGTGCTCGCGCTCGCCGACGCCGTGTCTGTTGGCATCCGCATTTGCTGGGCAATGCTCTGTGCTGTTGCGGCCCGCTTACGCGGCGCTCCGACTGCCGGCTGCGCGTCAAGCGATTCCTCGGCGGATGGTGTCGTTAGAATTCGTGCGCTCTCGCCCTTCCTCTTCCTCTGCTCCCTTGCGCCGCCCACAGTGTCAGACGCAGATGCCGTTGCTTGTGTCGAGGCCAACCGTGGCGACCTCCTCATTTCACAGATGCCGCCACCGACGCGTTTGTTGGCTGCATCCTCGGCATCGTCTTCGTCGTCATCGTCCACAACTCGCCGCAGTCGGCGATAGCCATGCATCGCACCCTGCCCTTCTTTCTCACCCGACTTGCGCTTCTTGTTCAGGCACTCTGCGTCGATTCGGACACACCTCTTGGGTTTCTCGTTCCGGTAATTATGCTTGTGTGAGCCTTCGCCTCTGTCGTCTCGCTCCTCCTCCTCTTCCTCCTCTTCCTCCTCGTCCTCCTCGTCGTCCTCTTCATCGTCTTCTGCTTCGCTCTCGTCGCTTCTGTTCGCACAAGAAGGTCGTGCCGTTGCCGCGGCGGGGAGGCGCAGCGCAACGCGTTCTCGTAGTTTATCATCGAGAGAGCCAATGACGGCGTTTCGAGTCTTTGCAATCGTGCTCCAAAGCACCTCTTCTATCCGCAAAGGAGGCTCCCGTCTCGCACCTCCAATGGCCCACATCATCGTGTGCACCTCGGCCGCCAGTCCATCTGCCGTACTAAGGTCACTCGCATAAAAGCGCGGGGTCGCATCGTCAAGCTCGTCTATGAACGTCTTCGTCTTTATATTTGCGTCGTAGATCATGTTGAGCACAAACGATTGCAGCTGGTACACAAGTGTGAGTTTTCGCAAACACGTCTCGCCCACGTATATTCTGCCGAGGTCGCAGTTCTGCAAACATCCACGCGGCTCGTATGGATTCAGCGAGATGGCATACTGGTTTGAAAACGCTCGCCACGCAAGCGCCAATTCTTTGCCATCGCGCAGCCAGTCCCTAGGGTGAAACCACTCGCCGCCAACAAGGTCGACCGCATACGCACACCTGCACTCACCTCTTCCGCATGCATCGCAAGAATAGCTGCGCTGACGTTTGTTCTGCTTTTCACCCCTGTCGACCTCGGTGATGTTTATGCTGTGTGCCTGCGACAGGAGTGTCCTAAATTCGTGTCGCCAACCACCGGAAGCCTGCTCGGTAAGAGTCATTAGAGTGCTCGCAAGTTTTCTAAATTCATACTTCATGTCTTGCCCATCCCCCTCTTCAAAATCTATGTTCATACCACGCGCGACGGACTCCGCGAGGTAAAGGACCAGCTGCATTGCCTCGCCTTTTGTCCGCGACATGAGGCCCCGGCACACTTACCGGCGCGGCTGCGGGCGCCTTCTGCGTTTCACGTGCACGCCTCCTTCTCGTTCGCCTCCTTCTCGTTCGCCGCCTTTGCTCCCTTTGCGCCTTTCGCCCTACATGCGTCGAAGACAGTCCCCACAAAATCGTTTACTTGGAATTTTTCGTACAACAAGGCCAAGCCAAATCCCCGCGTATCTGTATGGCATGCAAGTGCACGCGCTACGTGAATGCGAGCCTCTGCAGATGCAGGTGCCACCAAGAAACGCTGGCGCTCACGCACGCTCAGATGTTTGGGCCAGCCGGGGATGCTTCGCAGTACCAGCCTTGCATGACTGCATCTCTCAAGCTTGTCCGCTGCGTCTACAATATCTAGCAGTTTAGACGTCGAGGAAATGTAACAGTCCTGCAGCTGCAAATCTCCAGCCCGTAGCGTCCAGTTCAGATGTGTGGTGGAATGTGCGGAAGCGACGGAGCAAAGCGTGCTTTCATCCACCATGTCGAATGCACGAAGCGCGGCACTTAGAACCAACCCCATGTTCGAATCGGAGAACGTGGGGGTGGTCCACTTGAGAAAGTCATTGAAGCTTTCTGATAACGAAGTTCGCACGTTCGACCGCACGCACTTATCAGCCATGGATGCTTCGTCGTAAAAATAAAAGAGCGCGGGGGATAGTCCAGTCAGAAACGCGTACGCGTGTGGACTTGCTGCCTGTCCATTGTACGATATGTCGAGCGCTTTCATCGGCCCTAACGCAATGCTTGCCACCTCGACAAGTTTGTTGACGAGTGGGGCATCCGTCGCCTGTTCATACCAAATGTCGTCAGTCTCAGCGACGTACGTCAGGATGTCGAATACCCTCGCAAACCCTGGCAACAAAGCATCGACGCTCGCGGTAGTTTGTTGCGCATCCGCCACCGCTTCTACTGGCACGCCATTCCATTGTCTCAGTGCCGCCTGGAGATCAGCATGCATGCGCGTGCAGTAATTACGTTTCCTGGTCAGTCGATTCTCCTCTTCCTCATTCTCTAATCGTTGCAGCGTTTGTGCTATGCAATGCTCCACGTTGCTATCGCCAAGCTCCAGCACGTCTTGCAACGCGTAGCCGTGCGGTAGCACAGAGTGCGCGCGGAGCCAAACGGGGTGAACCCCACACATACCTATTCTGCCAGCTTCTCTTGCAAATATGCGCACAAACTCGTCCTTGCCGCCAACGAGGTCACACAGTTGCGTCATATCCAACGTTGGCGGCTTAGAAAAGGCACTGCGCAGCATAGCTTTCAATAGGCTTGCCTTATGTTCTTGACACTGTGAGAAGATACGATCGTCGAGACGGCCCTTGTAATTGAGCAAGTAGATGCGACTCCTCGCACAGTTTTTGGAAGCATAGATCAGCTGCGTTGTTCCTGGCAGGCACTGCCATACACAATCCAGTGCTTGACACCCGCATGGGGTTTGTAAGCGGCGCTTCTGATCTCGGCTTGCAAGCGGTGAAGGCGCCTCAAACATGCAAAGTTCACACGCACCGCTGCATGCCGCAACATAAGCCGTCGGCGTAATCTTGTACCCGCGACGGCATGGGCGCGCCGCAGATCTGCCTCGGTCTTCACTGTACACATCGCCCACGCCGCTTGGGTAGTAGAGCGATGGCAGATCGATACCATGCGCTTTAATGATGTCTGCCATGTCACACATCGCTTTTCGAAAAGGCACAACTTCGTTCTCAGAATAACGATGCGTTTGCGCGTGCGCTATTCTAGCAACACTGTAGGCAGCTGCGGCGGAACGAATTTTCTTCAGATCGACATTCACCTCGTTGGTCAGATTACATATCGATCTTCGCATGAGCGCCAAGAAATCCTTGTTCACAAACATGAGGCTCACGATTGTTCGGCCGTGGCGATTTCTGGTCACCGCCTCTGCGATCAGATCTACGAGGTCTGAATTGCTCTCGATAAGCGCTGAAACGTTCGCATTGTGTTCGCGTTTCTGACACACCTTGCGATTACCTCTCACCTTTCCAGCGACGCGCGTTGCGTCCGACGATTCGCCTCGCGATGACGGTCGCTTGGGCATGACGCCTGCCGGCGCGGCTGGCGGCGCGTCTGGCGGCGCGGCCGGCGGCGCGGCCGGCGGCGGCTCGACAATATCACGCAAGCTGCGAGCACGGGGTGTACTGTGGGAGCAGCGGGACGTGGTAACTTGCATGCTGCCCGCGCTGAGTGGCCTCAGGCACTGGCGCCCAAAAGGGTCGGCTTCTATCGGATGAGGACAAACGGAACCTCCTGAGCAACCTCCTGCGCCTGTTGACTATGGCATAAAACGCGCTGCAGATCTCGAGGAGTGCGCTAAGATTAATGACCCTGTTGACTTTGGCTCTGTATTCTGGAACCCCCCTGCTACCTACGAATTGAAAAAATGGAAAGAAGCCATGCGTACTTACTTTGAAAAACGTTGAATCCGCTAACCTCGCAAACACACACACTTACACACACACCCTCGTCCATGACGCCGCGTCGGCGCAACCCGTCCGTGCGGGGGCCGCGCGGCTGAACCGAAGAACACGCGCAGGGTGTTGTGGGTGTAGAGTGTAGGGGTTGTCGTTGTTGGTCATTGTTCACCCCAATCGATCGTTTCCCAAATGGAATTGTCTTCGCAGCTGTCGGCAGCCGGCGCAGACGCAGACGCAGACCCGCCCCCTTGCTTGCCGCAAAGCTTGTCATACGCGATTATGATCTGTTGCCGTTCCACCCATCTGACACCGGATTGGTAAATGAGAGACGTCAACGTTTCAACGTCCTGTAGTTCTTCCATATTCCCAAAAAGGGGGTTTACCTTGCCGTCGCGCAAGTACTCCCACTCAACCTGCTTCAAATCTCTTGCCTTCTGCAGGGCACCTGGGTCGCCTTTGTGTTTTTCTTCCATCTCTGCTTGTTGCTTTTCAATATCAATTTCGTTGCGCGCTATTGTCATCTTTAGCGCTTGTTCATGCAACAGACTTAGTTGCAACATAAATCCACTTGTCAGTCCCTCACTATTGTAAAGGATGTTTGTTACAAAGTCTCTGAAACGTGGATCCTGAAGATGTGGATCCTTAGGATTCTTCAGATCACAAAACCACTTTTTCAGGGCTCCGAGTGTCTCCGTCAACTTCTTAAAGTTTGCGTCGAGTGCACCCTCTTTTTTATCTGGCTGCAATTCACCTAAAAACGTATCGACCATTTCTTTCAGCTCGTTTACCGTTCCTTCATACTTTGTCGCGTCTTTGTCACCGAAGGTTAATCTAGCGTCTTTATCCACCTTAGGTCTCTTACGTTCGGAATTATTACCATTGACAGGCATCCCCACCGCCGCCACACGGTCCGCGTGCATCAGCCCCGCCTTCAACACGTCCGCCAGCCTGCTTGGCGAGCAGGCGGGCGCGGCGGTCTGCGCCTGCCGGTGCGGAGGCGGCCGCGGGCGCAAACTCATGCGACGCCGCTCTAGTCTGTTCTAGCCCACTCTTCCATATCGCGACTGTCGCGCGGGCTTTATTGCGCAGTCCGACCGGTGCCCGCTATCTGATCACAGCAAAAGCAGGCGTTTGTCATAATTCGCTGCAACCCGGCTCGCGTTTGCGATGTCAGCATCGTCGTCGTCATCGGAAGAGGCCACTGGCAGCGGTGCGGACGCCCTTAACAACGACCCTGCGCGTCTTGCGCACAAGCTACATCGTCGCCTCGCATGTGACCCATCAAAAGCGATGCCAATTGCGGCCCATTACAAGGCGACGCGAGCGATGGCACGCGTGCAGGAGCTTCTCCGTGAGCAACGGACGCTTGCTCCTTCGCACACGCTTTTGACGGCGCTCTCGTGTGCGGGCGTGGCGGTGGTGCGTCGCATTGGCATTGCGCACGAGCAGGACGTTGCTGCTGACCTGCAAACCACGCTGTCGCTCTTGCTGGTGCTCATTGTGCTGGCCACGGGCGATGCGACGGTCCCGGCAGAGTATGCGGACCACCCCGACGCTTACGATGCGGATGGCGAGGAAAGAGCCGCGGCCTGTGGGGATTACGCAAGCTGCATTAGCAGCTACGAGAGCGACTCGCTGTCAGCTGTTTTGGAAGCGGCAGCGACGGCCTGCTCGACAAACGCAGACTGGGGGGCTGTCGTGAACGCACCGCCCGAGCCGGAGGATGTGTGCAGAGCCATTCTGTGGATCATAAGCTACCGCGGGCGTAGCTTTGACCTCGCCGCGATCTGGTCGCTCTCCGTGCTCTTCTTTCGCCTGTCCGCCGCCGCCACGGCGACAAGCCTTTTTGAAAGTGTGGCTCCCGGCAGTTTTGTGAGCATGAGCGTTGGCCAAGCGTTGCAGGATGCGCACCGCGACGAGCGCCTGGCGGCGATCGTGTCGGCGGCGGAGAGCGAAGCCGGGCAGACGGTCCTGCGCGACCTGCAGCTGAGTTTCCTCCTACCCCGAAGCGTGGTTGGCGTGCGCCGCGCCGTGCTGCTGCCGCGAGCAACAAATGCGATCATCACAAAGGACCACGCGGCCGTCCTCAACGCAGCCCACGAATCGGCGTTGCGCGGCGCGGAGTGGGAGTGGGCGCACAGCACCAGTCCGATAGTTCGCATGTGCGCGCTGCTCGCCGGGCTGGCGGTGCTCGTTTCGAAGACGGGCGACATTCGCAAAGAGGATGCCTTTGCCGGGCACGTTGCGCTTCCGTTTCTGGAGACCTTGCCGCCACAGAGCGGGGTGCCACGTCTAGCGCTGATAGAGGCGCGGGGAGACTGGGTGTGCTGGCGTCAGCGCGCGGGGAGGCAGGCCGACATTGACGTGCTTGTGCGTCGCCCTGGCTACGAGGGCCTTTTCGACGCCGTGCTGGTGTTTAGTAGCGTTTTGAATAGAGGGTGACAAGCTTGTTTCAATAATGGCCAACGGCAACACCACAGCGTCCTCTCTCTTGCAGCCGTCGCCGCATGCTGCAGACAACGCGCGCCGGCGAGTCAGGAGCAGCGACAGAAAGGCTTGTAGATTGTCTGTATGAATTTGACCTTCGGTCTGGCCTTACGGCGGTCAACATTGACACTGAGTCGATTTGTTGGCTTTCGTCGATGGCCGAATGGCTGACGGACCACCTGCGTGAGCTGTCCGTGATGTTGCTTGGCGAAGAGATCGACGCCGTCAATTATAAGCACTCGATGTGCGGGTGGCGGAGTCGCCGTCTCTACGGTTTGGACCTCGCCGCAGACCCACACCGCGTGGGAGTCTGGGATTTGGTCGTCGAACAGTTTCCATTGCGTCCTGGATTTCGAGGCGTGACATGGTCCAGGTGCAACGGCTACGAATCCCCTTTCTATGACGGGTCGGACTCCGCCCTGCGAGAAGAGTGGATGCGAAAGAAGGAAGAGTATTCATATTTAAGAGTATCGTTCTTAGAGCCAGGGTCCCAAACAAGTTCTACTTCGGACGAGGTGCAGCCAGAAGGGTGTTACGACAAGCACTTCGAGCAGATGTGCCTGGACTGTGAGCACATGAACGAATGAACTCCGAAATCGACTGACCAGTCGTTTTGCAACAAGAGGGGCGTGAAAAGGCGCCGCTAACGCGCGCTGCGAAAGAAAGTGTTGACGAGCACCGAGACACGAAAGCACAGACATCGTAAGCGTGTTCGACGTCGTGTCTTGCGTGTTGCCTGATATGGATGGTCTTTTTGACAACAGCGTGCTGTCTGAGTTTGACGCGCACGCCGTGCGCATGCGCGAAGCATCGCGATCGCGACGCGAAGCCGTAGCGCTCCGAAACCTGGTGGACGACCCTGCGGACGAGGAGGCGGCCGATGTGCGTGCCACATTTGGAGTGCAGCAGCCTGGCGAAAGGCTCAAAGGCGACACGGCCATTCGCACGCTGCACCAGCTGCTGCACCTCATTGACGAAAACGGATTCGAACGAAGCGCCCACCAAGTCCAGTGCGCGCGCCACCCTGCGCGTGCCACCCTGCGCGCGCCGCACTGCGCGCGCCACCCCGCGCTCGCGACTCGCAGGTTTCACGACTCGATGATCCGGGCCGTGGCGCGTGTGCTCTACCGAGCCGACTGGGCCACGAAGAAGCCCGACATCATGCGCAAGCATGGCTGGCAACGCGCGCCGTCCGAGGTGCTGGTGTCCACCCCGCGTCGCTTTGGAAAGGTGACGCCACACCCACCCACCACCCTCAAAAAATTCCGACTACGGGGATCGAACCCGTGACCTTTGGGGTGAAGACCCAACGTCATGACCACTAGACCATGCCGGACGGCGCGCGTGGCAGACCTTCTCTATTGCCATACTCGTCGCATGCCTCGGCATGAGCTGCAAGTGCGAATGCGTCATCTTCAGGTGCGCGGGCGCTGTCCTGCGCCCGCGGAAGCGATTGCGTTCCCGAGATGCGTGGATCACGGACTGTTTTTGGCGTGCGCAGTCCGGCGAGGCGGGCCTCGCGCAAGATCTTGGAGCGGTGCGCGGCTCCCCGCGCATGCGACCCCTGTGGCGGTGCGCGTCGTCCCACGGTCTTGAGTAGTGCATTGGCAGGATCCACGAGTTCATTTGTGTCCTTGGCTGCAAGAGTCGCATCACGGAATTCAACCAGGAGGTTCTGCGCGTCAATTCGTTCGACGGCGGCAGCTCGCTCATTCGCTCCTTCCCGTCGGCTGTTGGGGTGCGCCGCGCCCCGGGACGGAGGGGCGGGAAGGGCGTGGGTGGGAGCGTAGGGGGGCGGCGGCCGCGCGCGCACGCGTGCGCACGGAGGAAGCAGCAAGCGGCGCGACAGCCATGCCGCGCCGGCGGAATCTCGAGCGAGAGCATGCACTCGAGGAGGTGGAGAAGAAACTGGAGGCGCTTAAAATAGAAAACAAGTGGTCCATGAACAAGCTTGCAGACGAGGTGAAAATGCGTGGAATATGTCTCCAGAGCGGAAAGGAGTATGGCGGACAAAATAAGCTACGGAAGGCCATGAATCATAA
>Ga0302126_10001538_pt1 | contig 13695 bp, 7 predicted proteins | sample CB4_20m_MG_FD_203108 | JGI IMG/M metagenome (GOLD analysis project Ga0302126, IMG submission 203108) | Marine microbial communities from Western Arctic Ocean, Canada - CB4_20m | ecosystem: Environmental > Aquatic > Marine > Oceanic | place: Canada: Western Arctic Ocean | collected 2017-09-24 | reverse complement strand
TATCAAACACCGCTGCGTCTTCTTTTACTGTAGGCATTTGATCTGTAATAAATTGCTTTAAGTAATTATTAATAAAATACTCATTATATTTTTTTTCAAATAAATCTTTTTTGTTTTGCTTCAGTGGCAAATCTTTTTCATAGCTCCAACTATCTGCTCCTGCGTTGGCGTTTTGAGCCATCTGATCGTCCTCTTCAACACTTGTGTCTTGGGATATATAAACGTTCCAAGCAGCAATTACGGATTGTTCAGAGCCCATTAAACCAGCAACCTCAGCATTTATAAAAGGAGTAATCTTTTTAGCAATTTTATCCATATCAAATTGAAGCATGTTCCTTCCTTTTCCATTTTCCAATTCTATGATTTCATAATCATAAGCGCCATCTAAACTTCTTAATGCAAACTCATCACTAATTTTAGCATTTGGAGTTAATTCTTCGTTTTCTCCCACCATATCTGGAGCAAACAAGCCTACTTCTGTAAGAAGTCTTAGCATGTCTTTGCTAATTTCTGGCGTAGAAATAACTAAAGAAGTATTTGAAACATTTAAAGCGTTTAATGCAGAACTGTTAATAACTAAAGGGCTACCGAAAGCGGGTCCCATAAAAACAATTTGCTGAGAGCCATCTGGCAATAAGTTTAAATAAGCCTCATAGCCATCAGTTTTAGAAAAGCCAGGTTTGCCATTCATTAAACTGTTAGCTACGCTGTATTTGTAATTATTATTTGGATCAAAAGTACTTTCTTCTGTAACACTTAATTCTGCCATTAGTGATGCTAAAAAATCTAAAGAAGCTTTAGGCGCATCTTCTAATTGTTTTAATTGAGCTAGCTCCATAGCGCAATGCTCTGATTGGCATTTACCTGTTTCAATAGCTATTTTAATTTGCGCATAAACTTTACCTGCGTTTCTATATGCGTTGTCTAATAATTGAAAATTATAGTCACTTGTATTAGCAATAAAATCTTTACTATAAGCAATAGCATTACTTTCATTAAATTGCTTTAAATAAAGATTTTGAAATAAGTTTTTGTTTTCCATTTTTATTTTTATTATGTGCTAGGGCTTCCAAAAGCAGATCCTGCAATTCCACCTAATGTTCCAAGCATTCCAGTTATTGCTTGAGTGCCATCCATTCCTGCTTGTGCTTCTGCTTGCTTAGCTGCTCCTAACAAAGAAGCTGTTCTATCTAACTGTTGCATTTCTCTTTGTTCTCTTTGACCAAACTCCCAGGCTTCTCCCTGTTGGACTCTTTGGCCCTCTCTCATTAAAGCGTCTTGTTTTTGTTTTTCTCCAGCTGCTCGCTTATCTTCATTTTGTTTTTCTTGCACTTCAATACTTGCTGCAACACCTTTTTTAGATCTTAACGCTGCTTGCGCTAAAGCTGTAGCACCACCTGCGCTTGCCCCAGTTGCTCTTAATGTGTCTAAAGTACTAGCTAAAGATATATCAGCCTCTTCTATTTTCATTTCTGCAGCCTTGGTTGCTACTGATAGATTAGCAAAAGGATTGCTTATCATTCCGCTCATGTCTTGAAATGGATTTATTATGTCTTGTCTATTAGCTTCTAGGTTATTTAATTTACCCTGAAGCATCATTTTTTCCATGGCTGCTTTTTTCTCTCTTTTCTTAGCCGCATTGGAACCCATGATTCCGGCTGCTAATGAAAATCCACCTCCTATTACTGCTCCCCACATATTTTTTTATTTTTAATATCCATTATTGTAAATGTATTCACTTTCTGCAGAAAACATTGTTTTGCCTCCTCCAAAATCGGTTGTAGTATCTGTTTGAAATTTAAATTCTTGATAAAAACCTTTTACTCCAGTCATTTGGTCACCAAAATGCACTTCTCCTGGACTAGGTACACTGCTGTTAATTAAATTAGCAACGTATTTATTTTCTTTTCTGTTAAAACCAGAGTAATATGTTTCTACGCCAGGACTTGTTGTTCCAAAAACGGCTAAGTAATTAGCTTGAGAAACATAAGCGCTAAAAAATAGTGTTGCGTTTATTGAAACATTAACAGCTTGACTTAGTACCAAAGCGCCTGACGCCACGTTGTAAGAAACTACAGTTGTACCCGGTATTATACCAGACCCTTCAACCTCGGCTCCTGTAATAATTTGAGTTCCACTGCTAATAACTAAAGACACATTAACACTTGTTGATGCTGCAGATGTTAAAGCTTGACTTTGAACTATGGTGTATTCGCCTTCTCCATAGCTACTAATATAATCGTTATAATCATACGCATCGCTCCAAGAACCATTTGGGTTTCTATTTTTACCAGTGGGATCTGACACACTTTTACATGTCCAGCCGTTGCTGCCTTCGTAAGCTACAGTTTTAAAAGTTTTTGATTTTGTAGGCTCAGGGTTAAATATAAAAGTTATTTTTGCCCCACTGGTTACTCCATAAAATTGAGTTCTATTAACCTGTGGTTCATAGTGTCTATATAAATTTGCAGACGCGCCAAAAAAGAATTTTATATCAGCAGTGTAAGTTCTTGGAGGTGTAAGAACAAGTATATTTGTAGTTGAATCAAAACTTACTACAGATCCAAGAGGTATAAGACCATTACAAGGTGCCGTTACACAGCCGCTTACTGAAGCTCCTGGTACTATGTTACCATTAATAGAGCCTGGCAATAATTGAAAAATTGTTTGAGGCTGAGGAGCTGTTGTATTTCCTGTTGTTACAGCAAAAGCAGTTTCACCTGCTGTTTTTACTGTGTAAAATTCATTTCTTAAGCTAAACATTTGGTCTGGTTCATAACTGTAAAAACTTACCCACCCTTTTACAACCTCGTCAAAATTTAAAGTTCTATAAAAAGTGTTATTACCAGCAGATTGCATAGAAACAACATATTCTTTATTGTGTATATCCCAACCGCCAAGAACTTTTCCGTCAAATCCGGCTTGATTTATTATATTTAAATCTTCTCTGAAAAAATCTTTCATACCATAAGATGATATTTCGTCTATTCCATTTGCGCCTAGCCTTAATATTGCATTATTATTAGCATCTGAAAAATATTTATTATTTGCATATACTGCAAAGCTTTCTGGATTAGTAGATATCCCATATTTGCCACGATAAGGCTGTATAACACCTATAACCAAATTACTTGATGTTACAGACCCCCCTCCTTCAGCAGAGTATATAGCGTCTTTATCTATTAAAGCTCGACTAACTTTTAACTCTTGAAATACAGTTAAATTAGTATCCTCTGCGTATAGTTTTTGTATTGACCCATTTGCTGGATCAGCAGATTTAGTTATGTCTTCTCCTACTGAAAAAACATTTGTTTGATTTATACCAGTTCTTGAATTAAATATACCAGAATATATAATAGAATTAAATCTTCTAGTGCCTAAAAGTTCTTCTTCAACAATATAAGCTTTTGCTCCAAAATCTACAGATGTATTATTGTATCCACCTCTAATTCTAGATTCTTCAATTGCCCAAGTGTTAATGTCGCCTGTGTCCGACTGAGGCAATACAGGATACCCTCCAATACCTGTAGAGCCTCCGGGTATACCGAAAGAACCATTCCATATAGGTTTTTGAGATTTATTGACTTTCTTTAGAAGAAATGTATTGAAGTATTTTACTTCTATTATTGCACCTGCCATATTTAATTATTACTTATTTTTATAATAAATTACTTTATATTAAATCCCAATTTAAATTGCTGTAATCAGTAACATCACACTCTAAGCCTTGATATGCAATAGACAGATAATCTGGAGGGAAATCACTATATGAACCTCCATTCCCGTGTACGCATTCTGTTGGACAATCATCTTTCCAAGGATCTGTACGATCTTGAGGGCCCGTTCCGCACCAAGCGGAATAGTGGTACATATCTAAAACCTTCTGTTTGTCTTGACTAAAAAACCAAGGACTTCCAAGAACATCGCTCCCATTTCCTGAAGCATTAGCATCCCACCATGGAGCAAGTCGGCCCATTGCGTTTATAAATCCTGAAAATAAATACAAGTTATTTCCTACAGCACAATCTGGTAAACCAGTTACATTAGCCAAAAACTGTATTCTTAATTGACCATTACCTAAGTCTATGTAATTTATCCTATTCTGTGAATTCCCATTGGGCGTAAAAAGTACAGCTAACTCCCCAATATTCCCAGAGGTTATAGGATATGTTACCGGTGTGGCTGGAGGAGCGGTTGGCAAAGTGCCGTCAGCTGGTCCAAACCAGCCTCTTGTATATTGAACAGGAGTTTCTCCTGACAGTATAGTTATATCCATTTCAGTAATATTATTAGTCTGAGATCCCCAGGGATCACGACTACGTATTGCTTCAATCCTAGCTGTTGTGTAAACTTGTATAGGAGTGGTTCCTGCAAAAAGTTTAACTGAAGGGTCAGTATCCTGTATCACTTTGTGGCCATAAGAATTAACACCACCCCAAGGCAATTCTACGGGAGGCTCGCCAAACGGTAGCGATGGATTAATCCCGGAATAAGTTATTAAAGAATTACTCTGTCTACTAAACATTGTAACCCCTCCATCGTAGTTATTTCCTGTAAAATTATTGTTAAAAAACCCCCCAGCATACAAAAAGTATCCTTGCTGTGCAGGTATTAATCCACCTATACCTCCCGCACTAGTATCTATAATAGTATAAGGGTTACCTATAACTTGCGCAAACCCGAACCCTTCAACTAGAAACTGCGCAAATCCTCCATCATTAGCAGCTCCAGCATAAACCATCCCTAATTGATCTGACACACAATCATGACTGGAGCATGGAGTGTTGGTGTTTGCACTCCCAAGAGCACAATAAGCTACTTGATTTTTTATAATATCCGTAGGAATATCTAGCGACATGTCCACCTCTATTATAATATCTTGGTTATCCCCCGCGTCTTGAACTCTTATTATTACGTAATAAGTCAATGCTCCTAACCCAGGTTCTTGAAACATGTTATTTATCAAAGTTCCGCTCGAATTTAGACTAAATATTGGAGACCCATTATATAATGCGTCTTCAGCTGACTCAGCAAAACTACCTATTTTTTGTCTAAATATAAAAGGAGAAGGTGGACTAAATTGCGTAAATCCAACATAAGCTTTATCTAATAAAACTAAAGCAGGGTTATTAGCCCCGTTTTCGCTTTTTAAAGATAATATATTTTGTTCATTTCTTTTTGCTTCACAAATAATAATGTTAGGAGACAATGGTATGCTTGGGGGTGTCAATGGAGATCCAGGTATTTCCGATTGAAGCTGAGTAACTAGCGTAAATTTAGGTATTACATTCCTTAAACTAGCTGTTTGCGTTACTTGAGTAACTTGCCCTTCCACAATTGCATTAAAATAAAATGTAAAATTCCTTAATGGATTAGTTTGCTCTCCGGCAATATTGTACATATAAAATATCTTATCATAGTAGTTTATTGAAGGAGCTATTGCGGTTGTATCGTCTGTAGTTTGAATCTGCCATGGCCCAACTCCAGTTTGGCCTGCACTTGTATCCCTGAGTCTAAAGTAATCCTCTGTTGGAGAAGGAGAGTTTGTATATACTGAATCGCCATTACCGTTTTCTACATCTATTAAAAACAATCCGTCACCATTAGCTATTTGAGCTGTAGTAAAAGTTATATCAGCACCAAAATCATTAACTAAGTTAAAAGGAGCTTGCAATATATCTGACAGTCTAGGAAGACCTTCATTAAAAGTGTCATCATTCCATCCACCAATATTGCCAGCGCCTGGCTCGGATTGATTGTTTATTATAGTGCTGTTAAGATCTGAAATTAATCCAGATGTAGACGTTTCCCAGAAAATATCTAATAAGCTTTCTACTGGTTCTGTTTCATACACTGCTAAATATTGCAGCCCCGGTTTAGCCAGTATAAAAGGAGGTCCCGTGGTTGGATTAATAGAAGGTACAAAAGTAAGTATTGTTCCTATGGCTAAAGTAACATCAAAAAAGTCATTTTGTCTTTTTAATTGTATGGTAGGAGGAGTTGTTGTAATATCTACTTGAAACACAAAAACACCATCCGGTAAATCTGCTCCAAACACTAAATCTCCACTGTTTATAGTTCCTACTATTTCTTGTAAAGGAACTAATAAATCTTCAGCAACAGCAGCTTGAACCTTAGCAGAAGCAGGTGCATAATTTGTTTGTGAGGTTTGGCCTATTTTAGATTCTGTACTTATTCTTGCTAGTAATGGATTTGAATCTAATGAATAAAACTGAGGAAAATAATTTGGTTGAAACGGCTGAAGAGGATTATAATCAAATAAATCAAAAATAGTTGATATAGTGGAAACAGTATCAGAATTAGTATCTGGATAGTATTGAGTGCTTGAAGCACCAGGATTAGTATCTATTATAATATCACTAGTATTTTGTACTCTACCAAATAGTTGAACAGAACTTCTAAATTGTTTTTGCTCTGGTCCTACTTCATTTAAATCTCTAGGAACTTTATTTATATTGTCATTTATTAAAACAGTGTGAGATGTATTACCAATTTCAAGTAATTCATCTTCTGGGTAGCCGGACATTATACCAGGCAAATATACATTGTAATATTCTTGTTCTGTTTGTTTTACAACTACTTTATAAGAATACCAACCTAAAGGATTATAAGCAGTGCTTGTTATATCACCGTTATAAATATTAGTTGTTATTGGCTCATTAATTAAAAGCTTAATAGAATTGCCTCTCCATTCGTCTTTGTCTACGCCTTCGTCTATATATGGAGAATACAACGTAGATCCTATATAGGATATACCGTTTACAGTTAATTTTGTTTTATTATTTGAAAGAATTACACTTGATTGTCTACCGTATCTATCAGATAATACAAACCCCACTTGATAGTTTCTATTTGTTTTTACAGAGTGATTTGGATATTCCACAACACTGGTACAACTTTCGGTGTTTCCTCCTGGCTCAATAATAAATAGTATAGCACCATTAGGCAAAGTAACAGTTTGATCTAAAGTTATATTTGCAACCTGCGTCCCACTACCGACTTGACCATTGTTATCGGTGCTTGTTATTAATGTCCCAATTGGTATGTTAACTCCATATGTTGATGAAGTTATAGTCATTCCAATAAACAAGCCATCTGGTGGAGTGTATAGTTTAGTTAAATCTATTTGTATTACAGTACCCGGCGCAAATGTGCCACCTGCAAAACCAGAAGGAGTTGTAGCTTCTACTTCTCTTGTTTCAAATAAACACTTTTCGGTAACAGCTACATTGTAGTTTATAAACAGTGGGGGATCAATTTTATTTATAAAATTACCATACATTACCCTATTGCCGGCTACTTCTTGAGCTAAAGCTTTTACAGGCACCTTGTCATATACTCTTATTAATTCAGATTCAGGAATTGTTTTTGTTGGCTTTGAAGATCTATAATTGTAATCAAAATAATTTATATCGCCTACTATTAACAAAGATCCATTTGTAAGCCCAGGGCTAGGTATGTCCTGATCTAAAGTTATTGATCCTGAAATAGGATTGTTTACATCGTCAGGAATAAAACTGACTAAAGTAGTAACAACTGCCGGTGTAGAGTTTTCATTTGGAATATTTATACCTTTAACTATGTCTCCTATATTTAAAAAACCTCGAACATTGTCAACCCCTATCGGTGTTCCGGCTGGAATTACACCAGCAGGAGTAGGCTGGTTGCCTTTAATTAAGCATGTGCCCGCGCTATCTAAAACATTTTGAACCGGTATAGTTTCGATTGCTTTAACAGATAATCCGTCTGATTCTTTATATAAAATGTCTATAGACTTTAACTTTAAAGCTTCTAGCATATCGTAGTTTGTATACGGCAAAGGTATTCTAAGATTTATATCATTTACTTTATTTTCTACAAAATAAACAATTGTACTTCTATAAGCTTCTTCTTGATCATCTACATCTTGCACGCCCTCTTTTTTAACATACATAAAATACCCGTCTTTTTTAGGTATAAAAGCTATTTGAGTAAATGGTGCAAATATAGAATAAGTGTTGTCTTGATATTTAAATCTATAACTAAACCTCACGAATTTGCTTTCTAAATAATCCTTATCGCCAGAAAACTCAGAATTGTAATAAGGGTTTGGATTTATTATTATTTGGTAAGTTTCGGTGTTCCCGGCTATTTCAGGAAAAACCCCACCAGTTATAGTTATTGTCCAAGTGTTTAAAGTAGGATCGTATGTAGGAGGCGTTGCAGTGCTAAGCTGAGCACCAGCTATTGTGACTACGTTACCACCCGCTGAAGTTATATAACCTATAGTTGCAGTCGTACTATATACTCCGTTAGGATTCATTATATCGCCCACAACAGAACCTGCATTTAACGTTATAGAAGCCGCTGATGTATAAATACCAGTTTTTCTACCTAAACCTCCGTTTGGTAAAAACTTACTACTAACATCCTTCATAGTTGTTTCATAAGGTACTGTAGCTCCTGGAGCTAATACACTTTTTTGAAACAATTCCATACACTGGTATGGATTATATTTTGCTACAGATATTTGATCTTCTGTTATATAGTATGTAGGGTTTTTATTTATAGCATTTGGATTTGCTAAACGAACATCAATTACTCTTGGCTGGTTTCTATTGTCTGTCCAAAACAATAAAGACTCTAATATGTTTACACCTGTTATTAAATTTTGTTGAGAAAAATTTAGAAACGATCCTCTAACTAAAACTTTAGAAACTAAAGTTAACGTATTATAAGATAGTATGACGTGCTCTGCAGCGGGGTCAAAATCATTTCCAAAGTTAACATTTGTGTTTTGATTGTTTGTAAGAAATAAATATACAGTGCTATCTAGTTCATTGGCAAAATGACCTATACACTTTAAGGCGCCTGCATTTGAAAAATTGTCTATATCAAGAATTTGTATATTTCCTAATACGTTTTCTATACTTCCAACATCATCACCTTCTGATTTACTAATTTGAATATTTTCTGCAAATCTATATTCACCATTTGGTATAATACGAGCATCCAAGTCTCTATTCATCTTGGATTTTATAAAAGTATTTTGAACTTTAGCCATTAAATTTTAGTGTTTTATCCATTTAGATTTACCTCTCATTACCTGAACAATTTCGTCAAGTTTAATGTTAGATAACCTTATTTTTGCATTTCTTAATTTAGCTCTTCTGTCTTTTTGTAGTCTTTGAACTAAATACTCTTGTTGACCAGATCTTGTAGATATTATAGAATGCAATATAGACGCATATAGAGCGTCCTCAGCTAGTTTAGGTACTTTAGTATCCGAGTCATAAGCTAAGCCATCAGAGATGTATTCTAATACAATTAGCTTCCCTGCTAAATTACTAGAAAAAGACATTTTACCTTCGCGCTCATTTAGGTTAAACCATCCGTTCATTTGAGATAATTGTGGATCAAGGCCATATTGTCTTCCCCAATTCCAACTCCCGTCAAGGCCATAAGCGTTTCTATACTCTTCTAGCTCATCAAAGCTATTTGCAAAATTTCCATTTATTAAATTGTCATTTGCCCTTTTCCATCTTTCTTCTGTTAAAGAAGTTCCTTCTATGTTTTCGCCAAAGTTATCCTGAGTAGGCACGCCAGCTTGATCTTGAATAGGAGTTCCAAAAGGAGCTATAGTTAAATTGTTTGCTGGATATATAATTCTTTTAACACCTAGTTGATCTATAAAAGATACTCTTACATAATTTACATAATCTTGAGGAAGTATAATGCTTAAGCTAGCTGGTATGTTTAATTCTTGAGAATGAATACTTTTTAGTGTATCATAGCTAAACTCTTGCAAGCTTCTTTTTGCAAAAAATAAAATATCAGACTTTTTAGCAGTTTGTATTAATTTACCGTCTCCTACATAGCCAACCATAAAGTTGTCTATAGCATCAGTTAATTTTATGTATTCATAGCTTCCGTAATTATCTTCTACAGCTTGGCCATATGCTTTTTCCGCTTCTGTTTGTCCGAACTTACCTCCGGTTAATATTTTTAATTGAACAACCACGAAAGTTCCTACAGGCAAAGCAGCTGTAAATGTTATAATATTATTAAGAACATTATAGGCTAGTAAATACTCAACGTAAGTTTGAGGGAGTCCTGTTGCGCTTGTGTATACTTTAAAGTTGTTTAAGGCATAATTTTCAGTAGCAGGATTCCAAGAATTAATATCCGTAAAAATTAAATCAGTATCAAACGTTGTTGTAAATGCTTCTCCAGCAGCTACTTGATTAGATAAAAATCCTTGAGCCCCTTGGTAATATTGTTGATTAGTTTCAGTTATTAAACTCATTTACTTAAGATTTTAAATTTGCTTCTGCCGCACGAGATTCTTGCTCTGCTGTTTGTATTATTGTAGGATCATTTATAATAATACCACAATATTTTAATATGCTAGTTACTAGATTTACTTGCTCAGAATTTACTAATTCAAAGTTTATAGATCCGCCACCGCTATATATGTATTGACCTTGTGGCCCTGTTGAAAAACTCCACCTTGGGGGTTTGGGAAGAGTTATACAATTTATATTTAATTGATTTGGATTAGGAAAAACCTTTATTAATAAAGATCCTTGAGGTAAAAGTGTAGTTAAACTGGCATTATTTACGTTAGTAGTAAAACAAATTGGATTTTGTTTAGTTGGTGCTGTTAACTTAGATCTTATTATTTTTTCGTAATCTTTTTTGCTAGTTAATTGAGTTATAGAATCATATTGAGGCTGACCTGTGTACGTAGAAATTATTTCACCTAACTTGTATATATTTTCTGGCACTATTCCCCACCCTAAATTAGCAGAATCATATGAAAAAGCTAATGAATTTTCAAATGGAAATAATTTGTAAGATATATCTTTAAACATATCAAAAAATTCTGTATCGTTTTGCTTATTACTTTGGTTTAATCTATTAACTTGATTGCCATCAGGAAAATAAGACATAAATATTTCACTTTGAGCTCGCGCTGCTAAACTATTAAACTCTGCAGGCGTAATGTATCCTCTTTGTTCTTTGTTTATAATATACAAGACTGTTTGATATACTGAATTTACGTTTACTGCCATTTTTTATTTTTATTATAATAAAAGGCCCGAGTTAACGAGCCCTATATTAGTATTACATGTTATTATAGTTTTTTATCTATAGACTTATAGATTTCTACTCCCTCGTCTGTTTTTAAGAAAGCCGCAAACGCTGAGTAAGGGTTTTCGTCAAAAGGAACGTTCATTAATTTTCTACCATTTGATGCCCACGTAAATGTACGTTGGTCCGGTGATAGACTTATAATTCCAACTTCTTGTGCTCTAATAGCAAAATTTCTTAATTGAACATTATCGTCGTTTGCTAGTTCAATAAACAACATTGGATTAGTTCTTGCAAAAAGCATTAAATCTCTTTTTATTTCTTTAGAGCTCATTTCATTAACTTTAGAACCAATTTCAACTCTTAGTATTGCCTCTCCATGGTCTATTTCCATGTGTCTAGCTGCATTCATAGCATCAATTTGAAGATCTAAAATATCTAACTCATCTTCTGCTTTTTCTGTAGCACTAAACTCTTCATATAACCTTCCTTTTAAAGGGTGGTATAAAGACATTAGTTTTTGCAAATTTTGTAAATGCTTAGGAACAGCTAAATTACCGTCTTTAAATCTAATATGCCCCATAGTAACTTCGCCTTTTTGTTCGTCTACAAGAGGTGAATCTTGGTTTGTAGCATATCTTATTTCTCTTTGTTTTCCAGTTTTTTCATCAAAATATAGTAAAGCATGTTTTCTTGTATGCCTTCCTGGTATCGTTAATGTTAAAGGTGATTTATTGCCTTTTAAATAATACAATCTATCTTTGATTTCCCACGTTGGTTTAGTAGGTCTTACTGGAGTAGCAACTTCTGTTACCACTTGTTCTTGAGGTGCAACCTCAACTTTTTCTGCTTTAGCTTGTTTAGCCATAATATAATAAAATTAAATAGTTATAAAAGTAATAATTACCCCCGTCAATTCAACGAGGGTAAGAATTACATTAATGTTGAATCAATTAGATTCCTTTGAATAATACAAAGTTGTTAGCAGCTTGAGTTACTAAACATCTTTCAGATAGGAAGTTGACCTCCATAGCATCAAGAGTTGAAGTAAATGCACCACCAGCAGAACCAGTTAACCAAGACTTCATACGTCTGTCATCAGATTGTGAAGCTCTGTAACGTACGTGTAAGAATGGTCGACGGATATTAGTTCCTAAAACTTGATCGTAAACTGTAGAAGTTCCAGCTGGTACTAATACGCCTTCGATTGAACTGATACCTGTAACAGCGCCACGAGTAGAAGCGTCATTTAAGTATTTCCAGTCAGTCTTATAGAAATCATAAGATCCTCTACGGAATCCGCTAAATCCTAAATTCAAAGCCATTTCTTCTGAGTTTTCAAATAATCCAAAAGCAGTACCTCCGGCAAATCCACCAGAAATAGAAGCTAACATATCGTCAAAATCAAGAGATGTTTGTCTCTGTAAGAATAACATGTTTTCTTCAATCGCTCCTTGAGTATCTAAATTCTTAAGAATAGCATCAAATTCATCAAGTCCAGCAGCAGCAGTAAATCCTACTTCTACATTTCCACGAGATTGGATTGCAGCAAATAAGCCTTCAGTCCCTGGGGATGTAGTAGGAGCAGCGGGTATTTGATTGTACTCACCTTCTACCATTGCCATCTCTAAGTAATCTTCAAAACGTAAACGTGTTTCAGATTCAGCTTTTAAATACCATAAGTATCCAGATGTTCCGTCTTCAGTTGCAACTTCAACCCATCCGATTTGTGCCATATCAGAACCATTAACTACGTATTGACTTCTAATAATGATTGGAGAGTTAGAAAATTGTGTAAATTGAGGATCAACAGATATTCTTCCTTGGTTAGCACCACCTGCAACAAAAGCTCCAGCCATGTCTTGACCTTTTTGGTATTGAGAACCATATACAAATACTTTACATCCAGCTCCAACTGCAACCGTAGGAATTGAAGTGCCGTCAAAACTTGTTACAACAATATCAGTAGCAGCTTGACCAGACCCAGCGTAAGCGCCAGAATCAGTTACAAGTGCTTTACTTTCAGCTCCTGTAACAGGATTTAAAAATACGATAGTGTCATTAATTGAAATAACATTGGCTAAGCCAGCAGTACCAGCTACAAATAAAGTAATAGTACTAACCCCTGCAGCTCCAGCTACAACGGAAACACCTTGGTAGGAAATGTGTAATCTATTTTGTTCTGACCAAATTACTTGATCACTTGTCATTGGCATTTCTGCGCCAACCATTCTTAAAAAGCCGGATAACGTTCTGTTTCCATAACGCTCTACTTCAGCTTCATAAATTTCTGGTAAATACTGTTGTGCAAAACTGTTCGTGTTTTGTGCCCCAGCAGCATTACTGTTAAATTGTAGGTAGTTACTGTTTAATACTTCCTGCGCTTGCGAAGGAACTAAACTACCAAATTGAGGAGTTAAACTCATAATTTTTTTGTTTTAGTTAAATTTTTTTGTTTTAATTTTTAATTTTGTAGAATCGGCACCTGAAATAGCTCTAACCTTTAATCCATTTATAAAAACATCTCCTTGACTAGCCCTAGCTTTAGTGCTACTTAAGTTTTTTGAGTTGCTTACAACTTCTTTTACGGCATCCGCTTTT
>Ga0302126_10001537_pt1 | contig 13702 bp, 13 predicted proteins | sample CB4_20m_MG_FD_203108 | JGI IMG/M metagenome (GOLD analysis project Ga0302126, IMG submission 203108) | Marine microbial communities from Western Arctic Ocean, Canada - CB4_20m | ecosystem: Environmental > Aquatic > Marine > Oceanic | place: Canada: Western Arctic Ocean | collected 2017-09-24 | reverse complement strand
ATTCAGAGTATTTTAGAAAATATCAAACTATCATCAGTGGGAACCGTTATAGAGAAATGCCTTCTTGCAAGAGAAGTAATAGAGAATATAGGCGATCCCCTTGAAGCAGAATACACCCGATGGAACCAAGGAGTTTGCAATCAGTTTGACGTTAATTTAGAGAGGCAAAAAATTGATAATCAGCTCATTGCTCAATACGGATCAGTTTCTGTGTATGGCGATTAGCAAAACCTCATTACCTTTATTATTTATTATCTTAATAACCTCTGGGTGTGGATCTGATGTTCCCCCAGGAGAGATAGAAGGTACGCCAAGGTCCAGTGAGTCTATTTATGAGCAAGATCTTAGATTCTTGGAAACTCAAAGTAAGCTCTTTGAGACTCAAGAGGCTAGGTCTCAAATATTGTTTGGCGATCTTCATGTCCACACAACTTACTCCATAGATGCATTCACTCTAGAGCTCCCTATGATGGGGCTGCAAGGAGTTCATGACAGCGCTATGGCATGTGACTTTGCAAGGTATTGTGCAAATTTAGATTTTTTTAGTTTTAATGATCATGCTGAAAGCTTAACTCCAGATCACTGGCGAGAGCAGAAGGAGATTGTCCAACAATGCAATATTTCTAACGATGATCCTGTTACAAATGATTTGGTTGTTTTCCCTGGATGGGAATGGACTCAGATAGGAACTACTCCTGAGAATCACTGGGGTCACAGAAATGTAATTTTTAAAGATATCCAAGACCTTCCCGCAAGACCGATTGGCTCTAGAACTCCTGAAACAGGCCTTGGAATATTTGATACTACTCAACAAGCAGTGGCTGCTAGATGGTTGGACCCGCTAAATTTTAAAAGATACTCTGACCTAGGCTGGCTTCTTAATACAGTTCGAAATATCCCATTTTGCGACGAAGGCATTAACTCTACTGAGTTACCATTAGACTGCTATGAGTTCGCAAGAACTCCTCAAGATCTATTTTCAAAATTAGATGAATGGCAATCAGATTCTATAGTTATTCCGCATGGTCAAACCTGGGGCTTTCATGTTCCCTTGGGCACATCATGGGATAATCGCTTAAATGATCAAGGCCATGATTCTGGCAAACAAATTTTACTAGAAGTGATGTCTGGGCATGGTAACAGCGAAGAATTTCGTGATATTGCTTCTGCTAATTTTTTGCAGTCAGGAGAAATGAGTTGCCCAGAGCCTACAGATAATTTCTTGCCATGTTGCTGGCAGGCAGGTGAGATGCAGAAAAAGAAATGTGCTGGTTTGTCAGATGCTGAATGCACTGCAAGAGTTGAGCTAGCAAAAAAATATACTCTCGCTGGTGGCCCCTATACTAATATGGTTTTTCCTGAAGCAGCACCTGAGGAGTGGTTAAATTGTGATCAATGCACAGATTGCTTTAAACCTGCATTTAATTACCGCCCAAAACAATCTGCTCAATATGCTTTAGCAATTTCAAATTTTGATTCTGGTGATAAGAGCCCTCAAAGATATAACTTTGGATTTATAGCTTCTACCGATGACCATACCGCTAGACCTGGAACAGGTTATAAGCAGTATGAGAGAAGAAAGATGACCTTTGCAATGGGTCCAAAATCTTCAATGTGGGAATATACCTACAAAGCAGACGACCCCAATTTTCCTGAGCTTCCAAAAACTGAGCCTGGAGAAAGCCAACCTGATAGCGAAAGAGTCTCCAGTTTTGTTTATCCTGGAGGAATTTTAGCCGTTCATTCTGAGGGTCGAGGCAAAGATCAGATATGGTCTGCACTTAAAAATAAAAATGTTTATGGAACGAGCGGTCCTAGGATTCTTCTCTGGTTTAATATTGTTAACTCTCCAGAGGGCAACAAACCTATGGGCTCAGAGATTACCATGATCCAAAATCCAAAGTTTATTGTTAGAGCTGCCGGAAGCTTTAAGCAAAAAGAGGGCTGCCCAGAAGAATCGATAGACTCTCTATCACCGGAAAGATTAGAGTATTTATGTCTAGGCGAATGCTATAACCCATCCAATGAAAGACATATTATTGAGAAGATCGAGATTATTAAAATTACTCCTCAGTCATATGCTGGTGAGGCAATTAGCCCATTGATTGACGATTCTTGGAAAAGTATTTCATGCAAAGGGCAGAGTGAATGTGTCGTAGAATTTGAAGACGAAAACTATTCTCGTGATAGCGTCTACTATGTTCGAGCAATCCAAGAGAAAACATTTGCAATTAATGGTAAAAATACTTCAGCTGGAAGTGAAGAATTTCAACTGTGTAAAGGAAGCTTTCGAACAGATTTAACAGATAATTGTCTGAACGAAACTAATGAGCGAGCTTGGTCATCTCCAATTTATTTAAATAAACCCTAGTAGTTACTTTGCTTTATTTGGTTAGCTTGAGATCTCTTTATTTTGATCAACTCAGCTATTTTAAAAAATAAATTCTCTTCATAGTGATTTATAACCCCATCTGCAGCAACGAGCTCCCATAAGTTTTGTAGTATTTCTTTTTTCTGGACAATTGAAAATTCATTATTAATTTCTTTGACAGTAGGGTAAAGAGATGAAGAGCGCTCAGTCTCATCAATTACTTTCTTAATCAAATCTGACGCTTTTTCTCCTTCAGCACTTATTTGCGTAGCTCTCTTTTTTAAAATCGTTAACTCTGTATTATCTATATTGCCGTCACTGACGGCAATCTCAAACATTAATCTTAGAATTACATCAACTCTATCGGCACTGCCTTCTTGTATTGGCTGTCTTTTTTGAAATAGTTTCTTCAGCATTGAGTAAGTTTATATGGTCTGATTTCTATTGGGAATATTAAATTTTAAGGCTAAGTATTTTCTAGGAGCGCTTATAAAAGTCCCAAGTAAGATCATGAGATCAAGGATAACGGAATAGTTTTCGACATAAATTTTGTCGACTTCAGCAAGCTCTTCAGGATTACTCATGTCGTAGCCCAGGATCTGAGAGAGGCCTGTAATCCCTGGTTTGGTTTCAAAGATACTGAGTAGCTCACGACTTTCTCTTAATTTTATTTGGGAGTCCAGTCCCGGTCTAGGCCCTACTAAATTTAACTCACCTTTTACAACATTAAGTAGCTGAGGGAATTCATCAAGTTTTAAAGCCCTAATAATTTTTCCAGTTCTTAATTTGAATGACTCATCAAGCTCGTGAGTGCCGACTTGGGGAGCGCTTTTTCTTAGGGTTCTAAGCTTATAGATTTTAAAGATACTTTGATGCAAGCCTAACCTTTTTTGCTTAAAAAAAAATGGCGCACCATCTTCAAGGAAAATTAAACTGCAACATACCAACAAGAAAGGGCTAATAAGTATTAAGCCTATAAGGCATATAAAATTTCTTAGGACTATGATGATCACTTGCTTCCATGTAAAATGTTTATTTTAAATCATTAATATGAATATTGCTCTTACTGGAGCTACTGGCTCAATAGGAAGGGATTTAAAGCCTTTTTTGGAGAGCTTGGGTCATTCCATTATTTCCATTTCTTCTTCTTTGCCAGCAAATGGACGGTCAATATTTTCATATACAGATCTAGTCACAAAAAAGATTTCTTGCAAAGTAGATGCTTTTATTCACCTTGCGTCACTTAACTCCAATCTTGAAAAAAAGGATATTGACAAGGAGGTTGAATTAACAAGGGTAATCTTAAATGCAATGCAGAGCTTGGATTGCTCAAAAATCATTTTTTTCAGTACAGCTAAGATTTATGGAGATAATGCTTTTTCCAACATTTGTTTTTCAGAATCTTCCGTTGTCAATCCTACATGCCCATACTCAGAGGCAAAAAAAATTTGTGAAGATCTCATTAAATTAAAATCAGCAGAGCTTAATCTTGATTCAACTATCTTGCGTTTACCTCCTGTCCTCGGTCAAGCTGATGCTTCGAATCTAGGTAAGCTCATTCGATTGGCAAAGAGTGGCGCTTTCATTCCTACATTTTCTTGCGGTGATACTAACTCAAGAAGTTTTATATCTGTTATAAATATTAAAGAAGTTATTAGAATCCTTTTAGAAGCTCAGCATCCCAGCAAGCATAATATTTATAACTTAGCAGATGATCATCACATTTCATTAAATAGCCTCTTAAGAATTTATGGCGATCAAAGAATCATAGTATTACCAGCTTTGGTAGAAAAATTAATTTTTAAAATTTCCTTTTTTCAGCGGATTCTGCTTAAGCTATATGGCAGCTTTGTCATTGAAAATGATAAGCTGAAAAATGATCTAGGTGTTAAGCTTTGTTCTTCACAACAAGCAGCATTACTTAATAAGTTATAAACCAAGCTAATGGAATTAAAAACACACAATCTTAGTAGAAAATCTAAATTACTAATAGTGTTAACTAATGATTTTTTATTAGCATTAATTTGCTGGCTTGTTTTTGGCCCTCCAATGGCTACCTATATTGCTTCAGAGTTTTCTACCGGTATCCTAGATATCTTTATGAGGGAGTGGCTATCATTTGCTCTGCCAGCCTCAGCTTCAATTATCTACCTATACTCATTTGGTTTTTATAGAACAATTATTAAATTTTTTGATTCCAAGGACTCTATTCTAATTTCATTAATAGGTTCAATGATCTTTGGGTTTAGCTGGGCAGTCCTCCATATCTATCAATTTCAAATTGTTTCTACAACTTTTCTTTCTATTGCTTTGCTGCAAGGAATACTTTTGTCTGCCGTTTTTTATGCATTTTTAAATGTGTCTAGAGACGTAGCAAAGTATTTGCTATATCCACAGAGCATTAATACAGATGCTAAACATATTGTTATTTATGGTGCGGGCGCCTCTGGTAATGAGCTTTTTCAAGCCGTATTACTTGATCCCACCAAAAAGTTATTGGCTTTTTTTGACGAATCTAAAAATTTAAGAGATAGACAAATTAATAATATTCCAATCCTTGGATCATTTTCCAAACTCATAACATTAAAAGAGCAATTCACTGATTTAGAGGTATGGCTTGCAATGCCGAGCATTCAAACAGAAAAAAGACGAGAGATAATTACAAAATTAGAAAAAATTAAAGTAGCCGTAAGAACCGTGCCATCTTTTCATGAGCTTATTACTGACCAAAAAACGATGGCGGATATTCAAAATCTATCTCTTGACGATTTATTGCCAAGAACAAGAGTTGAGCGTGACGTCATAAGTAATGCCGAGAACAAGAATTTTTTAATTTCAGGCGCGGGCGGCTCAATTGGCTCAGAGATTGTGAGGCAACTGCTTGATAGCAACCCAAGGGCCATTATTTTATTTGATATTTCAGAGTTCAACTTATTTAAAGTTGAAAGGGAGTGTCAAGCTATTGTGACATCGAAGAATCTAAGCACTAAGATTGTTCCGATACTTGGTGACATCAAAGATTCTCAGAGCTTACATTTTTTATTTAAGAATCATAAAATTGATTATGTTTATCATGCAGCGGCCTATAAGCATGTTCCATTAGTAGAGGATATCAATAATATTATCAAGGCCTGCGAGAATAATATTATTGGAACTTTAAATCTTGCCAAGACCTCCATGAATCATGAGGTAGAATCTTTTGTCATGATTTCTACAGACAAAGCTGTGAGACCTTCCAATGTAATGGGAGCCTCAAAAAGAATGGCAGAAATATTAATTCAATCTCTTAATACCCATATATCAAAAACAAATTTTTCAATGGTTCGCTTTGGAAACGTTTTGAATTCCTCTGGTTCAGTGATTCCTCTTTTTATAGATCAAATCGCCAAAGGAGGTCCGGTAACATTAACTCACAAAGAAGTTACTAGATACTTTATGACAATACCTGAGGCCTCTAATTTAGTGCTACAGGCCTCTCAAATGGCGGATGGAGGAGAGGTGTTTATCTTGGATATGGGCGAGCAAGTAAAAATTTATGATCTTGCCAGAAAACTAATACATTTATCTGGGCGAAGCGTTGCTTCTGAAACTGGCGGGAATGGGATTGAGATTTTGGATGTTGGATTGCGTCCAGGTGAGAAGATGTATGAGGAGCTATTAATTTCAGGTGAGGAAATAGCTACAAAAAATCCAAAAATATATAAGTCGATTGAGAAATTTCCAAACTCAGAAACCATCGACCAGATAGTTCAGAAAATTAAATTAACCATTGAGAATAATGATCATGAGGAAATGATTGCTATTTTTAAAACATATGTTGAAGGCTATAACGCATGAAAAAAATTCACTTATCGATTCTAAGCATTTCCTTATTTTTTCTTTCAGTGTCATTGTCAGCAAGTATTTTGGATAATCTGAAAATTGACTCTGCATATAAAATAGAGATTTTTGCATCTGATTTGGATTCTCCTCGTCAATTAGCAGAAAGTGCTGATGGATGGATTTTTATTGGCTCTAGAGGTGGTGGAAAGATTTTTGCTGTAAGAGATACTGATGGAAATGGAGAGTCAGATGAGAGACTTTTAGTGGTAAAAGGCTTAACCATGGCAACCGGAGTAAGTTTTTTTAATGGGGATTTATTTTTTTCTGAAATTAATAAGATATGGAAGATAAAAAATATTGATGAATTTCTTAGGAAAAGCATGACTGAATTGCCAGATAAAATATTAGTTACTGAGGATTTGCCAAGTGATAAATGGCATGGATGGAAATGGATCATGCATGATGAAAATGGAGCTCTTTATACTAATGTGGGCGCTCCTTGCAATGCATGTCTTTCAGATAATAAACAATACGCTTCCATTCTTAGGTTAAATGATGGTTCTTGGGATTACATTGCTAGGGGAGCAAGGAACTCAGTTGGGTTTGATTTTCATCCAATATCTAAGAAGCTTTACTTTGGTGATAATGGTCGAGATTGGCTCGGAGATGACTCCCCATCTTGTGAGTTAAATAAAGTAGATCAAGAGGGTAGTTTTTTTGGTTTTCCATATAAACATGCAAATAATGTCAGTGATCCAGAATTTGGTAATTTGGATTCAGGCTTCCAACTTATTGACCCAATTGGATTATTGGGAGCGCATGTAGCGCCTACAGGAATGGCATTCTATGATGGTGATTTATTTCCAGAGTTTAAGAATGATATTTTTATTACCCTTCATGGTTCTTGGAATAGATCTGCTAAAGTGGGTTATAAAGTTATACGAGTAAGCTTGGATGAGAAGGGCGATGTAGCTAGCATTAAAGATTTTATATCAGGCTGGCTGCTCAATGAAAGAGTCTCAGGAAGGCCTGCGGCTCCATTTATTATGAGTGATGGCAGCATATTGATATCTGATGATAAGGCTAATGTAATTTATAGAGTTACTTCTAACTCACTGAGCTAGGTGTGAGAGTTGGTATTATTGGATATGGAGTGGTTGGTAAGACTCGCCATGACTCAATTTTAAAAAATACATCTTTTCTAGTGACCTCAATCTCAGAAAATAACCTCCAAGCACGAAAGAAAATTCCAGAAAATATTGAAGTATTTGAAGATTATAAATCTTTGATTGAAAACGCAAATGTAGATGTTGTTTTCATTAGCCTACCAAATAAATTTGCTGCCAATGCAACAGTACTGAGCTTAAAGAAAGGGTTACATGTGTTTTGTGAAAAACCGCCGGCCAAGACACTGAGTGAGCTTGAAGAGGTTTTTTTGGTTTCTAAGCAATACCCTGATTTAAAGCTTATGTATGGTTTCAACCATCGCTTTCATCATTCCGTCGAGCAGGCAAAATTAATTATTCAGGATAATTCTCTTGGTCGGTTGATCAATATGAGAGGAGTTTATGGGAAATCTCAAATGATTAGCTTTAATCAAACAGATTGGCGCACAAGAAGAGAGGAATCTGGCGGTGGCATTCTTCTTGACCAGGGAATTCATATGTTAGATTTAATGAGATATCTATCTGGTGAGGACTTTTCTGAGATATTCTCTTTTATTGATAATGCATTTTGGAACTTTGATGTCGAAGATAATGCTTATGTCCTAATGAAATCAAAAACTGGTGTGGTAGCACAATTACATTCCTCAGCAACTCAATGGAGGCACTTATTCAATCTTGAGATTACTATGGAACAGGGTTCTTTGGTTCTTGGGGGTCTTTTAACGGGATCAAAAAGCTATGGAGATGAAACGCTAACTATTATTAAAGCTGATCCTAAAAATGATAAAGGCGCGCCTCGCGAATCAATATCAAAATACAATGAAGATGTTTCATGGAATAATGAGATAAAATATTTTGCAAAGTCATTGACGGAAAAATCTCCTATTACCAGGGGAAGCATTAATGATGCTATTGAAACCATGAAGTTAATTGAAAAGATCTATAAAGCAGATCCTATCTGGCAAGAAAAATACTATAAAAAATAAATAGGAAAAAAATATGACAGCATCTCAAGAATTTTCTGATGAATACTTACAATATCTCACAACACTAATTGCTCAGTTAAATCGCTCCTCAATTTCGCGTTTTGCAGATTTATTGCTGGAATCTAGGGAAAATAAAACGACAACTTTCTTTTTAGGAAACGGGGGAAGCGCATCTACTGCGACACATTTTGTAAATGATGTTTCGCTTGGTAGCAGGCAGTTTGAAAAACCATTTAGAGCAATTAGCTTATGTGACAATCAAGCGGTTATTACAGCTATAGCTAATGACGATGGCTATGAAAATATTTTTCTACAACAATTGCAAACACTTGCAACCGCCGGAGACACAATCGTCTGCATTTCTGCTTCTGGTAATTCAAAAAATTTAATTAAAGCCATTGAATATGCCAGAGAGAATAATATTTATGTAGTTGGTTTAACTGCTTTTGATGGTGGTTATCTAAAAGATAATTGTGATTTAAATATTCATGTGCCAACAAAAATTGGAGAATATGGCCCTGCAGAAGATCTTCATATGGTGATATGCGGTCTAGTTGGATCATACTTTAGAGCAAAGTTCTTAAATGCTTGAATTAGATGCATGGCTTGAGATTGCTAAATCTGCAGCATTGAAAGGCGGCAAATATCTCTTAGAAAATCAGGGTCAAGAATTAAAGATTTTGCTGAATGAAGGCAGAGATATTAAGCTTCAATTAGATACTGACACAGAAAAACTAATCAAGGATAGCTTGGGTTCTCAGAGTGAATTTTCTATACTAGGAGAGGAAACAGGGCTTAGCAATGATTTGGGTGAATTTTATTGGGTGGTTGATCCCCTTGATGGTACCTCAAATTTCTTAAGGGATATTCCTATTAGCTGTGTCTCAATTGCCTTAATGCAAAACTTAACACCTATTCTTGGAGTCATTTATGATTTTAATCATGATGATCTTTATTTTGGGCATCTGGAGTCAAAGGCATTCCTAAATCAAATAGAGATTGCAGTTTCTAATTATTCTGAAAAGAGCCAATCAACCCTAGTAACTGGAATACCCGCAAAAACTCATTATTCAGATCATGAATTCCAAAATATGATCTTTGATTTTCAGCAATGGAAAAAAGTTAGGATGATTGGTTCTGCAGCAATGGCATCGGTATATATTGCTGCTGGTAAAGCAGAAACCTATAAAGAGAATGGAATTTTCTTGTGGGATATTGCTGCAGGAGCAGCAATAGTAAACGCAGCCGGAGGAGTCGCCTCGATAACAAATATACAAGCTGATTATCGTGTTGATGCGATATTTACGAATCAGCAACTAGCTAACTGATATGAATTTACTAGATACTGTTGTAGTTACTTCACGGTCTTTTTCAAAAAATGAAGGTTTAGCAAATACTTTAAAAGCTAAATATTCTAAAGTTATTTTCAATGACTCAGGAGCCACGCTTCAAGGACAAGAGCTAATCAACTTTTTAAGCTCAGCGGACAAGGCAATTATCGGAATAGAGGAAATTTCAGCCGAGGTTTTGCAGCAATTACCAAAGCTAAAGGTTATTAGTAAGTATGGTGTAGGAATAAATAATTTAGATATAGACTCCATGACATCAAAGGGAGTTAAGTTGGGTTTTACTCCAGGTGTTAATAAGCAAAGTGTTGCAGAATTAGCTCTAACCCTCACCCTGATTTCTTTAAGAAAGATCCATAATAATCATACTGAGATTGCTAAGGGCATTTGGTCTCAAGAAAAGGGAGCAGAGCTTTTTGGAAAAACTGTTGGCCTGCTTGGTTTTGGCAATATAGGTCAAAAATTTGCCTCTTTTTTAGCGCCCTTTGATTGCAAGATTATTTTTTTTGATGAAAAGGTTTTTACCAATGAGGAGCTCTTAAGCATCAGCAAAGATATTAATTTGAAACTAGATTCAATTTACCAAGCTAAGCTTGCAGCAGTTTTGGATCAAGCTGATATTTTAAGCATCCATCTTCCACTTCTACCAGAAACAGAAAATATTATTAGCACAAAGGAGTTGAGCCTTTTAAAACCATCTATCTCTATTGTTAATACTTCTAGAGGCGGCATAGTCAATGAATCTGCTTTGCATGCTTTTCTGTCCAGTAAGCCTGATTCTTTTGCTGCTTTTGACGTGTATGCAGAAGAGCCAGTAGTAGAGAACCCACTCTTTGAATTACCAAATTTTTTTGGAACCTCGCATAGGTCGAGTCTCACGCATGAGGGTATTAATGCAATGGGCTTGGCAGCAATAGCTGGATTAGATGATAATAAAATTTTAACTTAAAGGATTAATGTATGAGCAATCATTCAATTGGAACTTGGCTGAGCTTGCCAAATGAGTCGGTGGCAGAAATTTTTGCGAAAGCTGGTTATGAATGGGTGGTGATTGATTTGGAGCATAGTGCTATCAATATAAATCAGGCAGAGCAGCTTATTAGAGTTATTGACCTTGCTGGCTCTAAGCCTTTCGTTCGTCTTTCAGGGCATAGCTCCTCACAAATTAAAAGAGTGCTTGATGCTGGCGCAAAAGGAATTTTAGCGCCCATGGTTGAGTCAAAAGCTCAGATTGAGAGCATTATAGCCTCTTGTCATTACCCTCCTAGAGGTAATAGGGGGATGGGTCTTGCTCGCGCTCAGGGGTATGGCGAGGCTAACGCTAAAAGCGAATACATATTAACTAATTCCAAGCATATTGAAATTTATGCCCAAATTGAGTCAGTGGCCGGAATAGCAAATCTTGATTCAATATTTTCTCAAGAGATTGATGGATACTTCATTGGTCCATATGATCTATCAGCATCTCTAGGTAATCCAGGTATTTTTAATTCTGATGAATTCATTAATGCAGAAGAGCAAATTTTGCAGGCATCTAAACAGCATCAAATTAAAGCTGGGTGTCACTTAGTCGAGCCGAATCCAGAACAAATCCCAATTCTTGTAAATAAGGGCTACAAAATGATTGCCTTTAGCGTCGATATTCGAATGTTAGATTTATCTGCTCGACTACCTTTTTTTGAATAAATGAATAAAACACTTGGCGTGATTCCCGCTAGAATGGCTTCCTCACGATTTCCAGGTAAGCCCTTAAAAAAAATTCTTGGAATTCCAATGCTTGCTCACTGCTATGAACGAGCTCTGTTATCACAAGCCTGCGAAAAATTAGTCATAGCGACCCCAGATAAAGAAATTATGAACTGGGCAAAGAATCATGAGATTCCAGCTGTCCTTACAGGTCATCATCATCAGAGAGCAACAGAGAGAGCGCAGGAAACTCTAGATATTTTGAGTGAACAGGGAGAAACATATGATTTTATTTTATTGCTTCAGGGAGATGAGCCTCAAATCTTTCCTGATGACATTAAAAACTTAAGCGATGCATTCTCTGGGAGCGAACTTGAGATTGTTAATTTAGTTTATCCTATCGATGGCGATGACTTGGGTAATCCCAATGTGGTGAAAGCAATTATATCCAATACATCAAAAATATCTTTTTTCACGCGAGCCCATGTTCCGAATAGAAGCGATAAGGCTATGAGACAGCTAGGGATGATTGGTTTTACCATTGCTGCCTTGACTCAATATGCAAACCTGCAACCAACTCCTTTGGAAGAGCTTGAATCTATTGATATGATGAGACTACTTGAGAATGATTATGAAATTAATGCGGTGACCTCATCATCTCCTATTTTAGGTGTTGATAATCCTGGAGACATTGCAAAAGCAGAGCTCATGATGACTAAAGATTTACTATTAGAAACTTATCAAGATAAATATCTCTAATCAGCTCAATGAAAAAAATACTTATTATTAGCGATGGAATACCTGGACATTTTAATCAGTCCAATGGCGTTGCTTTTATGATAAAAGAGATATGCAATTGTGCCATTACGACTCATGAGCTATCTTGGCGGCTTTATGCCTTAAGATCTGCCTGTAATATTTTTGCCAAGTTTTTACTTCGGTTTAACAATAAAAACATAGCTCGGGGAATTCTTTGGATGTACTCACCAATTAATATTCAAGGACATGATTTAGTTATTGCGGCAGGTGGCAATACGATGCCAGTTAGTGCAGCCATTAAATTAGCTTATTCCTTGCCAGTGATTCAACTTGGTTCTCCAAGAGGACTTCATTCATCTATGTTCAATGCCCTGGTCACCATAGAAAAATATTTTGATCATCCTTCAAATATTGTGGCTACGATTTCACCAAATTTATATTCCCCAGCCGTTTGCTCTATTGCAGCCCAGAAAGATAATCTTTCAGATCATATCCTTTTTTTAATTGGAGGTGAGGGCATTGGCTACTCTTATGGACTTAATGAGTGGGAGAGCATGCTCACTTCAATTCACGGTCTCCATTCTAAAATAAAACTGCCCATATCTATCGTTACCTCAAGAAGAACACCACCAGAGATTGAAGACTTATTTCAATCACGCCTGAAAAATATTCTTGGTGATTATTGTGCATGGTTCCATCATGGAGATAAAAATTTTAATTTAGCTGCCTTGCTTGGCTCAGCAATAAATATTTTTGTAACCGAAGACAGTGCGATGATGATCTCAGAGTCTATTTCTAGTGGAAAACCTGTCACAACTTTATATCCATCAAATATTAAATCTCCTCCTCGATATGAGAATCATATTTCTAAATATGCAGATTTAGAGTTGATTAAGAGATTGCCTCTCCATGACTTGGAGCTCAGATCACAGCAAAATTTAAATGCAAGAATTACAGAGCATCGTCAAGAGCTAGCAAAAAAATTAATGAGGGCAATTGGATGGTAAGAGGATTAGTGTGGTTTAGATCAGATCTGAGAATTGACGATAACCCAGCTTTGCTAGGAGCAGTTAATTCTTGCGATGAGCTGATTGGGGTGTACATTTTTTCTCAAAAGCAATGGAATCTGCATCATGAATCTAATGTAAAGCAAGATTTTTTAATACAAAATCTCTTCACCCTAGAAAAGCATTTAAAGAAACTGAACATTCCTTTAGTTGTTCTGCAGACTGATACCTTTAAGGCGCTCCCTGAGGATTTACAAAAATTTATTGATATTCATCAAATTAAATCATGTCATTGGAACAATGAATTTGGGGTCAATGAGAATAAAAGAGATGATGCCCTAGAGATATTGTTGAGAAAAAATAGTATTCAAATATCCAGACATCATGATCAGGTTATATATGAGCCTGGTTTCCTAAGAACCGGGCAAGATAAACCCTTCTCAGTCTTTACTCCCTTTAAAAGGCGGTGGATTGAAAATTTTTCTATGAGTTTTTTAGATTTAGATAAAGCAGACAAACCGCTCAAAAAAACTAGTCTCATTAGCGATCTTTCAGCTCT
>Ga0302126_10001529_pt1 | contig 13720 bp, 10 predicted proteins | sample CB4_20m_MG_FD_203108 | JGI IMG/M metagenome (GOLD analysis project Ga0302126, IMG submission 203108) | Marine microbial communities from Western Arctic Ocean, Canada - CB4_20m | ecosystem: Environmental > Aquatic > Marine > Oceanic | place: Canada: Western Arctic Ocean | collected 2017-09-24 | reverse complement strand
AACAGAAACACAAAAAGGCCTCGGGCGACGACAAAGCCGCCGAGAAGGACGTCCCAGCGTGGTGGCGGTTCGTGGACCCTTTTTTCCGGGAACTCACGGCACGCGACTTCGGAAGCGTGCTTCCGTTCCGTCGGTGGGACGACGATTGGGATTTGAAAATGCCCGGGTTCGGGCGACGGTGGGACACGGAGTTCGCATCGCGGGTACCGGAACCGGAAAAAGTGACACTTGCGTCGCCGACCGATCCCCCGCCGGCCGCGCCGATACAGGCAACCAGTCAGGGTAATCACGCGCTCAGTCAACCGAAACAAAACCATGGTGGTCCCAACCCGCCCCCGACCACCGCGCCGGCTCACGTTCCCCTCAGTGAGTGGGACCCACCGGCAGCAGTGCCGCACCCCGCAGACCCGGGGACGACCGGGTTACGTTCCGTCCCTTCCGTTCCGGCGCCGCCGCGCGGCGGCGGCGCGGCCGCGACTTGCTCCTTGCTTCCGATTCTGACCCCCGATGAAGTCGCGTCGCTTTTCGAGCTGAGGGTTTCCTTCGAAGACGACCAGGAGGCTGTGAAGAGTAACCTCAACGCGGCTGCGTCGTTAGCCGGGTGCGACGTGGAAACGCTTGAGCAGTGGCTGTCAGGGCCGAGCAGCAAAGATGGACGCAAGGAAACGGAACCTATTTGCGCGAGGGAAGAAGGTGACGTGGCGTCCGGACTTCGCGCTTGGCTCAAAAACGACGCCGCGACGTTCGCGCTTGAACAGAGGGACGCGCGCGACGCAACGCGCGTCCCGGTCGCACCAACAACGCAGCCCGACAAATACGCGCGCCGGCACCCGTTCCCGCCCCCCACGGTGTGCGCGGTTATCAAGTCAGACAAAGACGGAGTGGTGTACGTGGCGGGCGAAGAGGTCGGGGCGTTTGGATCGACGCCGCCGCCGATTGGCACGGAGGGGGTCACAGCGGCGCCGGGAATCGGGGGTGGTCCCGCTTCAGGAGGAATCGCAGAGGCAGCACCTGTGATAGGCACGGTGGTGGGTGGCGCGGCGCGCGCGGCGGCGCGAGCGGCGGCCGGCTCGGCGCGGAGCTCGCCCAGCGTGTCGGGCGTGCCGCGCGCGCCGAGCGTGGGGTCGCTGTTGGGCGAATTCGATTCCGCCGAAGAAGCTGTCGCCGGACCGGGACCCAGTTCTTTGAATCCTGATTTCGTGAAGCTTCCGCCTGACGCCACGGAAACCGCCGTCGCAGTGCTGTCGCCTGAAGAACAAGCCCGGCTCGCGACCGCGCGACGCGCGTTTGGCACCAAGGGCGACCTTCCGCACGCGTTCGGGCCGACGCGTCTGGACGAGACGTCCATACCGTTACACACGCAGATGTTGTTCGACAAACACTTCTGGTTAGCCGCCGCGGTGGGCGCGCTTCCCAGCGCGACCCCGCAAACGCCTTGGCAATCGCCGTCGCCCGCGTCGCGAGCCAGGGACAAAGAATACGCCGCCGCGATGGACGCCGACGCGAAGAAGAACGGTAAAAAAGGACAAGCACTCACGGTGAGTATTTCTCATTTACCACATTCCGCCGACTGATTGCCCATACAAGACTGACATTTATTTTTACAATCTCAGGGCTCTCCGAAAGAAAAAGAAAAATCAGCCGCGCACGGCCGGTGTTCCGTGTGCGTGGTGCAGAAGAAAGGGCGGTGCGGCGCGGATAGCGCGCCGGCGCGGTGTTTGCGCCGGGGTTCCGGTGGTCGCGGCCGGGTGGACGCGCTGGAGGACCCGTTCGACGAAAGTGCCGACGAGATTTTACCTCTGTCCGTGCCTCACGTTTCCAAGAAAAGCAAAAAGAGCTTGGGCGAAACGGCCGGGCAAGAAACCACCGGGCCGCCGCCCGTCGCGCGTTCGCCGCATTCGCACACCGCTCGCACACAGTGCTATTTTTCCACGCCGCTTCCCGCCGCGTCCACCGCCGCGATTTCGTCCATGCGTTTGGCGGAGCGTTTCGCGAAGCGCCGGAGTTTGGCTGATGCCAAGCGTGCGGCGCGCGAGTCTGGGCAGACCGTTTCGTCCGACGATTCCTACACATCCTCGTCGTCGTCCTCGGAATCCGACGACAAACCAAACTCGGCGTCTGCCGAGCTGGCGAAGCTGCTCTCCGCGCTGGACGACGAACCGGCGCTACGCGCGGCGGCGCCTTCTGACGAAGTCGAGGGCGAGACCCTGGCCCTGCACTACGAGCTCATGTGGCAGCAGCAAGCGAACCGGTACGTCATGACGAGCCTGCTTGGCAGGGTCCGGGACTGCGTGGACGGGGAAGGTAAACGGTTCGCGGAGACGCAGGGCGACTTGGCGCAGGCGGCGGCGTACATGAGCAAGGTTCGGGAGGTGCGGCGGATTTTGAAACGCGAAAAACGAGACGCCGACCAGAGGCTGGCGCTGGAGCGGGCGGCGGCGGCGGCGGCGGGGAGCACACGAGTGGGCGCGCAACGGCGTGACGCGGACGGGAACGTCATCGCGCCCGCGCACGGCATGGACGGTGTTCCGGAGGATGTCGCCGCTGCGGCGGCGGCGGCGGCGCATGCCAACGCGGGGTTCGGGCGCGCGCTAGGCGTGGGACCGGGGGGCTCGCCGAAAACAGCCGCCGCGGCGGCGGCGGCGGCGGCGGCGCATGCGGCTCGGTACGGCATGTACCACCCCTCGCGGTACGCGTCCGGACGCCCAAGGATACCGAAGCACGTCTCGGATCGATTCGCAGCGGGCGTGCGCATCGGAAACCCGATGCGCACCGAAAGTGGGTTTGGCCCTCCGGTGGGCGGCGAAACGCTTCTGGTTGCGGGAACCGCGGTTCCCGGCACCACCACCGCCTCGACACCAGTCGGGTCGTCCTCCGGACAGGGGTCTCCTGGTTTCTTTCCCGGCGTGGGTCTCGGCGCGTCGATTCCTGGCGGTGTCCCGCCCGCGGCGCCCTCGCGCGCCGCGCCCACAGCAGGACCCGGACCCACCAGGTTCGGCCCGCCCGAGACCCTGGTGGACACCATACACGCGGCGGCGCATTTGGGGAGCGACAAAAAGAGCGGCGGCGCTTCGAGCGGGAAGTCAAAAAACCCACCCAACCACGAAAACTCGCCCACCGAGTGCGCGGTGTGCGCGGGAACCGCGGAGGCTCAGACGTGCGTCGAGACCCTCCGGTGCGCGCGGTGCGCGCTTCCCACGCACCCAAAGTGCTACGGCGTAAAAAACGTCGCGGCGGGGGTCGCGGCGTGCGCGCTCGCGTGGAAGGAAAAGGACGGGAAGAAAAAAGACGGGAACCACTGGTTGTGCTGGGTGTGCAGGGACGCTACCGAGCGCGGCAAGGCGAACACGCCAGCCGTCGCGGCGGCGGCGGCGACCACCCCCCCCGGCGTTGGCCGGCCTTCGCTTGAAGAAAAACTCGCCATGTTCCGGGGCATTTCCTGCGTGCTTTGCCCGGTACAGCTCGGCGCGTTCAAGCAGTGTCAAGACGGCAGGTGGTGCCACGTCGCGTGCGCGCTTTGGATGCCCGAAACACAGGTGGAGGATTCCGACGTGGTGCGAGCTGTTCGCGGAGTACAGAACATCCCGAAGGACAGGTCACGGCACAACTGCGTGGCTTGCGGCCGGGCGGGGGGGGTGAGCGTGCGTTGTTCGTTCGGGCACTGCCAGATCTCGTTCCACCCGCTGTGCGCGCGTCGCGCCGGGTACCACGTTCGGGCGAGCGACGGGAACCGGGCGAACCACCGGGCGTATTGCGATAAACACAGGTACGGCCTTCCGCGTTTCTCAAATCCAACGGCCACTGTTTTACCTCTAACGCTGGTGACTGTTGACCAGGCCATCGCGATATACTCGTCCTGACGAAGGGACGGTTATTACCTCTGACTGTTTACTCATACCACAAGGGCGCATTGCCCCTGCCTGTTTACTCATACCAATCCCGGATATACACATGGTCTGAAAGACTGACACTTTCTTTTGTGTATCGGGCAGCCCCGCGGCGGCGGAGCGCGACCGCCGAAACGGCGTGGTCGGCCCGGCGATTCCGACGGTACCCGGCGGTACCGTCGTTGCAAGTAAACCTCGCCAAACCCAAAACGACGACGACCACGGGTCCTCGTTTCCTTCCGGATTCGACGTGGGTTTGACACGTGTTGCGCAAGGTGGACAACTTCCGGTTGATACCCGCGCGGTGTCGTCGTTCCCCAACACGACCGGCGGTACCGGGTGTGCGCTCGACGAACTCGAAGGCCCGTCCCCGACGGCGCTTTTACTGGAAACCGTAGAGGCCCTCTCGTTGAAAGCGCGCGCGCTGCGCCGCGCGCGCGGTGAGCTCATCAAAGCCCAAGCGCTTTTCCGAGCGGTGCTACGACGGGAAACCGTGAAACGGGGGGTCACCCGGGTCGCGGTCGCCATCAAAGGGCACGGCGGGGTGACCGGTGGCGCGAGCGCGGCGGGTGAAGGCTCGCCTGGAGGCGCAGCTGCGGCAGCTGGACAATCAGTCGCGACGCCCGCGGGGGCGCCGGGTGGTGCACCGCCGGTAAAGTCGGAACGTTCCGTTGGTGTTGTACGTCACGTCCCGCTTTCTTCCTCAGCAGTGGGCCCAAGCGGTGTCACGCCCGTCGCGCCGAAACGCGCGCGGTCGCAGTCCGCGCGCGGGCGGGGCAATACGGGGGGGGGGGGGGGCCCCCCGGGTCCGGGGACGACCGACGGCGGCGGAACCGTACGCGACGGCTTCGGAACCGTACGCGACGGCGGCGGAACCGTACGCGACGACGGCGGAACCGTACGCGACGGCGGCGCGCCCAACGCGAAACGCGCGCGGTTGCCCGGGAGCGATCGGGGGGGGGACTCGGAGCTTCCCAAGGGCTGGGGTGCGCGATGAGAAGCAGAGATACGAGAGGAAGGAGTAAGGGGGGTAAGCAGTGCGGTGGGCGGCGGCGTCGGGGTGCGAGAAGTATCAAAAACGGAAACACACAAAATCCATGGTTTCCATTTTCCGAGCACACACGTCAAAACGTCAGGGTCATTCGCGAATACCGCCGGCCCTGGGAAACGTCTTCAGATCTCGACCGCGTCGTCAGATCTCGACCGCGCCCTCGGCCGTGTTCGGTGTTCGGTGTCGTGCCCTGCGTTTCCCGGTCCGGTCCGTGTCGGCCTGTTTCCGGGGGTGGTTTGAAACACGTTCCGCCGGGCGGCGCGCGCGATGATGTCCCTCGGCTTCCCTGCCGCCGCCGCACCCGCGCGCGTGTTGGTTGGCACCCCCGGGCGGTCGCGGGCGGTGACGAACACGTCGACGAGAGGGTCGGGTTCTGGGCGACACCGGTCCCCGGTGACGGCCGCCGCGTCTTCGAACCTGGCGGACGAAGTGCGAGGCGACTTCACGATTCTGGAGCAGGACCTGCCCGTTTCGGGCAAACGTTTGGTGTATCTCGACAGCGCGGCGAGTTCGCAGAAACCCAGTGTCGTGATCGAGGCGCATTCCAACTACTACAAACACGACAACGCGAACGTACACCGCGGGGTTCACTACTTGAGCGGCAAGGCGACTGATGCGTACGAGCTTGCCAGGGTGAAGGTGGCGAACTTCATCAACGCAAAGTCCGACCGCGAAATCGTGTTCACCAGGAACGCCTCGGAGGCGATTAACTTGGTGGCGTACACGTGGGGAGTGAAATTCCTAAAACCCGGTGACGAGGTCGTGGTGAGCGTGCTGGAACACCACTCAAACCTGGTGCCGTGGCAGCTGGTGTGCGCGCAAACAGGCGCGACGCTGAGGCACGTCGGCCTCAATAAAGACAAGTCCAACATCGACTTGGACGAGCTGCAGTCGGTGCTGGAGGAAGGCAACGTGAAGTTGGTAAGCACCGCGCACGTGAGCAACGTGTTGGGATGCGAGTTGGACGTGCGGCGCGTCGGGGAGATGGCCAAGAAACACGGCGCTAAAGTGCTGTTAGACGCGTGCCAATCCGTGCCGCACATGCCAATTGACGTGCAGCAGCTCGGGGTGGACTGGATCGTCGCGTCAGGGCACAAGATGTGCGGCCCCACTGGGATCGGTTTCTTGTGGGGAACCTCAGAGGTGCTGGAAACCATGCCGCCGTGGATGGGCGGGGGCGAGATGATACAGGTTCGTTTTTTTTTTTAAACTCGATTTTTTTCTCCGATTTTTGGAGGCTCCAATTTGAACCGCCAGACTGTTTGCCTGTGATGTGCCTTCCGCGTTGTTTGGGTTCCTCCTCCCGTACCCCGCGGGCTTCGAACCGAGGCCGGTTGTCGTACGAAGCGAGTCACTAACCACCTCGCACACACATTCGTACCCGACTCCTTTTCCCTGACCCATTCCCCCGTACCTCCCGAAATCCAACCCACAATCCAGGACGTGTTCATGGACCGCTCCACGTACGCGCCGCCGCCCGCGCGGTTCGAAGCGGGTACGCCGGCGATTGGCGAGGCCATCGCGCTTGGGGCAGCGTGCGACTACCTCATGTCAGTTGGGATGGACCGGGTGCATGCGTACGAACAGGAACTCGGGGGTTTGCTGCACGAACGACTGTTAAGCGTGGATGGCGTGACGGTTTACGGCCCCGCGGCTGGCCAACCGCGCGCTTCGCTTGTCGCGTTCAACGTGCACGGGCTGCACGCCAACGACGTGTGTACGCTTCTTGACCAAGCCGGTGTCGCGACCAGGAGCGGGCACCACTGCACACAGCCCTTGCACCGGTACCTGGAAACTAACGCCACCGCCAGAGCGAGCGCGTATCTGTACAACACGCCAAACGAGGTTGATGTTTTGGTGGACGCGCTGCAGGACACGATTGCGTTCTTCAAGGAGATCAACGGGTGAGCACGGGGTGATGAGGTGAGTTGATAGGCTGGGTAGGTTTGTTGTCGGTCAAACGCGTGTATTAAAATGTCCTCGTTCATCGCACCCGGATCGCGTTCACCGCAAAAGGATAACGGCACAGGAAAAATTCTGTGCGTCAAACTTTTGGACCAATCCCCGCCTCTCATTTCGTCCCGCCTCGCTTCGAAAAATCTGGCCTCGCGCAACGCTCGCCGTACACGTCGTCCATGAATGACGTCGAACGTGGAATGGTCGGTCTCACCACTTTCCGCACCGCAAAAGCGCCGTCGCAGCCGCGTCGCGCTTCCACCTTCCCCCAGTTTTGTCACCTGTCACCGACCATGGCCGCCATGACCCTCGCCGCGCCCGTCGCGCTCGCGCCCGCGCGCTTCTCCAAGGTGACGCGCCGTCGCGCCGCGGCCACCAGGCCGGCCGGTGCGGTTCCCGCCTCGGTGCAACGGCGCGGCGCCTTGACCTTGCGCGCCGCGATCGCGATGCCCAACAGCGGCACGCCCGTGATGTACAACGACACGGGCAAGTGGCGGGAGGCTTTTAATCTCAAGGCGTGGGCCAGCGAGATCAGGGAGGTGGAGAAGGAGCTCAAGGCTGATATCGACCAGGATGACGTCAAGCACTTGAACAAGATCTTGACGTGGGCGAATTGCTTTTACTTCGGCGGTTTGGCGGTGATGTTCGCCACGCCGTTCTTCACGAACGCGTTCGCCGCGATCGGAGGGGTAAACCCCGTCGCCGCGTTCATGATCTCCACAGCGATCTGCGCCAGGTGGACCATGGTGGGCCACCACGTGTGCCACGGGGGGTACAACACGGCGCAGAGCGAAAACGGCGTGGTGACTGGCCGGTTTCACCGCCGCACATTCGCCAAAGGCGTGGCCCGACGAATCACAGACTGGATGGACTGGATGATGCCCGAAGCGTGGGACGTGGAGCACAACCACCTGCACCACTACCAGCTCGGCGAAGCCGCGGACCCCGATCTGGTGGAGAGGAACATGGCCCCCCTGCGCACGGGGAAGCTCCCCATGCTGGCGAGGTACGGCCAGGTCGTGGGCCTGGCGCTGATCTGGAAGTGGTTCTACTACGCCCCGAACACGATGAAGGAGATGTACCAGCGCAGGGAACGTGAGGCGGTGAAGGCTGGCGATAGTTCGTACGAAAACCCGTTCAAAACCGGCGAGCTCCCGAGCACGCTGGTCACCGTGGTTGGCGGCGCGTTGAAAGGACAGTTCGGCGCCCTAATCGAAACCGCGAAATGCTTCGCCCCGTACGCCACGTTCCAGTTCGCGGCGCTTCCCGCTGTTGGGTACGCGGTGGGTGGAGCGAGCATGGCCACCGCGGTGTTGCTAACCTCCATCCTGGCGGACGTCATGACCAACGTGCACTCGTTCATCATCATCGCCACGAACCACGTCGGGGATGACATTTACCGTTTCGAAACGGAAACCAAACCGCGGAGCGACGACTTTTACCTGCGCGCCGTGATCGGGTCCGCCAACTTCCGGACGGGCGGCGACGTCAACGACTTCTTCCACGGATGGCTGAACTACCAAATCGAACACCACATGTTCCCCGACATCTCCATGAAGCAGTACCAAATCGCGCAGCCAAAAATCAAAGCCATCTGCGAAAAGCACGGCGTGCCTTACGTGCAGGAAAGCGTGTGGAAGCGGGTGGTGCAGCTCGCGGACGTGATGGTGGGCAAGCGGGACATGCTCGTGTGGGAAAACGGGGATTAAGTTTATTTTTCAGGACGGGTGTTTTTGAGGACCGGGGAAGGGTCCGATGAAGTGTTTCGTTTTCGCGGGACGACGGTGTGGCGTGTGTGCGTAGCGTGCGCATGGGTAGTGTCATCCGCGCGGAGACGATCCGTAGCTTAGCAGGGTGTGTTTGATGTGTTGTACGCCGACAGTATTTTTTGGTTTTATTTCTTTTCGAGTCTCTCTCGTGTGTTTTTTTCGCGCGTGTACTCACGCGCTGTATCCCGGGGGCATCCAAGGGGTACTCCCACCGCTGCCCGGTAAGCCGTTCGCTTTCGCCCATTCCAGGATATCGTCGTGTCCTTTTTCCTTCGCCCACGTTCGCAACCTCCAGTCCCAAGGACAGCCGTTTGCGCGCGCCCATTTCAAAATCTCGACGTGCCCGTTCATCGCCGTGCTTGATCAAATATTCTCGTCCCCCGGTGCGCCGTTCGCGTGTGCCCACTGAAGCACCTCGAAGTGTCCGCCGAACGCCGCGTTCGCGCACGTACACACGTCCCACGGGCAGCCGTTCGCGCGCGCCCACTGCAGCATCTCGAGGTGCCCGCCCTCCGCCGCCCTCGAGCACGTACACACGTCCCACGGGCAGCCGTTCGCGCGCGCCCACTGCATCACCTCGAGGTGTCCGCCCAAAGCCGCCGCCGAGCACGTGTCCCGGTCCCATGGCCAGCCGTCTGCGCGCAACACCTTCAACTCTTCGAGCTGTCCGCTTCTCGCCGCTGCCTCACAAAGGCGTTCTTGACGCGACAGGCGCCCTCCCCGTTGAAGGCGGTGCAGCGCGCTTAGACATCCGAGCTTTACGGCTTCTTCCTCACCAAGCTCCTTAAACCGGAGCCCCATCGCCGCCACCGCGTCGCGCATCGCGCGGCTCAGCGCTGGGAGCCGTGCGAGGTCTGCGGGATCGTCGAAATACTCAGATCTGAGAACGTGCTCGACGACGAGGTGGTCGGGAAGGCCGGGGATGGCTTCTTGCGGGGAGGACTGTAGGGCGGTCGCTCGGGCCTTCTTGTATGTGCAACGCGCTTTGTGGTCGGCCCAGTCCCCACGTTGGCAGTCCTTGCTGCAGTAGTACACCAGCTTGCACGCGCACTGCTTACACGATCTGACCGCACCGCACTTCGCGCAGTCAGCTCCCTTCAAGAGCATCTTGTTCAACGCGCGCTCCACCTGTGTCGCGGCATCACCTTCCGTGGGAGTATCCGTAGCATGTGTCGCGTTGGAGGATATCGCGGAACCCAACGCGCGTAGGTCGTGTGGTTTGCGTCTGTGGCGCGCTCCTTCGTTGTGCGTCGAGGCTTCCCAGAAAGCTGACTGTTCGTCTCCTTGGTTCAGGTCTTCAGCTTAAAGAAAGTTTGGTTCACATTTTTGTTCTCCACGATACATGGCTAGTACTACATCGCGCACTCGTCTTCTCGTTCTTCTCTACGCGTACGCATCGCGCGCGCAGTTCGCTTACGCCCGGTTTGGAAACAATACACGCCAGCGTATCCGTCGTCACACCGCGCCGGCATCCCTGTGAATTTGAACAATCGCCTCGTGATTCCCTCGAGCGACGTTAGGAACGGGTGTCATTGCTGCGGACAGCGGTGTCGCGCCGTTCCTCGCCTTGTTGACGTCTGCGCCTGCTTCGATCAGCGCCCGCACCATCGCCTCGTGGCCGAACTGAGCGGCGATGAGCAGCGCTGTTGCGCCGATATCCCCTGCCTTGTTGACGTCCGCACCCGCCTCGATCAACGCCCGTACCACCGTCTCGTGGCCGAAATGAGCGACAACCAACAGCGGCGTAGCGCCGTCATCATCCGCCTTGTTGACGTCCGCGCCCGACTCGATAAGCACCCGTAGCACCGCCTCGTGCCCATTTTGAGCGGCGATGTACAGCGGCTTCACGCCGTTATTCTTTGCCTTGTTGACTTCCGCGCCTGCCTCGATCAGCGCCCGCACCACCGTCTCGTGGCCCTCTTGAGCGTTGATGTACAGCGGCGTCGCGCCAGTATCCTTTGCCTTGTTGACGTCCGCACTTAACTCGATCAGCGCCCGCACCACCGCCTCGTGGCCGACTTGAGCGGCGATATACAGCGGCGTCACGCCGTTATTCTTTGCCTTGTTGATGTCCGCGCCAGCCTCGATCAGCGCCCGCACCACCGCCTCGCGACCCTTTCCAGCGGCGATGAACAACAGCCCTTTCTCGTCCCACGGGCAGCCGTTCGCGCGCGCCCACTGCAGTACCTCGATATGCCCGCCCTCCGCCGCCCCACAACACGTGTTTGTGTCCCACGGGCAGCTGTTCGCACGCAACCACTGCAAAATCTCGAGGTTCCCGCCCCTTGCTGCACCCTGGCACGTGTTTGCGTCCCACGGGCAGCCGTCCGCGCGCAACACCTTCAACTCTTCGAGCTGTCCACTCCTCGCCGCTGCCTGACAAAGGTATTCTTGACGCGACAGGCGACCTTGCCGTTGCAGGCGCTTCAAGACGCTTAAACATCCGAGCATCATGGCAGGTTGTTCACCAAGCTCCTTAAACCGAAGCCCCGTCGCCGCCACCGCGGCGCGCATCCCGCGGCTCAGCGCTGGGAGCCGTGCGAGATCTTCGGGATCGTCGAAATACTCAGATCTGAGAATATGCTCGACGACGAGGTGGTCGGGAAGGCCGGGGATGGCCTCGCCCGCGTTGGCATCGCGGCGGCGCTCACGCTTTTGCTTTCGCGCGCGAGCTTTTTTACCGGACATTGCGTTGAAACACAAACGTGGATGGTGTCGTGTGCGCGTCGTTGTGCGTCATGGCTTCCGAGAAAAGCGTTTCGAAACCTAAAATAAAAACCTGATCGAGAAAAACAGCGTCGCACTAGCGACCCGCGCTGGGTCGTTCGGTCGGTGGCGTCGGGGCGGTGTCGACATGGTGCTTTCCTCAGCGCTCGCGGACGGCCGCGTGGAGGTGCGCACCGATTCAGGAGGTCGAAAACTCGTAGCACTGCAACGCCTTCGCGCTGGTGAGATCGTGCTCGTCGCCGAGCCCTACGCCGCGGTACTGGACGAAGCCGCGCGCAATGTGCGGTGCGACCACACTTTCGCGACCGCCGGGGAGGCGGGTGGTGGGTCTTTGCTTCGATGCTCCATCTCCAAGGTGGCGCGGTACGCCTCGCGCGAGGCGCAGGCGGCGGCTTGGCGGTCGGGGTACAAAGAGGAGTGCGCCGCGCTCGTGGCTTGCGCGCCCCGGGTCCCGCCCCCAACCGTGCGCCTCGCCGCGCGCGTGCTGTGGCGGCGCCGGCGAGAGCGCTCGCTCGCTCCGGGTTCCGATGCCGTGTACGCGGAAGCGGCTTGCCCTAAGATAGGGCTTGGTGCCGGGTACGACGCCGTTGATGCGCTGGTGGACCACTGGGGTGCACTATCAGATGACGAAAAAGCGCACTGCGCGCAAGCCGCCGTCGCGGCGCTCGCTTTCGTCGACGCGAGGCTCACGGGAAAAGGAATCGACGAGCGGAGTGCTGTGGATGACATGGAGAGTACAGGGAGTATGGATGGGACGAGTCATGCTGACGATGTTCCTTACGCGAATCGAACCGGCGCGACCAACGACCACCCACACGAAACCCACCTAGCCGTCGCGAAACTCATCGCCAAGATGAGTCACAACTGCCACACGATTTGCGACGACGAACTGAACCCGGTTGGACTCGGGCTGTACCCGCCCGCCGCGACGATGAACCACTCCTGTGTTCCCAACTGCTGCGTCACGTTCAAGGGCAAGACCCTTTACGTGCGGTGTCTTTCCGATTGCGAATCAGGGACGGAGCTGACGATCGCGTACGTGGAGCTGTGCGCGCCGAGAGAGACGCGAAGGAACGAGTTGAAAAAACACTACAAGTTCGACTTGGACGACGGCGGCGTCGAGGACGTTAAAAAGGATACTGTTGCAGACACTTTTGCACACAGTGTTGCACACAGTGTTGCACACAGTGTCACCACCAAACCGACACAAATCGCACAAGACACGTACCTCCACGACCACGGATCACAAACAACCGCGGTGCCTTCTTTCCGGCTGGACCTTTTCGACCGAACCCGCCTGTGCGCGTGTCGGAACGGGTCCAACCACTCGAGCGAAAAAGAAAAAAGTACGTCAGGCGGCGGCGTTTGGATCGCGGGTCCCGCTAAGAAATCGAACCGCGTCGACGTACACGTCTGGGGCGAGTTCGGCGGGACTGGGGGTCACGTCGATCGAGGAACGGTGGGTATCGTCGCCGCGGAAGCGAGTCGTGTGCTGCGCGACGCGGAGACACTGGCGGATGGATTTGAAACATCGGGAGTTGGTAACTCGCCAAACGAGTTGGTCGGTCAAAACGCCTCCGCCGTGTTGGCGAAACTCGCACGAGCGCAAAGCTTGGCGGCATCGCTCGGCGGGGCGGACGAAGGGTTGGGGGAGGGGCACGTTCTCCGCGTGCGCGCGCAAACACTCGCCCTGCGCGTGTACATCCGCACCGGCGCTTTCGAAAAAGCAGTCGCCGCCGCGAAATCGCTTTTGCGGCCGCACCGAGCGGCGTACCCCCAAAACCACCCCCCCCTCGGGCTTCACCTGGCTTTGCTCGCGAAAACCGAGGCGTACCTCGGCCAGAACCGTGCCGCCGCGAAGCATGGCGCGGAGGCGTACGCCATGCTGTCCGTGTCGCACGGGACGTCGAGCTCTCTCGTGAAACAGGTCGAAACGACGCTGCGGGAAACGCGGTTTGAGTTGCACAAAGGCGACGCACGGGACGACGAAAAGCCCTCTTTGTCGGACGACGAAGACGGCGGGTAGACATTATTAAAACGACAAATCGTTTTAGTATCAAATCACGGTTGGAATCATCACCATCAGCATCATCATCCACCCCTCTTCCTCTTCACGGCACGTGGAACGAGAGCAGCCTGTACAACTTCAAACAAAAGGAACACTTTGACGACAAAACGCTTCGGGCATAGCACAACCTGTAGTATTTTTATTATTTGGCCAGACAGACACTTTTTCTCGACAGACAGAACTTCCCGCCATTTCGGGAAGGCGCTTGCGTGGGCTAGGGTTGCGCGCTGGACCCGCAGAGCCATAGCGCGCCAGTCACCCA
>Ga0302126_10001520_pt1 | contig 13753 bp, 6 predicted proteins | sample CB4_20m_MG_FD_203108 | JGI IMG/M metagenome (GOLD analysis project Ga0302126, IMG submission 203108) | Marine microbial communities from Western Arctic Ocean, Canada - CB4_20m | ecosystem: Environmental > Aquatic > Marine > Oceanic | place: Canada: Western Arctic Ocean | collected 2017-09-24 | reverse complement strand
TGAGTAAACTAAACACTTTCCAATATTTCACGAATCTCTCCGGCATGTATTCGCGTTGCCATTTGTACGTTTTTCGAGCGCAATAGATGATGAGCGCGCTCGAGGAGAAGAACATCCAATAACCGGCATATAATCCGTGCCATATACCGGAAACGAGCTGCGTGAGCACTAATTCAACGAATCCAGCTTTTCGGTTTTTATTCCCAGACACTCTCTTCATGAATCTATGTATGCGTTCGTAACAATAATGCCTTAACCAAACCCCTGTGCGAATGTTCCAATTCGTTGGAATCTCGGCAAACGTGTTTGCAAAATCGACACCGAATGGATGTACGTTTGTCATCGCGTTCCATTCTTCTGGGCCTTCGCGTCCAGTGATTGAGTTTTCGGTGTTTATTCCTGCGTACGATAAACCACATGCCGCACACGCTGAGTCCGCAAACATCCAAACGAAATAGTATTTATATTTCCCAGCCGTGCCGGAGATGTAAACTATTTTGAACTTTTCCCATGCGGACATTTGTTCCCAAAAGCCTACTTTCGCGAATATATCTGTCAACGATACGATCGAGGCCAAATACAAATGCACTGCTAAACATGAAATAGCTCCAATAAACCTCAAAACGCATAGAACTTGCCAATCCCTAGGAAACCTTTTATAATGCGTCAATTTATTCCTCGGCGATTCGGGATCGAAAATATCTTCCTCGCGTAGCCACATTCTGAACGTTTTAAATTCCAGCGTCGGTCCTGATACGAGCGTACATGGAAACATGCACCACGCGAAATATTCAAGAACGTCAGGTACTTTCTCCAATTCATGCTTAATCATAAACTTTGACTTTTCTTCTATTTTCAAAGTATGAAAATCCTCGTAATTCATCGCGCACGAAGTCAATTTCAAGGTCAAAACCATCAACAGACCAGTGATATCTATGTTCCCCTTCTTCCACTCCCCTCCACTATCAGCAGTATAATGTACGTACACTAAATACCCAAACGACCACAAAAACGTACACAAACCAACTCCAGACCTAAACTTTGTCTTTTCGCTCAAGTGTAAAAGCAATAAACTCGGGATCGCCATATACGCGCAATGCTTCGTGGACTCCCCGAACGTCATCAAAGACATGACGCAACCTAAAACAAACGCCATCAAAGCTCTCATGAACTTATTCCCTCTAAATAAGCAGCGAAATAATAGCCCTGTCGGTAACCCTAAAAACAAAACCGACGTGAACAAAATAGTCCCAATCGGTAAACCAGTGGCCTCGACCGCTTTTTTCAGTACGAATTTGCGTACTTTTATGACCTGCTCGATCAATATTATTGGGTTCTTCTCGAAACTTAAATAGTTCGCGATCATCCTCTGCGCCATCTCTCACTCGATCTATCGCTTTTATCTCCTACGTATGTATATATATGGTCTCTCTCTCAAACTCTCTTTATATCTCTTGAAAGCAGAGCGAGCACGAAAAGTACCGCTCTGCGACTGATTTGTTCCTATTCCTTAACACCGCCCTTAACGACTACGAAGAAGATCTTCACTCTCTCTAAAACTTCGAGCGCGCGCGAACGCTTACGGATTCTTTTTTAACGCACTCGCGCGGCGTGATTTCGAGGTTTCTTCGAATTACGAAATTATTTCTTTTGAATAATGTAATAAAGCGAAAGTTCGAATCACAAAAACGGTACAGTACAGTACAGTAGTAGGGGCTACTGTTTTTTAGAGCCGCGCGATTGATTTCTCTTCCCTCCCAACGTTTACGGTGAAAATCTCTTTCGTGGCAACGGTATCGTTACTGTTTATGCGCCGTTTCTTGATAGAACCTTGCGGTCCCTCTAGTGAAGAAGAAGAAGAAGAAGGGGAAGAGATTCCCCACTGGATGCATTTCGCCTTATTATTTTAAATTGCATTTTTAGACTGATTATGGTTTAGGGTTTCATGCAAATCTCCATGCAAACAACGAAGCGAAAATCGCATTGACGAGTAAAAGAAGAACTAATCCGGCATTGCGCGGACACAGACACACGTCTCAGGGTGCACAGATGTCCTCTTTTATCGTCAATCGTAGTTCGATGACCTGCGCTTCTTCTTCTTCTTCTTCTTCTTCTTCTTCTTCGTTTCGGAGAAGCCGTGTGCGAGTGCTCGCACTTAACCAAGAACAACAAAATCATCAACCGATGATGATGAAGAAGAAGAAGGGGAAGAAGATGATGCAGGTGATAACGAGAGCAAGAGAGGGGGAGAAAATGGCGCGAGATACGATCGATTTATCGAAACGGAAGATCGGGAAAGGGACGGCTGAATCAGTGAAAGTGACGTTCTTAGGCGCGAACGGGGCAAAAGTCGTCGTGGATTGTCCAAAAGACCAATACATCTTAGACGCGGCGTTAGAGCATTCGCTGGAGTTACCGTTCACTTGTAGGGGCGGTATATGTGGCGCATGCGTCGCGAAATGCACGAAAGGCGAAATAGACCAAACCGATATCACCGATCTCGCGTTCACTTTAGACGAAGACGAACAAAGAGAAGGATTAGTTTTATTATGCATGGCGAGGCCGGTCAGCGATTGCGAAATCGAGACGCAGAGCGATTGGGGGATGAGAGTAGGCGAATGGAAAGGCGCTACTGGGGAGATCTTAGGGAGAGAACCTACGAAGCTAATGGACGATGACCCGAACAGAATTGGTTTGTAAGTGTACTGTATACTGTATGTGTATATAAAAGACGAACTCGAAGTCGGGCGAATCGAGTCAAAACAAAACGTCCTCGAGCGCAGCAGCCTCTTTTTGATCTCTCTCGAGACTTCAACGAGCGACTCTGCCTTGTCGTAATAGTTATCCTTGCGCGTATATATATATAAATGTATATTTATATTTACTATCTACACATAATTAAACGCAATCACGATCGATTGAACGCGATATCGCAATAGCGCTAACATACCCGCTCTTATTTAAACATCTAAAACACTGATGAGGCCTCACTAATGCGCGCACTTGCGCCTGCGCTTGCGCGTTATCGATTAAATAATCGACCATAATGTGGCCAACGAACACGCAGAAACAGCGCACGAACATAACATCCGCGACTACTTCCTCGCGCTTAACATCTGCAACGCAGAACAATAACAACGGTAGACAACACAATCAACAGGCACCGCACTCGTTACTCGAGGATCCTCAAGCGTACGAAGCGAAAGGAACTGGTTCGAGACAGTTTCGAGTGAAAAGGAACAAAAACAGGAACAACGCAGCGGAAGCGTTGAAGATAATCGCGAAATATTTCGCTTTCGCGATGCTCGCGATGACTTTCGTGAGAATTTTGTGGTTGAATAAACATAAAGTTCGCGTCGAAGGGTATGACCGCGATGGGAATAAGGTCGCAGCAGCAGACGTAGGCGAACGCGAAGGCGAAGGGAGCAGATTCGAGCGTCTCGGTAGTCACGGTCTCGGTAGTTATGCCACTGCTGGTACGACATCTGCATCGTCAACGACGACGCCGACGGAGTCGATGTGGACTCGAGCGACGAATGGGAAAGGTAAAAACGAGCGCGTGAAAGCGAATAAGTTAGCGGCTGGTTTGTTAGTCGATCACATAGGGAGAGCTTTAGCGCCGGCGGTTGCGAAATATGTAGACATGGACGAAGACGGACAAGTCGACGCGCAAGAATTCGAATCGTTCGCGAATAGAGTCGGTGGAGTAGAGAACGTCGCGAAAGGGTTTACGAGCGCAGTTTTAGCCGCGTTGGAGAAGACGTGGGGTGAAAGCGAGGGAGGGGGGCATAATAAGCCAATAGAGAAAACGCCTTGCGCTATTGAGTTTAATCGAGCGCTACAAACTGGAGCTGAATTAGAGGTAACGAGCGACGTGCAGTTTAAGGGCGTGAAACCGTTTTGCGTAGAGGCGTGGGTGAAGCCATCGGACGCGGAGACGACGAGGAATGGGTTTCATGGATACGGTGGGGCCATTTTCGCCAAAAAATCGAGCGATGCCGTTCATCCAGACGATGACGATGATGACGATAAGAATGACTTAGTAAAGAATGAAAAAGAACAAAAAGTTGGCGCCGGGCAATTCACGATTGCTTTAGATGACGCCGGAGGCTTAACGTTCATGCGCGAGACCGGATTAACGACCGCTTTAAGATCAAAACGACATTTGAAACCGAACAGTTATACGCACATCGCGGCCTCGTACGGTTTCGGCGACGCTTCGATATTCATCAACGGCACTTTAGACGCGACTCGAAAAGAGGGCGCTATTTTACGCTCGGACGATATTACGCCTTTAACCATAGGCATGCTCCTCGACCGAAAAGGTCGCTCTAGTTTAGGGTTCACTGGAACAATACAAGAAGTTCGATTATGGAGCCGCCCGTGCGATAAAGAATCCATGAAACGCTATTACGAACGAAGGCTCGTCGGTTGGGAACCCGGTTTAACGGCGTATTGGCCTATGAACGATTGTTTCGGGAAAATCTTGCAAGAGAAAAGGGGCGAATATCGCGGCCGCGTCACTGGTAGAGCGACTTGGAGGAGAAATGGGCACCATTTAATGACCGATGATGATATCGAATTGTGTAAGCATTTAGCTAAAGGTGTTATCGATGAGAGTTTAGTTTAGTTAATTACGTTCGTTTCTCTCTCTTTATATATATATATACGTGTAGCTCAAACAGAGACAATCTTGATAATAATAACGATAAAACTATAAATAAATAATCGAAGAGAGAGAGATGAGAAATTCATGAAAAATTCAAAATTCAAAATGCTTAAATGACAGCTTTTTTGTCAATCCCTACTCTACACGGAATAATCAAAATCACAGATAACGAGACCACAAACGAACATCGAGATAAGAATTCATTGCATGCGCCAGGTCGCAAATCATGCCGCGCGCATTGTTTGTGCCTTTGAACCCTAAACCAGGTCGTTTGACTCTGTTCTGCTTGAGTTTTATGAACAAAATCTCGCGGAGGTTGAACACGCAAAACTATTTAACAACAAAAAGAGTGTAAAAATGGCGTTCGCATACGCTCTCTAAATCTTAAAATACGAACGCATAGCGTGAATATACTTATCCGAAATTGTTCTGTGTGTGTGTGTACTGTGTGTGCGCGATTCGTTGTGATGTTATTGTTCGATGTGTGTGGTTGAGACGTTCTTTGTGCGGGAGACTTCTCTCGGCGCCGAGGGTGTTTCTTCTCTCTCCATATACTCGTCTTCAAAATTGAAAGGTATTATTAATTAATGTCTTTCGCTACCGTCGCATGAATACATGCACGCGGAGATTGTGAGCACGCAAATCGAATGGCGGGTATATAAAACGCCGGACCGAAGAAGCTGCGAAGTATATATGAAGTACGATGTATGTGAAGAAAAGAAGGAGCAATATATGAACCGGGCGAACAATTGGTGGCACGAAAGCGATTGGGCGAATAACAACTTTTTTTTTGTTCTGAAGTACTTTATTATTATTATAACAACCAATTTGGATCTCCGGCTGGGACAATCCCATACGGATTTAATGCAATATGCGAGGTGAAGTAATGCGTCTTAATGTCCAACATATTCGTCGCCTTTCGAAACGCATCAATCGCGTATAATCTCTTCACGTATTCGTATATGAATTCATATTCTCGAATACATTTCTTATTGGTCTTGAAATAGACGACGTATACTTCGTCGAAACGAATGAGAGTTTGAAAAACACGCACGTCCGTTTCGGTTATAGTATCGTCGCTTAACAAAAACTTCCAACCGCTCGTTTTTAGAACGTGCTCTAATTTATCTAAACCTTCGTATAACGATTCGACGGCTTCGTCGTATGCCTCTTGCGTTCGCGCAAAACCGCATTTATACACCCCATTATTAATTTGATGATACGTCCATTCATTCATTTCATCAATGTTCTTCCGTAACGCTTCCGGATACAAATCGATTCCTGGATTCTCGCAAACGTCTTGAAACTTTTCGTTCAACTCTCGAACGATCTCGGACGACTCGTTGTTCACTATTCGCTTCATCTCTTTATCGTACAAAATTGGAACCGTATACGGTCCATTGAAAGTATCACTAGTACCGTGTTCGTCGTAGAAATCTCTCACGCTATAATACTTCTTGACCGCGTCAGTAGTACTAATTGGTTTCCACACGTAATGCCATTCCTTCGCCTCAACCGTCTTCGTCTTACTCATATGCTCGACGCCTTCTCCGCTCCCATTCACGAACACCCATCCACTGTGTGCGTCGAAATCAGGTTTCGTCATAGTCCACGTTGGATGCACGACCCTCACTTCGATGTACTCCTCGCCTATGCCCTTCAAGTTTATCGCGGTTAAACATCTCGTTGCCCATGGACAGGCGAAGGAGACGATCAGTAAATACCTATTCTTCGCAGAGGGCGTTAATGGGATTAAGCGGTTTCTGAACGATGACTGCGCGCGAGCGAATGCCCCGTTTTTTGTCACGAGCGCTACCGCCGTTCCTTGTTCTCCCATCGTATTACTCATTATTATTATTATTATTATTATTATTATTACAATAAGTCGTTATAATGTTACGCGTATTTATTAGGGAAAAAGTTCTTTTCGATGTTATAATTAAGAATGAAAGCGCGTCACATTTCACAAAGATCATGACGACCGTTACCAAGTGCTGTGCGAACGTATTCATGAAAAAACGAAAGAAAATGAACGATGTTCTATTTTATTCATCTTTTAATTCGATGGATTTGCGCGGAAAATATTCGCGTAATAATCGTGAGGTGGGTTATGAAATCATCAGGAGCGTTAGGGGATCAATTCTTCGTCACTTTTCAGAATATTCAGATTCTTCTTCTTCTTCTACTTCTTCATCACGGTCTAATGATAGTAATGATGATAATAATAATGATATTGATAATAATAATAATAATAGGAATTCGTTGAGAGTGGTTTCATGGAACACGAATGGTATGCGAGCGACGCAGAAGGAGAATCCGAACGTCTTCGTTGATTTAGCCTTAAAAGCTGGAAACGCGCAAGTGCTCTGCATACAAGAAACGAAGTTACAAGAACAGAACGTGGACGAAAAGTTGATTGAATCGATCGGTGAATGTTTCCGCGAACGAGCGTTTTCGAGTTCGACGGCAAGGAAAGGGTATTCAGGCGTGGCCATTTTTAGTACCGTAGCGTTCGTTGCAGAGCCTATTGAAGGATTCATCGAAGGCGCGTTCGATAGAGCTTCGTTCGATAAGACGAATAAGGAGAACGTAGACGCTTTCGATTCGTTCGCGAAAGAAGGGAGAGTGTTAACGTGCGAGTTCGAGAGAGCGTTTGTAGTGAACGTGTACGTCCCGAATTCTGGCGAAGGATTGAAGCGCTTAAGAGAACGCATAGACGTATGGGAACCGGCGATTAAGGCACACATTGAATTATTAAGAATAAAAAGTAATAACAAGAAGGCGATTATTTGGACCGGCGATTTCAACGTCGCGCATACGGAGCAAGATCTTTGGGGCAACTGGAAACAAAACGAACAATCCGCCGGGTTCACGAAAATCGAACGCGAAACGTTCTCGACTCAATTATCTCAGTTAGGTTTCGTTGACTCGTTTCGTTTAAAATTCCCAGACGCGAAAGAAACGTTCTCGTATTGGTCCTATCGCCAAAACGCTCGCGAGCGTAACCGCGGTTGGAGGATCGATTACGGTCTAGTAGATATGTCAGTACCGAAAGAGAAAATCATAGACGCGTTCGTTCTGGATTCGTTTCTCGGTTCTGATCATTGCCCAATCGGTGTAGAAATAGTCACGTAACGTATAGCGCATTATAGCGTAGCGCGAACAACACCTTTCTTCTCTTCTTTCTTCTTCATTCTTGATGTTCTCCATTTTATTGATTAGCCCCTACTGTTTTATTAATTAGCCGCAGTGTACTAAAAATGCCACTCTCTTCATCGTAAACACGAAAAAGGGAACAAACTAAAGCATTACTTCGTTAAATATCTCGAAAGAAATCTTTAAAACGAAAGCGATATGATCGTTCAGTCTTCGAAGGACTTGCAAAACGTGCTCTCGAGGATAAAGAAACTTAAGGAGAGGATTATTGAAAATCGAGAGCGAAGGCGAAAAAACGAACGCGATGCGAATGATGACGATCGTTGTTTTGATTCCAATGATTTAGTCGTTGTCGTCGTCGTCGATGATGATGATGATGATGATGATAGTAGTGATATCGATGTAAGAGTGTTCGATTTGGTCAGGAATTCGGTTCAAAAATTGTACGAATGTGAACAGAGAGTTTTAGGGGCGAGGAAGAAGAAGGAGGATGACGCTCGGTCGCATGTGAAAACGATGACGATGATGATGACGATGGATGTCGATGATGATAACGAGGAAACGCACGCAACGCCGATTAAGGGAGATAGTAGGAGAAAGGTGATACCGGAGATTGACGATCGTTTAGAGTTTCCGAGTTTGACTGCGAGTTCGCCAGTTATGAGTACGCCGATCGCGACACAGATTGGGGATTTGAATTTGAACGCGATGAGTGTATCGCCGTCGCCGAGAAGAGTGACTCCGTCGCCGGTTTCTGCAGGTTGTGCTGTTGTAGAAAGAGCGAGCTCATCGCAACAACAACAACATCTTCCGAAGAGTACTTCTTCGATGGGAGGAAACGTCGGCGCGCCGAGACGGATTCAACCGACTTTGACCGTCGCTACTAGTTCAACGTTGAATAATAATAATAATAACATCGCAAGAATTTCTGCAACGACGACGACGACGACGGCGAATCCTCCAACATTGAATAATACAGTAGAAAAGTCAGTGCAACAACAACAACAACGGCAGCTACAACGCATTAATCCAAAATTAAATGATGTAAACGCTAATATTATCAATGAAGCGTCTGTTGAAACGCCTGAATATATTGAGAATCTCGCAATAGTTTATGCCTTGTTTCTTGAACGGTTCCACGACGGGAATATTGAAAAATCAATCGTGGATTTGCTCAAGATGCTTTCGATTTCACCAGACGCGTTCCCATGCAGCGTCGTAGGGGAAAAAGAAAGCAATGAACACAGCGGTGATGATGATGCGATTTTTTCATCAGGCGTGCTTGCTAGAAAATTTGCAGCGCTCGTTTTTGCAAACTCTGGAACGCTTCCGTTTTCTCTCGGTCCAATCGCACTTGAGGCGTTGTCGGAATCGGAAGCGATAAAATTGCACGCGCCAAAACTTGCACAAGAGTGCGTGAATTTCTTCGCCCTTCTCGCGGCTTCTGCGACAACTGTATCAAAAATTTACGATGATGCAACACCATCAACTGCTTCCAGAAAACAAATCGATGAGAAATCGAACGATAATAGCCGAGGTGGTGCCGTTGGCACGCGCGCGGATGCAGCGTCGGTTCAGAATGCAAACAAATTTGGTCTAGTTTCCAGGGCAAACACTCACGCGCGAGAAAAATGGCGCGACCAGCTTGTAGCTTTACTGTCCCCGGATGCAAAATTCAGCGCGTCGTCGTTCATTCCATCTTCATCATCATCATCATCAGCAGCATCAGATACTAATTCAAGTGGTAATGTGTCGAAATACTATCTTCAAAACGCATCAAACGCGTTTGCAAGAAAATGTAGAGAAGTGTTTGACGCGGCAAAATCTAAAGAAGACGCGCGGTGGCTCGCGGATGTTTTTGTTCGAAAAATGTTAAAAAGTGCAGGTGAAGGCGAAACAGAAGAAGATATCGGTGCCACTGTATCTGCAGCGAAGTTATCAGCACTAAGAGAGCGTTTGATGGGAGGAAATGCAACTACTACATCTTCAATCGCGGTACAAGTTAATAGCGCGCAACAACAACATCAAAATAGACAACAACAAAATCAACAACAAAACCACAACAAGCATCAAAATGGTCGCGGTGGTACTAACACGGGCGGCGGTGGTAGAGGTTTAGCGGGTAGAGGAAGAGGAGGCGGTCGTGGTGGAAGAGGAAACCATCATATTGTGCCAACTCAACTCACGGCTCACCAACCGCAGCAGCATCAACAGCAAAATACTGACACCGCTGCGTTGAAAACTCTACCACAACAGCAAGATTCTTCTTTTGCTGCATTGTTTCAGCCAGCTTTTCGACCGTATGTTTCAGTCTTGGAAGTGGCAGATTCTGCTCGGTTTTCCGCTGCCGTATCTCGCTCGTTAGCAGATGCGCTAAAAGCGCTCGATGAGAATTATACTTTTTCTCTACAAAATCTTCGTGGTGGAGGAAATCAAAACGAAGGAAAATCAGAAGATGATATTTTACGTTTATATGGAGTGAATCCGAAAGATTTTACTGCGCGAGCTCTCGCGGCGAGGTGTTGCGGGCAGTTTCTTGGACTGTTGCGGTTTTGTTTGGATGGATACTCTTCAGTCGCTTTCGATGGTTTACCAACGGTCGAGCTCTGTGTAGATTGCTTAAAAATTGCAGCATCGCATAATGAGCTCTTATTAACGCTTCCATGGGTATCCGAGTATGTCAAATTTGCGCCTTGGGAAAATATTGAAGACGTATCGATGCTTTTCTCCTCGAAAGGATTTGTAGACTTAGTTTTGTGGCTGCGTTCTGCAGAAAAAAGCGAAAAGCTGCGGATAGTTGGAAAAATAACTAGTAGTAGTATTAGTAGCAGTAGTATTAGAAGTACGACAACGAATGAAACTTCGACGCAGGCATCGTCACTGGCAGCAATGAGCGTTCGCGTGATTCGACACGTCGTGCGCGAAACGCTTCGTTTCAAGGCACCGACGACAAGCGCAAAATCTCTTGAATACGCAAGGTTAGCTTCCGCGTCTCAATCGCACCCAGCTGGACCGGTTCCAAAAGCGATCGTCGCGAGTGTAATAGATGAAGTAGAAAAGCAGACGACTTTATTAGAAGTGAAAGAAGATGCTCTTGCAGATTGGGGGACGAATCCAAGTGCAGGTAGCGATTTCATGCCAAATTTGTTCGACGATACGTTACTGCAGAAAATGATTGGCATAGATGTTGAAAGATCGATTGCAGCATTTCGAAATGACACGAGATCGCATCGTTGGAGCGATGAAGAGATCAAAAGCATTTCGGTCAATGGTGGGGTGGAGCAGCAGCAGCGAAAACAAGCTGCTGCTCCGGTGTTATCATCATCCCCGTCAAAGGGACCGATGATGAAAAAGCCAAATATTGAAAAACATGTCGTCGTGCCTGTTAGAAAGATTGCGCCGGTCTCAGCTGTTTCACCGACTAAGATTACTGCAACTTCGCTCGACGCAAATTCACTACTGGTGAAGACGACGTCGTCGGCTTCGACAACGACGCTGAATGCATCTCGAAGTTTACAACGAGCATTTCTCGCGGCAAATCCTCGACATAAAAATATTGTCGATTTTACCGTTGACGCGGCGGTTTTGGCATCGGTCGACCGTGCTATTGAGCTCGAAATTCCAAACGCCCTGAAATGTGTCTCCCAGACGCTCTATAACGCATGTAAATTAGCAGTAAGTGCATCCGTGGCTGAGCAAAAACGATTATTTGCAATGTCTTCAATTGCGATGGAACAAGAAAAGAAAATAGTTGTTAAACCATCACTTGAAGACACCTGGAGTTCTGCATTCGAAACTGCGATTGAGCGTGCAACCATGTTAGCTTTGCGAGAAGTTGGTGGTGTCATTGCAAAGCGTGCGGCAGATGATGCCGCGATGAGAGCTGGTGCGGCTGCCGCTGCGCTGTTGCGAGAGCCCATCGATAATGAAGATGGCAAAAAGAAGGCGTCTCTTTCTCCCGAAGCTTCTGCCGCAGCTGCAGTAGCGAGAGATGCTGCGAGACAGTCTGCAACAGAACGTTCGAAACTTTCGGCCCCTTTCGAGCTTCGAAAAGCAATCGTCGACGAAGCTTCGCGAAAGTTGCGAGTTGCCTTGAGAAACTATACTCTCGAGACAAGCGTCGATGAAAAGGAGGATATTGATGATGAAGAAGATGAAGAAGAAGAAAAAGAGAATGGACAGAAAACGACTTTTGATGGTGATGATAGAGAAGTAAATGATTCAAATTTAGTCGCGGATGTTCAAGCAGCCGCTTTGAGTGCTATTGCGAGAGCACTTTCCGAAGCTCAAGGATGGGCTCCTGGATCGCTCTTGGCTGTTTCTCGAGAGCTTTCGAACTCGCGAAATCCACGCGATCAGGTCGGTGCTAAGGAACTTGCAAGATTATGCGAGAACTGTTCGAATGCAATCAAAAATGTTCTAGCTTTAGATGAAAGTTGGCGAGACGCCCTGTTTACTGCGCAGCAGCAGCAGCAGCAGCAGCAAAATTCTTCTTCTTCTTCGTCTTCCGTGCCGCCGCTTGATGCCGCCCTTGGCGCTAATGCGATATCTACCGCCGCAGCATTGCTCGCAAAACCATCGGACGCGCCGGGAAAAATGTTTAAAAAGCACGCAGAAGCCGGTCGCCCGAGAGATGCACTCGCAAAGGCTTTATGTTCTCTATCGCGAGCTTCGATTGCACTTTTCTTCGCGCCACCGCAACCCGCTTTGATAAAGCCCGATCGTCACGGAGGTATTTCTCTTTCGAGTGCGCTAGTTTCCGCAAGTAGAGATAATTCAGATAGCAATTGCTATTCAAACAACAATAATACTAACACGGATGGGACGAAGCAAAATGTAGGATGGGGCGTTTCTCGCGATGGCGTCTGTGAAGCCGTTGAAGCGGCTTTGCGCAACGCGTTTGTTCTAGCGACGCCGATTTTGGAAACGCTCGACGCGTTTGCTCCGCCAGATGCTACAAACGTTTGGAGCGAGATTTCTGGAGAGCTCTTATTTGCAAAGAATTGGATTCCAGTTTTGCGCATTTTCCCTCATTCGCCATTTGCACAGTTGCGCCTTGAGACAGTCGTGCGAGACGTCTTTGCCGAAGTCGCGGATGGCAAAGCTTTGACCATGCGTTTGAAGAAGTTTCTCGAAACTCAGTTTAACGCAAGCTTATCATCATCATCGACGCAGACGAATACAAATGTAATCAACGCCATGGGAACGAGTCTCTTATTACGTTTCTTGATCAAACTCCTCGACAAAAGGATCGAAAAATACAAACAAAAGCTCTCGTCGTCTGCGTCCGCGTCTTTCGAAGAACGTCTTTCTTCTTCGGGACTCGAGAAAGAGGACGGCGGCGACGACGAGAAAGCTTTCGCGCGCGGTTTCATTCGCGCGAACATAATCGATGAACTCAAATCTTGGGAACTCGTACAACCGGTGTTCGATTCTATTGCCATTTTCGGTCGTTCGCCGCAAACCGTCGATAAATTCAGGCGCAGGTTATTCGAGTTTCGCGCTCTCTCGTCTGCGTGAGCGAGATTGCGTGCGCGCGTCTAAACGAGCGAGTGGCTAACAATGGCTTTGACCACAGTTTTGTAATTATTACGCGTTAAATTGACCGTGCGTCTACGCGAGCGAGACAAAGCGAGTGGCTGGCTAACAATGGCTTTGGCCACATTTTTGTAAACATTATCCACTTTATTTATAATTGCTGTAAATAAAAGATAAAAAATGTTTACGATTGCGCAGATGTCCCAACAAAGGATCGTTAGCGTTCAAAGAAAGAGAAATGAAATCAGGAGAGGGAGGAAGACCTGCTCTGCTCGCGTTATTAGAGCGTTTTGGAAGAAAGAGCAACCACGGCCTGCACCTGCCACGAAATCTCCATCGGTGCAGAAATCACTTTTTAGCAGTTTTGGAAAGAAGAGGTTGGAACCACCT
>Ga0302126_10001517_pt1 | contig 13776 bp, 14 predicted proteins | sample CB4_20m_MG_FD_203108 | JGI IMG/M metagenome (GOLD analysis project Ga0302126, IMG submission 203108) | Marine microbial communities from Western Arctic Ocean, Canada - CB4_20m | ecosystem: Environmental > Aquatic > Marine > Oceanic | place: Canada: Western Arctic Ocean | collected 2017-09-24 | reverse complement strand
CCCGACACGCCCGCGGACGCAATTCACCATGATGTTAATGGGCGGTTTATCATGCCCGGCATGACGGAGACTCATGCTCATCTATCATTCTCTGACGTTAGTCCATTTGGGATTGGTGACACGTCTGTCGAAGCTGCAACCGTCACTGCCGTAAGAAACGCCCGACTTATGCTGGCGTCAGGTTTTACCTCGGCGGTGAGTTTCGGGTCGACTTACAGCATCGATGTTGCCCTTCGCGGGGCGATTAATGCTGGCAAAATTGTAGGTCCAAGGCTGCTTGCCGCTGGACGCGACCTTGGTGCCACCGCCAGTAATGTCGATTCCGGCGGCGGGCTTAGTCAGATCGCAGATGGCCCTTGGGCGCTCCGGCAGGCAGTAAGGCAACAGCGGAAACTAGGGGTCGACATCGTCAAAATATTTATCGATGGCGAAGCTATCAATAGCCAAAACCCACCGGGCGAACTGTCATTCACCGACGAAGAAGTGAATGCAATCGTTGATGAAGCGCACCGACGAAAAATGCGCGTTGCGTGCCACGCTCGTTCCGCCGCCGCCGTCAAACAAGCGGTTAGAGCTGGTGTCGATTTCGTTGGCCACGCCAATTACCTGGACGATGAAGCCATTGACCTGTTGACCGAAAAGAAAGATGAAATTTTCGTCGGCCCTGCGATCGCTTGGGAAATCACCTATCTTGAAAAGTGCGAGACGATTGGAGTGACACGCGAAACTGTTATCGCGCAGGGATACGAGGCAGAAATAGAAGCCACCGTCGCAACAGTCGCTAAACTGAGGGCTGCCGACATAAAGCTAGTCGTCGGCGGAGACTACGGCATTTCCATTGCTCCCCACGGCACCTATGCGAAAGACCTAGAATATTTCGTCACCTATTTTGGTATGAGTAATGCGGAATCTCTGATTTGCGCCACCCGAAACGGGGGGCTTGCATTCGAACCCAACGGTAGCCTTGGAACACTGGAAAGCGGCAGTCTGGCTGACCTGGTGATTGTTGATGGAAATCCACTGGAAGATATAAGGATACTGCAGGATCATCAGAAGCTAACGGTGATGAAGGACGGCGTTTTGTACCAGCACCTGGAAAACCCGAATCCATACCTGGCAAACCAGACTAAATAGAGAATCACGATGCTGAAGAACATGCCGGATACAGGAACGGACTGGGATTCACTCAGGGCCGAGATGATTAAGCGCGGTGGTAACGACGCGAAATGGCGTGAAGGTAAAACAGCGGTGTATGTTTTCAATGCCGGTGAAGATGTCGCCAAGGTTCAAAAAGAAGCTTACACCCTGTACATGTCTGAGAATGGACTGGGACCGCTCGCTTTCCCAAGTCTTAAGCAGATGGAAGACGAAGTTGTTGGTATGGGGCTAAGCCTGCTTCACGCGCCTGAACATGCCGCCGGTAACATAACCTCCGGCGGCACCGATTCCATCAACATGGCCGTTAAAGCATCACGCGACTACGCGCGGGCAACCAAGGGTATTACAGGCACCCCCAATATCGTCGTACCCTACACTGCTCATCCGGCTTTCGATAAAGCAGCCATAATGATGAGCTTGGAATTACGCCGGGTGCCGGTAGCTGAAGACCTACTCGCAGACGTAGCTGCGATGGCTGGCGCCTGCGATGACAATACCATTATGCTCGTTGGTTCCGCGCCCAGCTTCCCTTATGGCCTGATCGACCCGATCAGCGCGCTAGGCAAGCTCGCAGAAGAAAAAAACCTATGGCTGCATGTTGATGCCTGCGTTGGCGGGTACATCGCACCATTCGTGCGAATGAACGGCGGCCATGTTCCTCCTTTTGACTTTGAAATTTCAGGCGTCAGTTCCATGTCAGCTGACCTTCACAAGTATGGTTACTGCGCAAAGGGGGCCTCTACTGTTCTATTTAGAGACAAATCATTACAACAGCACATGATTTTTGATTGTGCCGACTGGCCAGGTGGGCGGATGATCACGCCAACCCTAGCCGGTACACGCCCGGGGGGGGCTATCTCTGCAGCCTGGGCTGTGATGAATTATCTAGGTATCGAAGGCTATCGCGCAAAACACAAACTCGTCACCAATGCCCGCGAAGCAATTGAAAACGGCGTTATTCAACTTGGCTTTCAGATACTGGGCGAACCTCAACTGGGTATCGTTGCGTTCAGTCATCCGACTGTGAATGTATTCGCCATCCACAAGCAACTGTATAATCGCGGATGGTTTACTAGCCTAACCACTGTGCCTAAAGCACTACACCTGATGTTGTCTCCCTTTCATGCAGAGGTGACAGACACCTACCTTAAGGACCTAAAAGACTCACTCAAGGCAGTTCAGTCGGGTGACAAAGATGCCGTAACAGAGTCACGTTATAGTTAGCTCGCGTCCTACACTTTGTATAAGAGCAAAAAGGATGCGCCACCCTTTTACTGTTAGTAATACAGCCAACAACTTAACGGAAAATGGCCACGGCGGTGTATAGTTCCGGAACAGTAGCAAACTAATAAAAAAACCAGGAGACACCCATGGGCTACCAGTGGAGCTACGGCGATATTCTTGAGGCCGTAGAAAAAATCACGCCAGAAGATCAACCAGCGTTAATTCACGGTGATCGAGTAACTAACTGGGGAGACTTCATCCGCAGGACCAACAACCTCGCGCGCAACCTTTTGGCTAGCGGTGTAGAACCGGGGGAAAAGGTCGCTTTTTATATGCGTAACTGCCCCGAATACAGTGAGGGCATTGCCGCTGGGTTCAAAGCCGGTCTAACACATGTCAACGTGAACTACCGGTATATCGAGCACGAACTGATCTACCTGATCGATAACTCGGATGCGACCGTCGTCATTTACCAGTCTGAATTTCAGTACTATGTAGATGAAATAAAAACCCGGTTGCCTAACGTAAAGCACTGGCTGATCGTAGACGATGGAAAAGCCTCCAGCTATGAAGATATGGCGAATCTTGGCGACGGGTCGTCTCCCGGCATCAAACATAGCCCCGATGACCTCTTGTTCCTTTATACCGGAGGTACGACAGGTATGCCTAAAGGCGTCATGTGGCGCCACGATGATCTTTTTAAGGTGCTTGGCGCCGGCGGTAACGTGCGTTTGGGCGAACCGCCCTGCGCAGACATGACAGAACTCCTGGGCCGGCTTAAGGCCAACCCTAGAACAGTTAACCTTCCCCTGCCACCCATTATGCATGGTACGGGACTACTCTCCGCGGTTGGCGCGATGGCCTCGGGTGGTACGTGCATCACACTCACCAGTCGAAGTTTTGAGCCTGAACTGGCCCTTGAAAACATCACTAAACACAAAGTAACTCAAGTCACCATTGTTGGCGATGCCTTTGCCAGACCGATGCTTGAAGTGCTCGATGAGAATCCTGGGAAATATGACATCTCGTCAGTGGGCGTGATCAATTCCTCCGGCGTCATGTGGACCAAAGAAATCAAGGCAGGGCTTCTAAAACACAACCAGAACGTCCTGCTGTCCGATGCATTTTCATCATCAGAGGCAATCGGTATTGGCACCTCCTTGATGACCAAGGATCAAACCATTGATGTCGCCAAGTTTGCACTTGGACCAAACTGCAAAGTCTTTTCTGAAGACTTAAAGGAAGTGCAACCAGGCACCGGCGAATCCGGCATGGTTGCGGTAAAAGGCTTTCTTCCTATCGGTTATTACAAGGACCAGGAAAAAACGGACAAAACCTTCATCGTCATTGGCGGCATACGCTATTCAATCCCTGGTGACTGGGTACGTGTCGAGGATGATGGATCACTCACACTGCTCGGCCGTGGCAGCAACTGTATCAACACCGCTGGTGAAAAAGTTTATCCTGAGGAAGTAGAAGAAGCACTCAAGTTCCACGAAGCCGTAGCAGATGCGTTGGTTGTTGGCGTGAAAGATGAAAAATGGGGACAGTCAATCACTGCAGTAGTACAACCGCATGAAGGGTGTGTGATCGACGAACTGGCGTTAAGGGAATTCTCAAGAAAACACCTGGCGGCTTACAAGCTTCCCAAGAAGATCCTGATCAAAGACGATCTTAACCGAGCCCCGAACGGAAAAGCGGATTACAAGTCCATCCAGGAATATGCAGAACAACAATTGGGGATCAACTAAACATGAGCGACAACGCCAGCAAAATTACCGTTTGGGGAAGGCGTAACTCCATGAATGTCCAAAAAGTGATGTGGGCGCTGGGTGAACTGGGTCGGGATTATCAGCGACATGATATGGCGGGCTCCTTCGGCATAGATGCGCAGTACACAACAAAGAACCCCAATGCCGTTGTTCCTACTATAGAGGACGGCGAACTGACGCTCTACGAATCTAACGCATGTGTCCGATACCTTGCTCGACAATATGGCGCAGGATCCCTGTGCCCCTTGGATGCGAAAGATGCCGCCCTTGCGGACCAATGGATGGACTGGCAATGCAGCACCTTTGGGACCGGGTTCTTTATGATTTTTATGAACAAAATCAGGTTGACTGCAGAAAAGAGCAGCCCGGAACAGATCAAAAAAGGTGAGCAACAAACGGCGCACTTGTTGCAACAACTGGAATCAAAGCTTGAACAAACTGATTACCTGATTGGCAATACGCTCTCCATGGCGGATATTCCTATTGGTACCATGTTGTATCGCTACTTTACGATGGAAATCGAAAGACCACCTTTGCCAGCCGTAGCCGCCTACTACCAAAGACTAACGGCAAGGCCGAGCTATCAAAAACATGTAATGATTCCGTTCGGCAGAAACGTCGATGAGTGGCTTATCGAGGAGAAACGCAACGCCGGGCTTCAGTAGTCGTCGACTTTGCCTCTGGTTTTTTTCACTGTGCCCTGTTTTTTCTTGCCATCGAGGCGCTTGCGCACGGATGACTTGGACGGACGGGTCTTTCTTCTTGCCTTCTGGACATGTTGGGCTTTTTGAAACAACTCATCTAGCCGCTCCAGACCTTCTATCCTGTTTTTTTCCTGACTCCTGAATTTTTGGGCCTTGATGACGATCACCCCATCGGTATTGATCCTGGCATCACTGACCCTGAGCAGTTTTAATTTAACCGCTTCCGGCAAACTGGAGGCCCTGACATCGAATCGTAAATGAATAGCCGACGAGACCTTATTGACATGCTGGCCGCCTGGACCACTGGCACGGATCGCCGAAAACTCAATCTGACTCTCAGGAATATCTGAAACGCGAATCATCAGGCACGCGACATGAAGTTGGCATTGGTTGTGTTCACCTTGATACTCTCACCTTGCTCGATATATTCAGGCACCTGAACGATAAGACCCGTTGATAGCGTTGCAGGTTTATTTCGTGCGTTAGCCGAAGCGCCCTTAATACTGGGTGCTGTTTCAACGATTTCAAGCGTAACAGACTGCGGCAGGTCAATTGCAACGATATTCCCTTCCACGATTAACGCTGTAATCCCGTCCAGCCCATCAATGATATAGGCCAACTGGTCTTCCATAGCGTCCGCATTCAGCAGGTATTGGCTGTAATCCGTGGTGTTCATAAAAACATACTGCGGCCCATCTATATAAGAAAACTGTACCTGGACCTTCTCGAAGTCTGCCTCACCCAAAAAATCATCACCCTTAAGCGACTCGTCACGCTTCTGTCCCGTCACAAGGTTTTCGAACCTGACTTTATATAGCGTCGAAGCGCCCCTCGCCGAAGGACTCTTCGCCTCGAGTTGTTTTACAACATGGGGCGCACTTTCGATCTGCACCACGTCGCCGCGTTTTAAATCACTGGCTTTCGGCATCGATATTCCTGCTTTGAAAAAGCCCCTATTGTACAATCCTTCTTCAATGTTTTATCTGTCTTAACGCATGTTTGATCAACAAGATCTCGTCAAAGTCGCCAATCATGAAATGCCTTTTGGTCGATACAAGAACACGCCGCTAATCCAACTACCCGAGGCGTACCTTCTATGGTTCGTAGATAGGGGCTTTCCGACGGGTAAACTTGGTGAACTGATGCAGATCACGCTGGAAATCAAGATTAACGGTCTTGAAAACCTGATTTACCCGCTCCAGGCATCACCTAAGCAAAAACAGCCAACAGACACAAAATTTACATTTGAATGAAAACCGCCTTGGTTTATCCTGTATTGGCATTTCCAGCAATGTTCCGCCATGAGTTTTCCGATTAGCGTGAATCTTGACGAATCTCTCAAGGTAGAGATTCATCTGCATCAGTTATATCTGGGTGACAGGGATCGCCACTGTTGGACCTACCTGACCCGTGGCCTGCAAACACACCAGCAACGCGAAATGTGTCTATCACTTCTGGTAGACGACGAAGCTGATATTGAAGACTTCCCCAAAACGCCGATCAAAATGTTTCAGCTACTGGCTGAGCGAACACGCTCGGGGCGAGCAGTAGTCTCCGGGGAATCAACCCAACTCGCGCAGAAGGGAATGTTTGGCTTCCCGTCGTTGTTTTATGTTCCCTCAATCCAGTACGAAGGCCTTCCCTCAGTAGACAATTACCTGAGTCTTATCCTTGTACACAGGGAAGAGTATCGCTACGCACGGCAATATGGGCTAACCCGCTTTCTCTCCAGGTTAGGTAAATTCTGTTCTTCGTTTCCCTACCCAACCTGGAACACACCAGCAAGGCCCTCACTGTTTCCGTCTACGACGCAAGAACACAGTATTTTATCCGACGCGAGCCACGTACTCGCGGAGTATTCCTACGCACATCAACTTGGTTCCGTATTGCAGTTTCAGCTTCATCAAAAAGACGCTGGCCGGGTCAAAAAAGCGCTGGCAGGTATACAACAGAACCAGATTGCCGTCATCAATACCGGATTCTCTGCGCGGTGTGATGCCAGCCTTTACTGGCAGGAAGGCCAGGCGTTTCCGGGCGCTTACGCAGCGCAGGAAGAGACCTCCGGTTTGCTTGGCGGAAGCTTTATTTCAATTGGTTTCAGCCAATTCTCGGACATTTCCATTGAAGAAGATGGATTCAGTGTCTTGCTTTCAGAGGCCGACTGGGATTCGCTACACCAGGCAATCAGCAACGAAGAAACCTACGGAACTGAGCTACCTGATGGCAGGCAGTTCGTCATGAATTACCTAGACGCCGCTGAAAGCTCAAGCGCCAGGCCCTATAACCCGGTCGCTGTCTGGAAAAGACTGGAACAGCCTGCTGCTCTCGCGAAGACACCTGAACCAGAACCAGAACCTGAACCAGAACCCGCCCGATTCAATGTACGAACCGAGTTCTATGACAACCTACCTGGCACTGAAAGCATCAATCAGGACGAACTGCGGATTTACATCGAGCGTCTCGAAGCTACCATCGGTGACGCCATGTCCGAGGAAACGGATTCCTTTGTGTTCCAGCTAGAACTCAACATGACACCGGGGGGCCTGGCAAACGTTCGTGTGCTTTCGGATATCGACCTCAATCCCGATTTTGAAGCTTTTATTACCGGTGCAGTTCAGAAAATTGAACCCTGCCGCGTAACCTCCGAGATACAAATCAGGGTACCGTTCCAGATAAACCAGGAATAGAAAGGTGACATTAGGCGATACCACGATCGGCTGGTTGAACTACTAGCCACTGAGCGCAAAGAAAACGTTCAATAGAAAACATTCACTAAAACACAGTCACTAAAACACATTCACTAAAACACATTCACTAAAACACATTGAAAAGAGCGTTCACTAACGCCCCCGACAACCTTTCAGCGACGCCTCAAACCGCCTAGGCAGCGGCTTTCGGTTGGTTACGCAATACGCGACCCGCCCTTTGACCCGTTAACTCACCGTTTTCTACAATGATATTGCCGTTACAGATTGTGGCTAGGTAGCCTTTCGCTTTTTGAGTCAAGCGGGGAGTGTCGTCGGGGAAATCGCGAATTAATGTGGGTTGACCTTCGACAACAGTGTCTACATCAATGATATTGACATCTGCGCGCATACCCACCGCAAGGGTACCGCGATCAGCAAAGCCAAGTATGCGGGCCTGTGCACTGGTTAGCATGCGAATAGTCTCAGCAAGCGTAAAAGTGCCTTTCTCTCTGTGCCAATGCGACAGCATGAAGGTTGCCCATCCCGCATCGATAATTTGAGTGAGATGCGCACCGGTGTCTCCCAGGCTTGGTAATACCCAATCATTCTTAAGAAACTCTTCCATGGCAGCATAGTCATGGTTGCCGAATCGGACATGGAACAGGCCTTCGCCATTACTTTCAAGCATAACGCGAAGCCAGGTTTCGGCAGGATGCTCGCCTGCAGCGGCGGCGATAGCTGGCAAGCTCTCGTCGGGACCCTTGGTATATTCGGGCGATTCGCCGTTACCCAGTGAATAAAAGTTACCCACCCATTCGTTAAGATTAGGCGTGCCATGGCTACCCATCTCACTGGCTTCCTTAATCAGCGTGGCGCGAGTATCGGCGTTCTGTATTGCCGCGAGACGGGCGGGGAAATCCAAGCTAATAAGATTAGCCCATGCTGGTGACATAAACATAATGTTAGTTTTAAGGCCCGATAGAAAACCAAAGGACCGTGGCAGCGCGAGCCCAGTAATGTCGATGCCTTCTGCCAACATCGATTCTATTATGTCGCTGTATGCATTGGCTTTTCCAGGCGCGCCTGGAATATGGGGTGCGGTGAAAATAACCCGTGTTTGAGCCGCTAAAGCCTGCTCGCGCAAGAGCGCCATTTCAGTGTCGAGCCGAGAGTACTCCAAAACGTTTTGAACCAGACCGTTGTTCTCGCCAACCGCTTTGGCGATGGCAACCATTTCTTCGGTATTGGCGAATGTGCCTGGAATACTGCGACCGTCGGGCATTTTGTGAGCAACCAGCCGACTACTTGAGAACCCTATCGCGCCTTCAGCTACTGATTTTCCGGCCAGCGCGGCCATCTGAGCTATTTCATCGCTCGTCGGTTCATCATCGACGCCCCGCTCACCCATTACATAGGTTCTGATTGCGCAATGTCCCACCATACCAACCAGGTTAATAGCCGGCTCTAGTTTTTCGAGAGAATCTAGATATTCACCATAACTCTCCCAATCCCAGGCCAGGCCGTTAAGGATCACTGCGCTCGGAATATCTTCTACCGACTCCATCATACCGGCAAGGTAGGCTTGATCTTGTGGTTTACACGGCGCAAAAGTCACGCCGCAGTTCCCGATCAATGCCGTGGTGACACCATGCCAGACGATAGGCGTTAGGTCCGGGTCCCATCCCGCTTGAGCGTCCAGATGCGTGTGAAGATCTATAAATCCTGGCGTAATTGCATGCCCATTGGCGTTGATTTCTCTGGTACCACTTTCCTCGACCTTGCCAACCGCAACGATGGTGTCATTGTCGATGGCAACATCACCCATGTAAGGTTCCGAACCGGTACCGTCGACGATCAAGCCGCCTCGAATAATGAGATCATGGGGCATGGTATAGCTCCTGTTTGTCGTTGATTAATGTGTCGTTGCTTAATGAACAGCGCGATAGGATTAGAGTACATCATTCATTTATCTAGCGTACGTTTATCTAGCGTACGTTTATCTCGCGTCCAGTCGACCACACTGCAAAATACAGCCCCGTGAATTGCTTTTCTATTGCTCGTGAAGCAACTGACTTGACGTAATTGCGCGAACGACCCGGTGTTTTACGGCCGATTTTTCACACAGCCTAGTTCCATTTGAGAATAAAACAGGTCACTGGGCGATCACCACTGGATAGCATTCATGACCGATCTCAGATCCCTTTTGACCTTAATTAGCCTTCCCACGTATAGTGCGGAAAATTCAACACCGCCGCGTGCCCTGCTAGATAACAACCAACGCGCCGCTGCACAGACATTTGGAACACAAAGATGACACCAGGCAATACCACTAACGAGTTAATCGAAACGCTAACCAATGAGGGCGTCGATCACATTGTTCTCCTAATGAGGCATTCGGCGCGCGAGTACGCGCCAGGAAAGCATGACCTGTTGAATCCACTAACAGATGAGGGCCGTGATCTCGCCAGGGACATGGGTAAGCGACTGCCAAAGGGACTTGTCGTGCGCGGTTATACAAGCCCCGCAGAACGCTGCGTGGAAACTGCTGGTCTTATTATGAGCGGTTATGCCGCCGCTGAAGGCCAAATTCTGCGGAACAGGGTTGTAGAAGCCCTTGGCGTATTTTATGTGTTAGATCAAATAAAGATGTTCAAATCGATGCAGGCTGAAGGCGGTATGGTCGGTTTTCTGCAGCGCTGGTTTGACGGCGGCATTGCCCGGGACATTCTTATGCCTGCTGACCTGGCGGCCAGACTGGTTGGCGGCCTGGCAAAAGAAAAACTCAGTCAAAGCGGGGGCGAGCCACGCCTGGATCTTCTTGTGTCCCACGACTTCACGCTCTTTACCATCAAGGATCAATTGCTAAAACAGGGTATCAATCGATATCCTGATGTTCATTACCTTGACGGCGTCGCCTTTTTCAACCGTGACGGTAAGACATTCATCCAGTCTCATCACGAGCCTGCGATCGAACTGGATGTATCACTGCCAGTTTGATGCTCAATTAAAAAGAGGCTTCATCCGGCGGTCTAGCCACTCGATCAGAATTTGGTTGGTCTCCTGCGGCTTTTCCTGCTGAATCCAGTGCCCACAATCCAGAGTATGCACTTCAAGGTCATCAACATACCCTGTCATATCGGTTTGCGGCACCATATCGTGCCGACCATAAATCATCAGCGACGGATGGATGACTTTTTGTTCTACGGATGCTGTGGTTTCCCAGTTACGGGTGAAGTTTCGATACCAATTGCAGGCTGCATGAAACCCACTGTGGTCGAATGCTTCGATAAAGACCGCAAGTTCTTCCTCGCTCATCATCAGTTCGCCCCGCTCTACCATCGTCTCTGCCATGTTGATAATAGAATTGCCCGCAGGTTGATTCTCTCCTGTCTCGAGCCACTGCTTTGTTCGATACATATTGGTCAGGAACTGCCGGGTGTTGTTCTCGAACGAAGTTGCTGCCACCCCTGGCTGACGATTGAAGTGAACAATATAAAACTCTTGTCCGAGCATCTGCTCCCAGAAGGCGACCGGGTCGTCTTGCTCTCTTGGACGAAAAGGCACAGACAGGTTTGCCACACCGGCAATTCTTTCGGGGTTTAATAATGCATGGTGCCAGACAAGGATCGCGCCCCAATCGTGGCCGACAAATACCGCTTTATCGATCCCCAACACATCCAGCAAGGCGTTGTAATCCGAAGTCATATGGTGGCAGTCGTAGGATTCAACAGATTCTGGCTGGCTCGAGCGGCCATAACCTCGCTGGTTCGGCACGATGACGTGATAACCTTCCGCTACCAGTGCCGGAACCTGGTAACGCCAACTGAAAGCGTGTTCGGGCCAACCGTGCGCAAGCACCACCGGTATGCCGCCCTGGCCTGCCTGAAAGACCTCAAGCTCGACGTCTCCCACTTCAATCATTTCCGGTTTTGGAAAACTTAACATATCGAATTACCCCCTAAGCTACTGGTAGGCATCATCAAGGAAGCGATGAAGCCTGACTTTACTGTTCACGCCGAACTGCTTTACGATATTCACATAAAGCCACAGCAACTGATAGTCGACAACTGATCGTCGACAACTAATCGTAGACGCCACGCTCAACAACGGTGGCCATTTTATATTTGTGACTCTGTCGCTCCACCTGGTTGGCTATTCACCTGGTATACGACGAACATCACCGACCCAAAGCTGGGTCATGTCCTAAGCTTGAGCATGCCTGTAACTAATACCTTCCCATTCATTAAAGACTCTCATCGGGTTTTGTCGGTTGACTTGTTGCTACTGGTCTACAGACAATGGATTTTTTATCCTTACTACCACTCAGGAGCATCACATGGCCGTAGGCATCGTCGCAACACTAAAGATCCAAGCAGATAAAATAGAAGCATTTGAAACAGACTTTAAAGCGCTGATGGCTATCGTCGCCGAGAAGGAGCCCGGCAACAACTACTACGACCTGCATAGATCCAGAGATGAAGCTGGCTCTTATGTGGTCATGGAGCAGTATGTAGACCAAGCAGCGCTTGACCTACATGGCAAGTCTGACGAATTCAAAGCAAAGAGCGCCAAGCTTGGGGACTACCTAGCAAGCGCACCCACTGTCACAATCCTGGATGCTGTTTAGCCCGTCATTAGCGAGGGGCCAGTCTTTTTGGCCCTTTTCAGCTAGTACTTCCGTTTATGGGTAAGACTCATATACGCACGGTTAATAAATCCGATGTAATCCCCCTACTTCTCGTCGAGATCAGCCGTTGGTTTCGCCGCCCCTCTACCTGATTTTATTGAATCTCCTGCGAGTTGAAGATCCAAATGTCTTGCCAACCGGGTAAACGAGGTGTGCTCACAGTGCGCCTGAGGTTTTACCTACGAATGGCACAATGATTCTGCTGCTGTAAGCGATCATGGGATCCCTGAAGATATCTATATGGGAATCTCCAATAACTTGGTCAGGAATAACCTTGAAAAACCGGCCGTCTCACCGGTCCCCATCGGTCACCGCTACCGGCGGCACGAACCGGAAAAAACCGCGCTCTACCCGATTGTTGAACAACACCTGTCTACGCTTACCGGCGAACTGACACTGAACCACGCGTCGTTGCCCGCCTTCGTCGTCGAAGAGTTCCGTAAGTACTTGCGCTGCGGGCGCCTCGAACATGGTTTCTTGCGGGTAAAGTGCGATGGCTGCCGGCACGAGCACCTTGTCGCTTTCTCCTGTAAGGGTCGCGGCTTCTGCCCATCCTGCGGAGCAAGACGAATGATCGAAACCTCCGCACATCTAGTCGATCACGTCATTCCTGACGTTTCGGTACGCCAGTGGGTTTTGAGCTTTCCCTGGCCCTTGCGCCTGCTCTTCGCCAGCCGTCCCGATGCGCTCAGCCGTTGCCTCGCGGTGGTCACGCGAGCCATTGAGACCGATCTGATTCAACGCGCGGGACTGACCCGTGCTTCCCGAGCCCGAACCGGCGTGGTGACCCTCATTCAGCGCTTTGGCAGTGCGCTGAACCTTAACGTCCACTTACACATGATCATCCTGGACGGGGTTTACACAATGGAGCACAACCAACCTCGTTTTCATCGAGTCAATGCGCCGGCCCGACAGCATTTGGACAAACTTCTGAACCGCATCATTGCCCGTGTCATGCGACGGCTTATTAAGGACGGCCTGCTCATCCAAGACCAGGAGCAGCCATGGCTCGATTTCGAGGAGACAGACATAATTGATACGCTCCATGCAGCTTCTATTCGCTACCGAGTCGCCATCGGCCCCGGTGCGGGCAGCAGAACACTCACCTTGAAGAACCCGGGCCTGCAGCGCACGGAGACCCAACCAAAACCCTTCACGGTCGACAGAAACGGTTTTTCACTGAACGTGTTGCCTGCCAGGGACAACAGCGTGAGCGTCTTGAACGTCTGTGTCGTTACGTCACGCGGCCCGCCGTCTGTCTGGAGCGGTTGTCGAACAACGCAGCCGGCCAGGTGAGCTACGAACTCAAGCACCCGTTCCGCGATGGCACCACTCATATTTTGTTCACTCCTGAGGACTTTCTCGCCCGGTTGGCGGCGCTGGTACCCAGACCCCGGTCCAATCTGACTCGATACTTTTACAGGATTGGGGGGTTTTTGCGCCCAACTCGCCATTCAGGAGAGCAGTGGTCCCTGGTTCAGCGAATCCGTCACGCAACAAATCAAAGAAACCGACAATACAGACCTCCACTGAAACCGCTGTCG
>Ga0302126_10001515_pt1 | contig 13784 bp, 7 predicted proteins | sample CB4_20m_MG_FD_203108 | JGI IMG/M metagenome (GOLD analysis project Ga0302126, IMG submission 203108) | Marine microbial communities from Western Arctic Ocean, Canada - CB4_20m | ecosystem: Environmental > Aquatic > Marine > Oceanic | place: Canada: Western Arctic Ocean | collected 2017-09-24 | reverse complement strand
ATTGTGATTGTGTTCTTCGTAGCGTGCGTATAATAAGTTGAACCGTAACGCACTGCTCGCACGATAATATCTTCTATGAATTGAGACTTTCACAAACTTAAAACAATTGCATATTGATAGAATCAAAGTATTACTGCATTTCACCAGGTTTAGTGCAATATAGCGACCATAATCGTCGTATTCGATGCAGCTTTAGTCAACATTAACACTCTCGAATTCCGTACGCACGATACAAACAATCCAATCAAATTCGCATTTTTTATGATTATTTCCCAAACATTCTTTCATTTCCAGAGACATAACGCTACGACCATCTAATTTATGTGAAATAAACTCATATTAAAGCACGTATAAGAATCTTTGAGGAATCATTAAAGCGTATTTTGGTGTTTTTCTGCTGATTTGTGTCTTGCTCTCTCTCTCGAAGGATAAAGGAAAAATCACTTAATTATCACACTAAATCTCTTCGCGTTTTCGTAATACTTTATGAAAACTAATGAAATTTCCTGAGCATATTGATAATATTCGTATTCGTCGCCTCACGATTTTTCATTGAATAATACTGTTAAAACGAGACATCGTTTCGTGAGTCGCGTTTTTGAGTCCCTCTCGACTGCTGAGCGTTGCCATAGTTTGTTCATTCAATCGATACTACTGTGCTGCATAACGCGATAGGCAAAAACTCCGCCACAAAAAACGATATTCTAAAAAATGTCCACCAACGACGAACGCGAACACTTCAAACTCACGAACAACAACAAAGAACAACACAAACATGGCGATCTACTGACCAAGGACTTGGAAGACGGTACATCGTTGTTGTCGCAGCAGCAGCGAAAGAACGAAGAGCTGATCGTGAAAATATGCGCGAATCCAAACTGCCAAAGCGAACAGTCTGGGAAATGGTTCACGTCGAAGACCGAGGAGATCTTAGGGAGGACGGTTTGTAAACGCTGTTATCATAAGGAGATCGTTGATTCGCAGGATAAGGTTTGCTCTGTACGTTTTTGTTTTGATTGTTGTCCTTTAAGCGCTTCTCGCTTTCGCGTTTTGATGAGTCGATTCGTTAAAGCCTTTTTGCTTTCTTTCTCTCTCTCTTCTTTGCTCTTTAAAAGGCTGACGGATGTAAAATGTACTCTCTCTCTCTCGATATATATACATGCTTCGATTGAAAAAAAAGTCGTGCGGTACTGATAAGACGTCGGGGTGCTGGTACAAATCGAAGCGCGAATGCGCGTCAGATAAGGATTTATGTCAGAGGTGCTATAAAAAAGAAAGCAGGGTTATGACGGATAAGACGTGTTTGGGATGTCGAACGACACGTTCGAGTCAATGGACGAGGTCGAAGTTAGTCCCAGGCGCGGATTTGTGTACGCAGTGTTATAGGAAGGAGACGAAGATACGCGAGGGGAAGATCGATGTGACTGAGTTGAAGAGGAAGATTGGGATGAAGGATGCGCCGAAAGACGATTTGGAAAGGAGTGCGACACCCGGTAATTTAAGCGGCGCTTCACCAGGCGTTGGAAACCAAGGCGCGGCGTCGGCACAAACGCAAAAGGTCAAGAAAAAGTCGTATTATCAGAAGAAAAGACCGGTTATTATCATTCCCGATCTTACACCAGAAGAGGCTGAAAAGATTTTGCAAGCCGCTGTAGTGCCAAAGACTGAGAAGGAACTCGAGGAGGAGAAGAAAACAAAAGGACAAAATACAAAATGCTGCGATTGCGGCATGGATGAGTTAGATAACAGGTGGAAAGATAGCGTCGTGCACTTGAATGGGAAGTTGTGCGACATTTGTTATTTCAAAGAGTTATTGTTCAGAGGAGGGATGCCGTTAAAGGTATAAATGCTATCATAAGATATGACGAAAGTGGTGTGTATGGCTTAAATAAGAATTTTTTACATATGAACCCTGTAGGGCGAGGAATCAGCCATCGTATCAAGGTCGCCATAAAAGTCGTGATTTCGCACCCACGATGACGAGATACTACTACAGTGTATAATAATACCTACTATGGAAAATACTAATTTAATTTCTACAACCTATTATAATCAATTACTAGTACCAGCTTTGGACATTCTTTCTTGTGATTACTCTGCTTGTTTTTTTTCGTTTCCAGGATCAAGATGTTGGCAATTGCTCGTGGTGCATGTAATAGAACTTGAGTATTTCTTTTTCCGCATATTCGAAGCTTCGTTTGATGTGGTCAAACGTCATCTGCATATTCCAGGAGAAACGCACTGGTATATATAAATCTTCTTCTTTTTCTTCTTCTTCTTCTATTATTCGAGACGCATCTCTTGGAATTCGTTTTGAGGAAGAGGAGGAGGTTGTTGTTGATGATACGTACTCACATATCTCGCACGCTCGTGAATTGGTACGCCTGCTCTGAGATCCCCTCCCGCGACCATTGGCGGTGGCGCGAGTGATGATGCTGGCGGCAAAGTTGTCGTCGTCACCACATTGGACGCGTTACTGCTTTTATCAACCCACTGCTTTAAATTTTCATCGTAATAGAATATATTTTCGAGCAAGCCCTGAGGTGCCGGCGCTTTCGGTCCTTCGTACGCTTTCTCAGGCGCCGGGACTGCCGCAGAGAAAAGTTTACTGAACGATTTCACGATTTTAAAAGCGCCTTGTTCTTGAGATTGTTGCTGCTGATGGTGTTGTTGCTGTTGCTGAAGATGATGAACTTTCGGTGGGACTCCGAAATCGCTAGGAGGTTCGTAACTTTGTTGTTGTTGGAAATCGCCAAGACTAGCTTGTGAATGAGATCTCGAGTGATTGCCACTTGCATCATTCGATAGTAAACTTGAGCTGCTGCCATAGCTATTTCGCTGCGTGAACCCATTATCTTGACTATTCGATCTTTGATGAAACGCAGAATCAACGCCGCGGCTTCCAATAGTGTCTGCGTCATCACCTCCAAATAACGCGTCGACTGTTCCACCAACGAATCTGGAGAGTCCTCCGACAATTTTCTTACCGACGTTGGCAATTTTTCCCTTAATGACGCCTTGTCCTAACTTTTCTCGAATTCGTTTTTCCAAATCTATTGCATGAGCTAAGATAGAATCAACACTAACACCATTTGCCGTCGACGACGAATCGTCTCGAACGAGTTTCAGGTTTTTCTGTACGCTTTTCAGCGTCGCAAGAGCTACATGGAAATTACCAAACTCTGCTAAAAGTACGCAATAATAAATCTTCATCCTCTGTATTGGTAGCAACATCGATAACGAAGCTTTCAAAGCTTCGCTACCTCCTTTGTCTTGCACAGAGGAAAGCATGATTCTTTCTGCGAGTAGGGTGCGATGATAAGCTCGCGGGTCCGAGCAGGGACCGCTATCACCACCTCCAATTAATCGCATGCGCGCTTCATCTTTTGGCCAAACTTCACCAGAGAGAAGATAGCACAAGGGAGCGATAAATGAGTACTTATTATGCGCTCGGAACGAGTCGCCGATCGTAACCAAACCGGACGTTATTGTTTTATCCATATTGCTAGAGTTCAAAGCGATGATGGCAATGATTTCTCTCCATCTTTCGGAAATTCCCGTTGTTGTTATTACATCTCGCACGGCAACATCTGCCCGTCCAATCGAAATCAGTTCGAGCACTCTCATTGGCGAACCTAACTGTGTCGTTTCTTGAATAGCTCGAAAAGAAGTATCCGAAATAATCGTCTCATCTCGCGTCAGTCTCGCTACTCTAACTGCTACATTCCAAAGCTTATGCGTTAACGCAATATCTAGGGCAGAGATTGCATTTCCGATTGATACTTGCCGTTCAATCTCTATTAATATAGCAGGCGATACATCTCGTTCAAATATCGAGGCCGCAGCTATCGACGAAGTAGGAGATATCGTTGCAGCGCCGTCTTGTCTTCGGAGAATGTTTGCAATATCGGCTTTAAAAGCAGTTTCGCCAAATTTTCGTAAAGAATCGAACGATTTTTTTCTCGAGAGAAAGATTGACAAAATTCGCCACAACTCGCTTTCACCGTTAAGGGGAGAAGACGATGCGCACTCACTTGCCAAGCTTTCGCATTTTTGACACAAGAGATCATCGTTCATGTTTATGGCATCAGATTTATCCAAGAAGAAATCTTCATCGTTGGCAATTGCAAGAAACTCGCGAGCAGAAAATTCATTGCTAGAACTGAACATTTCTTTCGAAGAGTACGTTGCTAACGAGAACGAACTTTCACTCGTCCGAGAAACTATGGCAAGTGAACCCCCAAAACCGAACGTTATGCAGCGATGGGGGGGTTTTCCGTGCGGTGATCGCGCCATTCCCGGAAGCGATGATTCATTCCCAGGAGCATGACCACTGGCTAAACCATTCATCATCGTACTATTATTGTTGTTGTTGCTTTTACTATTATAATCATTATTGCTATTCCTGACGATGTTGTGTTGAAATTGTTGCTGAAATTGTTGCTGTTGAGGCGGCTGAATCAATGGTGGGGGAAGTCCAAAATCATCAGGAGGCTGATAAGCTTGTTGATGCGGAATGCCGAAATTATTTGGAGGCTCGTACGCTTTTTGCAGCGGTTGTGAAACTCCAAAATCGCTTTTTGAAAGAGGTTGATAGTGGTGCGGCGGTGGCGCCGAATTATTGAACTCGCTCGGAGGCTCATAAGCAGCTTGTGGTGGTGGTGTGAACAGCAACGGAGGAGGAGCTCCAAATACAGACGGCTGTTCATAAGCTAATGCTTTTGCAGGTGGCGGTATAACGTGCGGTTGTGGTACTACCTCGGCCACCTGTTGTGGTACGATACTATTCTGTTGCTGCGCTGACACCGGCGGTTGTTGTTGTTGTTGCTGTGGTGGTGGTGGTGTAAACAATAATGGCGGAGGAGCTCCAAATTCAGACGGAGGTTCATACGGTCGTTGCTGCTGTTGTTGATGATGATTTTCTATGACTTGTGAATGCGCTTGTATTGTTGGCATCAAAAATGAAGGTTGTTGCGAAACCTCGGCAAAATCATTTAAAAAATCGTCATTATTTTCTAGTTTCGGTGCTGGTACATGTGATGCTTCTATTCGCTCATGAAAATCTCGTTCTCGTTCTCGTTCTTGTTGTTGATGAAGATAATTTTGTTGTTGTTGTTGTAGCTCATAATTCTGGTCGCAAAAATGTTCCGCGGCAGATCCCTCGTTCATGACCGTCGTTGAACCGTGCTCGTTTGCCACCGCATAGTGCACGCCTCTACCACCAAAAATGCTGTTGCTGCTATTATTGTCATTATTATAATTATTATTATTATCTCTTTCTTCTTCTTCCTCTTTGCACCCGAGCGTATCAAAAAAAGCCACCGAATCATCACCATCGTTCGCTCCAAACAATCCATCAAAGTTCGCTCTCCGGTCGCAGACTACACCGCCTACTTCAGCGCCACCGCTCGCATCAATACCACGTCTCGTAATCACACTATTAATACTCACATCGTTCAACCACTCATCATTATCTACTTTATTACCATTATTATTACTATTACTATCGTCATAATAATATGCGTCCTGAGTAGTACTACTCGGAGTTAACTGCGTCGGCGCCGTTTTCTCCTCTGCGGCTCGCCCTCCCTCTCGTTGAAAACAATCATCATCGTCGTCATCCATACCTATCATCCTCTGCTTCTGCTTCATCGCGGTCTTCGCGATCGGTGATGGCACGAATCCTTCGCTCGCGCAGTACTTCTCTCGACCATCTTCTGCCGTGCTCAAAACTGGGACCTCCAAAACATCTGCGCTAGCGTTGACCATCGCGGACGATATCTTTTTAATCGCTCGATCATCGAAGTCGTTCAACCAATCATCGTCGTCATCTAAATCATCCATCTCGCTCTCTTTATTGATCGAGCGCGTTCTTAATTCAAAAGAACGTAAACTTTTTCTGCAGATACGATTTCACTTTTTGTCAATCGAATGAAGAATTAATAAACTCGTATATTGCTCTATAAAAAAATGTCTCTCTCTCTCTCTAATGTTTACGATTACGCATCGAAAACGATGCGTAAATAGACTAAAAATGCGCGCGTCGAATAGCCAAAAGCTCCAACTTTCTCCTAGTCTGTCTTCTATCGCGCAGGTCGTTTACTTAGAGCGCTCGATTAACGCGTAATCATGTCTCAAATGTTCGCCCATGTTTTATTTATGTCCTCTTTTAAGAAGAAGAAGAAGAAGAAGAAGAAAACGGCATTTAAAAGAACTGCGAGTAAGAATGTCACAAAGAAGATCTCATTCATCGGACTCAGAGGCGCAGCCGCGCGATAGAGCGAGAGGACGATCAGCGCGAGAAGTAAGTCGCGTCAGAGCCAGAAGCAGTTTCGATAGTGATCGAGATCATGATCGTACTCGTAATCAGAGAGAACTTGGATTACCTAACACGAACGATACTACTACTGATGGTCAGTACGGCGATGAAGACGAGGAACGAAACGGTGATGATTTCGAACGACGAAGGGGATTAAACGCGCGAAATAGGAGATGGTCACCGGAACGAAGACAGAGATCGAGAGCGAGCAGGGGAAGGAGAGATCGAGATGCAGATGATGATGTAGATGCAGATGATGATGATGATGATCGGTATTATAGGAGGAGTAAAAGAGGTGATGATGGCGAAGACGAGAGGAGAAGGGATAATAGGGGCGGTAGGGAAAGGGCTCAGAATAACAACAACGACGGTCATAGACCGAGATTTGGGGTACAGGAGGAGATGGAGAAGTTCTATGATTATGAAGCTGATAGACCTGGGAAGAAGAATAGATTTGATAGTACTACGACTACTACGACTAATAATACTACTACTAATAATACAGCGTTGCCATTAAATGAGAACAAATTTGTTGGACGCACGCACGGAAGAGATATCGAACGGACGCAAAATCAAAGACAAAACATGGCGCAGCAATGGTTGCAATCGAATGGGTACGAAGAAACGCAGAAACAAAATGAGATTTTACGAAAAAGGAGGGAGGTTTACGTCGGGAATTTAATACAAGGCGTCGTGACGCCGAATATTTTAGCGGACGTGTTCAACGCCGTTTTGAAGAAAGTAGCGCCAGAGTTGTGCGCGAGGGAAATCGCAGGGAATCCAGTAGTAAATGTGATCATGGATTCGCTAGGGCAGTTTGGTTTCGTGGAGTTGAGATGCTTTGAGATGGCGCAGATTGCTTTGAGATTTGATAAAATTGACGTTTGCGGTAGGCCGATGAACGTCGGAAGACCGAAAGGATATATCGAAGATCCAAAGATTGGGGACGATTGTCCGGAAGACGTAGTGGATAACATGGTCGAGTTTGGCGGTGCATTGAATGATTACGAAGCAGAACAAAAGAAGAAAGAAATGGAAAAGGCGAAAGCTGCAATGGCAGCCGCTGCTGCGGCAAAAATCGCCGCTAAAATGAAGAAGAAGAATAATGGTAATACTGAAGAAGAAGAACAACAAAAAGAAAAACCTGCTACAGCTTTTGTAGAAGAAAAACCTGTGAATGCTGATGAAAATAGAATGAAATCTGTTAATATTAGATTGGAGAATTTAATTTCTCTCGATGAAGTCGAAGCAGCCGAGAAGAAAGATAAAGATGGCGCCGAGACTCTTTTAGAACAACTATTGCAAGACTGCTTGGAAGAATGCGAAGCTTCAATTGGCATGGTAATGGCCGTTGCCGTCCCAACACCAACGAGTGAAGTGTTCTCGGATCCAATTCTTAGAAATGGTGGAGCAAGATGTTACGTAAAGTTTGATCGCGAAGAAGTTGCCGAGGAAGGGGTTATAAAGATGAACGGTCGAGAGTTTGATAAAAATATAGTTCGCGCGACACTCGTGTCGGATGAAGAATTCGAGAAAGCTTCGGAGAATGTTTGGGTTAGTTAATTATATATTTTAGATACACGCGTTGTACCTGGTGCCAGGTTTGGTGATGGTACGCTAGGTATTATTATTAAAATTTCTTCATCTTATATTTCTTGTCAATATTTTCCCAAGCGATGGATTTAAGAAGGAATAACCGACTCGCGCGTTCTTCTAAATTGCCTCCACATTTTAATTGACGTCTCGTTAGTTCAATTTTAAGATGATCTAAACCAAATAGTTCTAATTGCTTCGCGCTTTCAATGTTTTCAAGGTTAATTTCATCAAAAACAAACGTTTTTTCTGGTGGTGGTGGTGGTGGTGCTACAGCCGCATCTACTCGTACTACTACAATCTTTTCTTCTTCCTTTTCTTCTTGTTGTTCCTTTTCCTCGTTTGATTCAACTCCTATTGCTGCTACAGCTTGAGTAGTTTGCTTCTGAGCTTTTTTCTTTCGACGGAAATCATCGTCGTCGTCGTCGTCGTTCTCTGCGGACAAAGAAGAAGAAGAAGAACAAGAAGCTCCTGATTTTGATTTTGATTTCCTCTTTCTCAGATTATTCTCCTCCTCGATTTCCTTTAAAACTCTCTTCTGCTGCTCTATCGCCTTCATCGCATCCTCGACGTTCTTCTTCACAATCTCCGAATCTTCCCTAAACCTCTGCTCCGCTCTCTCGAGCTCTCTTTTCTTCTCCGCCTTTGCGCCGTACTCGCTCTCGATGTACTCAATCGCTTTCTGTTCTTGCATACGTAACTGTTCATCTTCTTCCCATTTCTGTAACTTCTTCTCGTTCGCGACGACGTGATAGCGTTGTCCTCGTAAATCCCTACACAAGTCGTTATTCTGCGGCCCGGCGTTCTTCTTCTTCCCAGTCGTTCTCAAGAGCGTCCCGAAACCGCCTTTGCCGCCTAATAATCGTAACGATAAATCGAACGACTGATTGGCCTCGAGCACTGCATCATCATCATCTTCTTCTTCTGCTTCTGTTTCTTCGTCGTCATCATCGGTGATGTAAAAGTCAGTCGTAACCCTCTTGATCCGCCCAATCAGGCGCTGTTCCTCTTTCGGGATCCCGAAAGCGTTCGAGCACGATATCCTTAAATCCCTCACTCGCGCCTCACCAGTAATAAACTGGAAACAACTCGTCCTTCCATCGAGCGCGCGCACGAACACGTTCACGATCATCTTCTTCTTCTTCTTCTTCTTCTTATTTTCTTCTTTCTTACTTAATTAATTAATTTAATGTAATTTTCATTTCAAACAAAGAAGAAGAAGAAGAAAAATAGAAAATTAATGCGAATCTCTGAAACCCTAAATTCAACAAATCACACTAATGCCTCCAAAAGCTCTCTCCTGATGCAAGCTTTAATTAAAAAATAATCGATTGTACCGTAACGGCATTGATCGTATTATGAATTCGTTCAGTAGACTGATTTATTTGGCTCGTTTAATAAAGAAAAAGAAGAAGGAGAAGTAAAATTAATGGGAATCTCTGAAACCCTAAATTCAACAAATCACGCTAATGCCTCCAAAAGCTCTCTCCTGACAAAAAGCTTTAATTAAAAAACGATCGATTGTAATAACGGAAATGATCGAACTAAAAGGGATCAAGATCAGCTCAAAGTCGATGATCTTTTTCGCCTTTTGCGCGATTGCTTTGATGCCGTTAATGCCGATCTTAATCCCTCTTTTCGTGTTCTCCTCGTCCATCTTCTTCCTGAGATATTCAAGGCGGACGACGAGCGGTAGAGCGAGTGAACATGGGAAGAGATCGATCGAGACAGATGATCGAGTGATAATCGATCGTTTGGAGGGTTGGGATGATCGCAAGAGCGCTGGGGCTAAAGATGTTCCAGCTTCTTCTTCCTTACGCGTCGTCCATGGTCGTCGTCCTGGTGGTGGTGGTGATGACGACGGCACTGTAGTCTTTAATGAGGCGGAGGAGTTCGGGAAAGAGCCGGTTGCTTTGACTGGATCGGCGAAGCTCATGCAGAACATGCGGAAGTCATCCGCGAATACTGCTACGATGAGTGCTGTTAAAGCCAGTAGTGGTAATGGTCGCGATGAACTTATTAAGAGGAAGGAGGACGTAAGCGCGGCTTTGAACGGCGAAGCGAACGAGGGAGACGAGAAAAATGGTGGTGATGATTTAGGGAAGACGGTTGCTGTCAACGAACAGGAAGTCGCCGTTATATCGATTTTATATGGAGGTGAGGCTGCGAGGGAAGTCGCGAAAGATGTTAAAGAAGCGATCGAAAAAGCTATTAACGCGAATAAGAGTAGCGGAGACGATGAGTTGAAAGAGTTTTGTAAGGCGGAGACGCATTCGATGGAGGATTTTAAAAAATTTTGCGTCGTGAAAAAGAAACCGACTAACGACGCAATAAGAGGTTCGGTGACGACGATGAAGACGAGAAGAGTGATTTTTGTAGTCGAGACTATAGAGAACGCGCAACCGGCCGAAGAAGCAGGCGCGTGTATTAGGTATTTTAATAAGTTGAGGAAGAATTTAACTAGCGGCAGCGGCGATGAAGAGAAGCCGTTTAATACGACGATGAATAGTAACGAAGAAGGCGAGTTTCAGTTTGCTGTGATGGGTCTTGGTGATACGAATCTACTATTGGATCGACAAACGACAACTGCAAAGGATTGTAATCAAGCCGCGCAAACTTTAGATAATGCGCTTGCTGCCTTGGGTGCTCATAGACTATGCGAAAAAGGAATCGCGAATGACGCGGTTGGTTTAGAAGAAGGTGTCGCCCCATGGCTAGAACAGAACTTAGTACCGAACATGATTGAATCATTAAAAGCAGAGAAAACGCGAATAAAGAACGCAAAGCCTATTGACGTACTTTTCGCGTACGGTTCTCAAACCGGAAACGCGGCTGAAATTTGTAAGAACTTAGCCGCGCAAGCTGGAGAAAAGTATAAGAGCAATAAAATGGTACACATTGAATGTTTTGCGTGTAATGAACTCGACGCGGAGACTTCTCTCAAACCAGGTACTGTTGTTTTATTTTGCGTCTCGAGTACTGGTGATGGTGATGCGCCAGATAATTGCGATATGTTTCTTACGAGACTAAAACGCAAAACGAAGAAGTCAACGGCGAATGAGCCAGTACTCGCTGGAACTCAATACGCTGTTTTAGGTCTCGGCGACCAAAATTATTCCGCGTTTATGGCTATTCCGAGGATGTTTTCAACCATTATGGATAAAGGCGGGGCGAAAGTTTTTAAGAAACGATTAGAAGCAGACGATACGCTCGGTCTTTATGAACAGGTTGACGCTTGGGTAGATACGATGTGGACAGATTTAGATAAAGCTATCACGAGAGCGAAAGGTGCGCGAGAAAGTCCTCAAGATTTCGTGAACTCTGAAACACTTATTGGTGATACTTATGGTAATGATGATATGAACAAAAGCGCAGTCGCTGTCGCGAAAAAAGTAGAAGAAGAAGTCAAAATCACAACAACAAAAAAGATAGAATATAAAGGGATTCCAGCGTTGCAACCAAAACGCGTGAGAATTACATTTTCGAATAATAAATCATCCGATGCTGTTACAGATGAAGCGAAGAACGGAAAAGAAGTCGTCGCAACAAGAGACTCTCCGTTTTACGCCAAAATTGCAACGAGAAAGGTTTTAACAAACACAGACAACGAGACCGATAGAAGAGTTATTCATCTTGAGTTCGATTGTGAAAACAAAAATGATTCGCTTGAAAACTACGAGCCAGGAGATTCCATTGCTGTTTTGCCAAAAAATGATAGCGCTTTGGTCTCCAAGTTACTAATTCGATTAGGTGTTTCAGACGAAGAACGAACGTTTGATATCGATTGGGTTGAAAACATGGCGCCACCGGGAGGAGCATCGACGAAACCTCTCCCATACGTAAAGACACCATGTACTGTTCGCGACGCGCTCGAAAGGTACATTGATATTACGTCCATCCCACGGAAATCGTTTCTTCGCTCGCTCGCTGAAGAATGCTCGAATGAAACTGAAAAAGACCATCTCCTGTTCTTATCGTCTCGCGACGGTAAAGAACGATTTGAAACCGAAATATCGGATGAACGGGCGACTCTTTTAACGATTTTGGAATCGTTTCCGAGTTGTTCTATTTCTTTTGAAAAACTCCTCGACATATCTTCGCCTTTATTGCCGAGATTATACTCCATTACGAGTTGTAAAGATGCTCAAAAAAATCCATCGGTTGCGTTTTCAGTCGTTCGCTTCGAAGCCATCAAGAGCAAAGAACTCAGATTAGGCGTCGCAACGAATTGGCTCGATACTTTACCTGTAGAATCAACGCGGATTCCAATTTATAAAGTCGCTTCAAAGACGTTCCGTTTACCTGAAGATGTATCGAAACCGATCATAATGATCGGCCCCGGAACTGGCGTCGCGCCTTTCAGAGGCTTCCTACAAAAGCGAGAATTCCTCCAACAAAAAAGCAGCGAAGAAAACCAATCGATTGAGTTCGGTAAGACGATGCTCTTCTTCGGCTGCAGACGCAAAGAAGAAGATTACTTATACGAACATGACTTCAACGCGTTCGTTGAATCGAACGCGTTAACTACGCTCGTGCTCGCGTTTTCGCGCGAACAAAAGGATAAAAAGGTCTACGTGCAGCATAAACTCCTCGAATACGCCGAAACGGTTCGAGAGTTGATTCTAAAAAAAGGCGCGTACGTCTTCGTTTGCGGCGACGGTGCTTACATGGCCAAAGACGTTCACGACGCTTTACTTAAAATCTTAAAAGAACGTGACGAAGACATCAACGACGAAGATACTACTACTACTACTACTACTAAGGAAGTCGAGTACTTGCGAGAAATGACCAAAACCGGGAGATACGTTCGCGACATTTGGAGCTAGTTCATTTCACAAGACGCGCGCTCATAGAAACCATTTTTAGAACGTCATAAGAACGAGCAAACGCGCGCGCGTTTGTAATTCACTCCCCATCGCTCGATATATTTTCCCCTCTCTCGCGGCGATATTTGTTAACAACGCGCTCTCTTCATCATAAACGTCAATAATTTGTTCATAAACTCAAAATCTTCACAACAACAAAACGCAGTAAAACATGGCAAACGTGCTCTCGTCTCGTCTCATTTCGCTCGCTTTCCTTAAAAAGCATCGACAGTACGCGCGATGCGACCGCGCTCGTTTCACGCATTCCTCTTCGTTGATCTGCACGAAATCTGCAGCGTTAGAGATCTATAAGTTCTCAGAATTACGCTCTTTCCAATTGGAAGAAAACGAAACATCGACCCAAACAGGGGATTCGATTGGAAAACAAAACGACGACAAGTTTCGCGCGATGATTGCGAAAGAACGAGTTCTTGCAATAGCTGCCGATGCAAACGCACGGGAATTGGATGAGCGCAGGCTTGAGCGGAAGAAAAAAAAGAACGAGACCGTCGTGTGCATATTCGCATGGTTCGGATCGGAGAAGAGGCACGTTAGGAAGTATGCCGAGATGTATAGGGGGTTAGGGAACGACGTAATAGTATGCGCGCCGCCGGCGTTGGCGTCGTTGTCGGCCTCGATGACGCATAGAATAGCGAACGAGTTCTTGTCAGTCGTGCACGATGAGTACGGAGAGTGCGAGAACGTCTGCGTACATTCGTTTTCGAACGGTGGGTTTATGTTCTGCGGGAATTTATTGCACCACGGCGGCGATAGAGCGGATTTGGGAGGAGTCGAGGACGAAGTTAAGGTCAATCGAGTGCTAGCGAGAGAGTTCAAGGAGAAGATAAAAACGGTTACGTTGGATTGTTCGCCGGCGACGTTGACGAGCGATGTCGTTTCGAGGGCGCTCGCGAGCGTGTTGTTAGGAGCTAGAGTGGAGGACGTGATAGGTGATGGGAAAGGGAGGATCGGGTCGTTCATGAAATCTGCCTTGGACGTTTTAGCGA
>Ga0302126_10001509_pt1 | contig 13795 bp, 10 predicted proteins | sample CB4_20m_MG_FD_203108 | JGI IMG/M metagenome (GOLD analysis project Ga0302126, IMG submission 203108) | Marine microbial communities from Western Arctic Ocean, Canada - CB4_20m | ecosystem: Environmental > Aquatic > Marine > Oceanic | place: Canada: Western Arctic Ocean | collected 2017-09-24 | reverse complement strand
ACATTAATTCAAAACGCCCATCACCATATTTTTCAGTAACATACCCATATTCTTGATTCTCTTCATTCGATGCTTTTAGATCATCTAGAGAAAATGTTTTACCTCTGAAATTCTTCCTGCCTTTGCGTTTAGCCTTATTGCCACCTCCAAAATTTTTGACCATCGTTATATAATATTTGTATATTTTAAAAATATATAATCAAATTTTACAAAACGTGAGTTTATAAACGTGAAAATTTTTATACTTATATTTATACTGTTGAATGCCTAAAGCTACAAAAAAGCCCGTTACTAATAAATTATCACATGAAACAGCTGCTATATTTATTCAAGAAAGATGGCGGACGCTACTTAGTTTTAAAATTAAGGTAGAATTAGAAGTTCGATTTTTTAGAAAAACACTAAACAATGTTATTTCTAGAATAAATGAGTCCCATAAACAAAGTATTATTGGTATGAATGAATATAAGAAATATATGAATCATATTAACGATGTAATTACTGATTTAGATTTTTATCCGACACGAATAACAGTAAAGTTTCTGAAATCCTATTCTAATTATACTGTGTTATTGAGCTTAGCCAAGATAAAAATTAAAATAATAGATTTAACCAATAGTACGGGTTCATTGGGTATAGGGGAATTGATTAATTTATACCTTGGTGATATTTCTAATATTTCTGGGACAGACAGTAATTATTTAGCACATATAGAGTTTTTTAAACCATTGTTCAAAACGATAAAATGTGAACTTTATGAAACAAATAGTGAAAATAATATTACATTTAAATTAAGGACACACGGGAAAAATAATAAGACCAATACAATAACGTTATCAAGTTATCAATTAAATAAACCGTCTGTAAATAAATATAATGTATTTACAAAGAACCTTATTTTAAAAACTATGGGTGCAAAAATATTTATTCCAGCAGGCAACAAACTATTAATATTATATGGATACTTTATTAATGACGATATGAATCAATATCAAAAAGAACCCATATTTGATATTAAATATAATAAAATACTTGAATTATTTCAAAATATCGATGTTAATGAAAACTTTAAAAAAAATTTTATAGAATCAATGTCGTTGACAGATTTTTTATTGAATAACCCTAATCAAATAGCAAGTAATTGTATTAGTTACCACACCGATTTAATAAAATTCAAATCGAAGAATATTTCTCAGATAGTTAAAGAATTTATTATTAACGATGTAGATAAACAGCGACATATGATTACTTTGCTATTACTCGATACATCCGACAGCGATAGTATTTATTTAGCACATCTATTATTTGATTTATTAAAATCAGAACACCAAGCATCTGCTCCCAAAAACTCAACTATTATTTTTGATAGTTTACATTGGCATTTAAAAAAAATATTCAGGGACGGCGACGAACTTGTTCAAGAAGTTAATGATAAAATAAGTAATTTTAATGAAGAAAGGATACCCTATGAAAAACGTATTCATCTTATGAAAGCAGACGACTATGTAAAATCAAAGGCCATGGATAAACTAAAGGAAATTAATAATTCAAAAAATGGTGAAAGTAATGCGAAGGCACAGCAATATTTAGATGGTTTATTAAAAGTTCCTTTTGGAAACTATAAAAAAGAAATAGTTAGGTATAAATTAGATGATTTAATTTCGAAGTATGATAAGCTTGTTAATATAATATTAAGAGAAATTGTAGTATCGGAAGAACAATACAGTTTATCAGACAGTGATTTACAACATACTGCTAAATTAACAGAAGTGATAGAGCTATATAAATCTTCTTTAAAAAACCCGAGTATACTTACTAAAATTAATAATTCTCTAAAAAAATGGATACAGGATGTATTAATATTGGCTGTATCTATAGATAAATTATATGATAATGTAGAAATAAGCACTAAACTAAAAAAAATTAAAGTATCTGAAATAAAAGAGATATTAAATGAATTATCGATAAGCGGCAGTGGTTCTAAGACAGTAATGATAGGGTTAATAACCGACCATAATTTTATTACAGACGAGATTAATTATCTTGCAAAAAAACTAAATTTAAAAAAGAAATATATACGTCTCCAAGATACCGATCAGTTTTTGTCTATAGTAACAAGCTTGGAGCAGATGAATAATCTCTGGACAAAATATCTTGAACAACAATCTGATTATTTTACAAAGGTGTCTGACAGACTGGACACTTCTGTATATGGTTTATCGGAAGCTAAAAATCAGATTAAAAGATTATTAGCACAATGGGTAAATGGTAATGATCAAGGATATGTATTTGGGTTTGAAGGTCCCCCAGGAACTGGTAAAACAACTTTAGCTAAACAAGGAATAGCCCATTGTCTCCGAGATGAACTAGATAAAACTCGTCCATTCGTATTTATAGCTCTTGGTGGTTCTTCTAACGGTTCTACTTTAGAGGGACATAATTACACTTATGTTGGGTCAACTTGGGGAAGAATAATAGAAGGTGTTATCGATTCTAAAATTATGAACCCAATTATTTATATTGATGAATTGGATAAAATATCTAAAACAGAGCACGGTAAAGAAATTATTGGTATTTTGACTCATTTGACCGACCCTTCGCAAAATACTGAATTTACTGATAAATATTTCTCAGGAATAAAATTTGACATATCCAAATGTCTTATTATATTTAGTTATAATGACCCCGCGTTAATTGACAAAATTCTATTAGATAGAATTCAACGAATAAGAATAAACCCCCTTAATAAGGTAGACAAAGTTATGGTAGCACAAAGACACATTATACCTGAAATTCTAGATAATATTGGTTTTACAGAAGAAGATATCATATTAGGAGATACAGAATTGATGCATATTATTGATACATACACATATGAAGCAGGGGCCAGAAAACTCAAGGAAAAACTATATGAAATCTATAGAGAGATTAACTTACAATATTTAACTAATACCACCAATCCAATGCCTTTTAAAATAGAAAAGAGTTTTATAGATACCGTATTTGAAAATTACGATAAAGTTGATATTAAACTAATACATAATGAACCAAAGGTCGGATTAGTAAATGGATTATTCGCAACAGCTGCCGGTATAGGAGGTATTACTGTAATAGAAACATATAAATTTACTTCAGCCAATCATTTAGAATTAAGATTAACCGGTATGCAGGGAGATGTAATGAAAGAAAGTATGGCCGTTGCGAAAACATTAGCCTTGAATTTAATACCCATAAGTATATTAGAAAAATTAGAAAATATAGATGATACTAAAAAATTCGGTATCCATATTCATTGTCCCGAAGGTGCTACACCAAAAGACGGACCATCTGCGGGAACTGCCATTACAGTAGCCATTATTTCATTATTATGTGATATACCTGTATTAAATACTATAGCTCTTACAGGCGAAATAAGTTTGAATGGGAATGTTATGCCTATTGGAGGATTGGAATCTAAAGTAGATGGCGGGAAAGCAGCAGGTGTAAAACATATATTGTGTCCTTCTAAAAATAAAAAGGACCTTAATAAAATTAGAAAAAGAATAAACCCACCAGAAGATGATGATTTTAAGGCGACTATGATAGAAAATATTTACCAGGCATTAAATAAAGTATTAATTATGCCTAATAATAAAACTGCTGAAGAATATTTTAGGAAAATATAAGATGTATTATTTTTTTGATTGATTAAGGTTAATATTAAGAACTCGATTGATAGTATTAATATATTGTCCTGGAATTTTCAGTTTACCTGCTTCCCATTGTTGTACTGTTTGAGATTTAGTATTTAGTTTAGTAGCGAGGTCTTTCTGATTCATTTTTTTGGCGAGTCTTGCTTGTTGAAGAGCTTTTCCCAGACTTTTTTCAATTTTAGGAGGGACATAGTCCGGATCCTCAAGCTTAGATAGTTTGCTGGCAGATTCATATTTACGCTGACTCTCGCTTTGTTCCTTGGAGGAGGGCTTGTTAATTTTTTTAAAAGTAACAGTAGTCCAGTCTTGATGTTCAAAAGTATCCATGTTGTATATAATATCGAAAATAAATATTTAAATTATTATCAAATTTAAATATATATCATTATGAAAGAAATTCTAATAGTTTTGCTATTAATAACTTCTTTATTTTTTGGATTATTACCACATGAAATACACGACAAAACATTTAAAAAAATATTTAATAGAAAATCTCCTCCACAGATAATATTAATAATTACTTCGGTATTTTTTTTTGTAACAGCAATTTGTTTATCCCAAGAGGATTACTTTAAAGAGTTATACTATCGTTCAAAAGTTGTAGCAAATACAGGTAATCGCATTGTAACTGCTACAGGCAAATTAATAAAATCAACGGCAAGCAATTTCGATAGTTTAGACGATTTCGCAGAAACTGTTGAAACAATGGTCGAGGAAGCATTATAAATATAATATAGGAATAATTCACATATTATAGTTAATAGTGGTAGTATGATATTTCGTTAGGCAATGAATTATAATCTCAACTATAAAAGTCATTTTGATTTGGGATTCACCTCCCTTTACGAAGTTTAGTAAACTAAAGATCGGGGGATATCAGGGTATTCTTTTATCGAATGGGACACTTAGGAAGTAGAATACTCGTCACCAATATACTTGTTTATATAATTTTAATTAATTAAACGCGGACGATAATTAAAAAAATTATCATGTTTAATATAAATGGAAGATTATCATAACGATAATATAGATCTTTTGAATTTTATAAATAAAAAGAAGCAGGAAACAGTAGACCCTGAGCCAAAAAGAATTTTTTTCTTATATACCAAAAGTATAAGAACGGCGATTATAAATACATATAATCAGCAGGGAAACAAGGTATTTACTATATCGTGCGCTCAATTAATACATAATATATTTTGGTTAATATATAATTATTCATTTAATACTAAATTAACTATGTTTATGTGTGAAAGAGCTATTCTATTATTTAACGAATATATAAATATTTCCAAAAATTACGGAAATGAATCTACAAATATGGTTGATGTTCAACAATTTATAATAAATAAAACAGTAGGTCCATTAAAAATAGATAATAAAGTAAGTAATGTAAATATAAAAGAAATAACATCATTATCGCAGATTTTTGAAGATTTTACATACAAACTATTTGCTAAAATTGTGGATATTGATACGTTTTACTATAGTTATGATAATTTTATGGAATCTATCGCATCAATACTAAGTAATATTCTTTATAAAATTAATCATATAGGTGAGGGAGAATATATACGAGATGAACTTCAAAAAATTTTAGAATGCGATATATTAGACTTGCCTCGCGAGGTTAACTTACTTAAAATTAAGTTAGAATTATTTTATTACTCGTACAATAAAACTAAAAATGTGGTATTGTCAAAACAACGTGCAAATGATATTTTAGAAAATAAAATAGATTTTATAGGGGAATCATGTGATATAAATGAATTTTTTGATTGGCAACAAAATATAAATGATAAAGAATTTTTTCTCACACTTTTATTAGATTTAAAAAATGATTTAGATGCGTAATTATTTAAACATTACACTTTAAATAATATTACATGGGAAATAAACATAGCTATAAAAAAGGCAATCATTTAATGGAACCCGAATCAACTGATATAGGAATAAATATACACGTAATTGATATGAATAATAGTCATACAGAACAATTAAAATTTGTAGAGACAAAGTTATCTAAGGCGGGGACGTACACCTATTTTGAATTATCGAAGAAACTTACAAAAATTATTAACAACAATGTAAAGTTTAATGTAACCTTTTATAAAGAAGGCACCCGAGACGAGTTATGTATACCAGTAGAACGAAACTATAAAACATTAAATGAAAGATACTATAAAAAGGATAATGTTATTGATAAAAAAAGGTATTATGATTATATTCCAAAAGATGCTAACAAGATTTTATTTCGGCACAATCAAAATATGAACTTAGTTCAGATTATTGTATTGGGGAAAAATATTTTAAATTAAATATAAATTATATTTTATAATTAATTTAGTTGTAATCCATAATGTAAATTGGCCATTCGATGTTTATTGTGAAACTTAGTTTAAGCCGGCACAATGTCCTCCTGTTCTAGGTCAATTGATGCTTGGGTAAGCCTAAGTGCCTCGTTGTGCAAATCCGCCTTTTGCTCTGGTGACAACCACCCGAAGTGCGACGCCCGCTCCGCTTGCCGCGCTTGGTACATGTATGTTTTTATTTGCCGAGCCCTGGCCCCTGACAAAACCGCCTGCTCCGCGAGCAGCCTTCGAGATGGAACGAGGGCTTCTGAGCGCGCTAGGTGGCGTGCTCCTAGTGTTGCGCCTCGATGAGGTTCCTTGTCAAGAACCTCGTGACATGTATCACAAGTGGAATATGATTGTAATTGTTCCAATTGCAATTGCCGTATTTCTTTAGATAATGCATCCCGTCGCCAAAGCTGAGCATTAGTCGGATTTTCTAAAGCTGACAAATATATATATTCAATCGCATGACCACCGATAGCCTTCATCAATTCTTGTAATTTAAGAGAATATCCATATACAAAATCTCTTAATATCTCCGGTCTGCTTGTTAATAACTCTATTGTATTTTTCATTAAATCAAGTGGCTGAACTAATGGGTAAGTCATTCTTATATCCGCTAATATCATAGAAAAAGCCACACAATACCCTGTTGGACCTGTTATTCTTCCATAAACAGTATCCTTGGTTTGAACTTTATTAAGATATTTATTATATTGTTGTAATCCACTTTGTACAGGACAACTCATCATCAAGTCAGATGGTGAATATATTTTATATCCTTGTAATGGTCTAAATAATTTTTTAAATTCTTTTAATATAAAAGACTCCTTCACCGCCTCCTCGTCCTCGCCGCCGTATTCAAAACCATGTGGTTCATACCACTCTATTGTTTTTAACGTTTTATTAACAATAATGATATTTGCATGACCACCGCCGTCGAATTTTAGGTGTATAGGGATAATAATCATAGATTTAGTGCAATCTCGTATCATCTTTATAAATTCGTTATGTCCTTCCATATTAGTTGAAGTAAGCTCTTTAATTACATTATCCAAACTAGCTATATGGTTGTAAATACGTTTTATCTCCGGACGAATGAAGCCAGCCACCCCCATGAGCCTCTCATTCTGGGTTATACTATTATGGTAGTCTGTCTTCCTCTGTTCAAAAGATTGTATTGTCGATGTGAGATCCATACCAGTTGGCAAACCAGTTGGCAACATTATAATCTTATTGTTATATATTGTGACCTCGTTGAGCACTTTACGCTCGGTCTCCTTCGGGTCGGGCGAAGGGCCGGTGGTTGGCATAATTATACAATCATTTTTATGTTTACGTAATAAATACATTAATAAAGCATTCGTATTTATCTCGTCACCCCTAAAAGGCTCAAGTTCACTATGTGGATTTAATTGCATGTTGTCATATAATTCCTGAATATCTAATGGAACTGTTTCCTGAATGTTATGATAGATGGGTTTGAGTAACGCGCTTCTAACCCTCATCCTTGTAGCTGCTTTCTTCCATCTGAGGCCAGAAGAGGGGCGTTCATCATGGAGCTCGAGTGTCTGCATAACCCGTTTAGCGCGCGAACGAGTCATAGCATTAGAGCGACGCAGTGGTGAACGAGCGCCACCGCCTTGCCCAATAGGAGCAATCGCGTGTCCTAAAGTTTCATATCTAATTGTTCTACCGTTCAATTCAAGAGGTTCTGTTCTTAATTGTTTTGTTAAATTATAAGTCCACATGTTACCTTTACTGTCCTTTGTTGTTTCTCTCATTGTTATTAACAAAGTCCCCATTTCAATATTTTTTTCTCTGGTAATTTGCGTAAAGGCTTTTTCTGCCGCACTACGCGGAGATGAACTAATATATCTGCCCGTTGGAACATGTATTTCACTTCCATTAGTTTTGTTTACTTTAATTACACTAAACGACCGTTTTGTATCCATATATATATATAATATAATTCATAGTATTATTTATATTGGGTAAAATATTTTAAATTTAATTATAAAATATTTTATAATTAATTTAACTGTTTAATGGTTTTGATATTGAACAACCTATATACTCCTACAAATTGGCCTTTTGTCCAAAAAGCTCCTGTTAAAAACAAAAAAGCTATTACTAATTTAGTAAGGTTATGGTCTACATTATAAGTACATTCTTTTATATAAAAACTATATACGAAAACTCTAAAAAAACTAAACCAAACGACTTGAAACAATCTTAAATATTTCATGTTTTTATTAAGAAATTCGTTTATGTAAATTGGATCACATTTTAAAAAGTGATATACTAAAAAATTAGGTAAATTAGATATTTCCGCTAATAAATATAGATATATTAACAGATCTCTATTATGGGAATTAAATATATCTCTAAGAACAACAATCGCAGCCATATGATGTGCGATGTAAGGATAATTTCCCTTGTCCTTATTTATTGTTATAAGTAAAGCATCGTATGTAAAATAAGACATAGATGTTAAAAAACTTGCCTTCATGAAAGTGTCTTTAAGAGCAGAACTTGTTACCAAAAAATACAGTGAATTTAATATGATAGAACTAAATGAATGTACGAAACTAACAATATTATTAACAGTTTTTTCGGGATTAGTACTTGTGTAAAGGTTTATTTTTTTATGAAAATAATCATTTAATAATAGTTGTTTAATTAACGGCCAATACATAACGGACATAACGGACATAAACATCATACGTATATATTATTTATAGTATAGCACCTTTAAATAAATAATATTTATATTTTAAAAAATATTAATTAAAAATAATTAGTATTACTATATTAATGAATGTATGTAAACTGACAGGCGATTATGTTTTTTATAAAGAGCCCATAGGTTATGGTTCATTTTCTATTATTTATAAAGGTTATAATATTTCAGAACCAAACAAGCCACTCGCAATCAAACGGATAACAAAAATTATTGATATGAAATACTTTCATAATGAGGTAGATCTTATGAAGAAATTAGACCATCCAAACATTCTAAAATTATATGATGTAGTAAAAACAAACGGAAATATATATTTAATTTTAGAATATTGTAACTGTGGTGATTTATCAGAATATATACAAAATGATACTAATAATTCAAATAACTTTAAGTATTTCAAACAGATTTTTAGAGGTCTAGAATATCTTTACAAAAACAGAATTCTTCATCGTGATATTAAACCTCATAATATTCTTATTAAAGATGGTTTAATTAAGATATCGGATTTCGGTTTTGCTAAATCATTTGAAAAAAATGAACTAATAACGACTTTTTGCGGAAGTCCGTTATATATGGCACCAGAGATTATAAAGGATAAAGAATATAATTTAAAATCCGATATTTGGTCTTTGGGGGTTATTATTTATGAGTTATTTACAAAAACTCATCCATATTATGTAGAATCAAAGCAACTTCTTTGGTCAAAAATAAAGCAAGGGATTTTAATTGATTATTCTAATATAAAGAACCAACATATTGCAGGACTTTTACAAAAAATGCTCGTTGATAATCCATTGGAAAGATCCGAATGGGAGGCAATATTTAAAATTTTTCATACAATCGACTGTGTTGACAATAAGCCAAGTTTATATGATTGTTCAGACGAAATGATGTTTGAAATGGAGGAGTTAAATAGTTCTAATGCAATGGTTAGGTCCGAAATAATTAAGCGAAAACCACATTTAAATGAAATGTCTTTTAGTGTAAATCCGAGCAGTAGTAATGAAAGTTTTTTATATGAGAGTGAAGATTATAAAATAATATCAAGGTCGGCCCCTAATCAACTTGCTAAATCTTATCTTAGAAATTATATTAAAGACAAACATAATAATGCTGATAAACAGCTGATACCTATATTGGGAAATGAACCTGAACCAACAAAATCAATAGTTAATTCTATTATAGACATATCTTTAAAGACTGTTAAAAGTTATTTTCCAACGTGGTAATTAGTTAAAGATAAAAAAAGTTAAATAATTATGTCGGTGACTACATTTAATATATCGAAAGACGTGTACTTCACAAGTATAAAAAACTCATTTAAAACTAATATTGATTTACTGAACGCAGTTAAAGTTGATTTTAATCGTATAGGTATCAGTATTAACACAAAACAATATACCGAATATTACGCATATTTGGAATATTTACGTAACAATCATCCTACATTTTTAGAGAAAGTCTTGTTGATATCTAATCAAAACGCACATTTTTACTATTATAATAAGATTTTTAATATTTTATCTAAACAAGATTTTCATTTGGTATCAGCGCAACAAGACAACAAGTTTCTTAAAACGGATATAATACTTAATAATCTTATTAAACAAGTTACTCTTACAAATAAATATAACGTAATATCAACTTGCGATAAAGGGCAAAAAATACATAAAACCATGTTAGTAACAACAATTATAGATTTAATAATATTAGACCCAATTTTGATAAAAATTGAGTATTGTGATAATTGAATAAGATATATATGTAAGGCATCATATAGAAATTTATTTATAAAGATATTATAAATGGTTAGTTCTACTTTAATTCAAATATTTATAAAGGGTCCTATTGAGACCGTTTTGTATGGAAATCCTCAGATAACTTTTTTTAAATCTGTGTATAAGCGTCCTACAAATTTTGCTTCCCAGTATGTAACAAACACCCCTTTTACTAAACCCGACTGGGGAAAGAAATTGACTTTTAAAATTCCAAGAGAAGCAGATTTATTAGGAGGAGTAAATTTACGAATTAAATTATCAGATTTACTCAGGAAAAAAGCATATGTATATCCAGGAAATATAAACGGGGTAATAGCACAGACTGGCCCTGGTTGGAATACAGGTGCAGTTATATCTGAACAGGATGTGATTGAAGATCACATAAACGGATGGTTGGCAGATCCAGGTATTGTAACTCCCCCATATAATCTCTCCGCACCAAATTCGGTCACTTACCTTCCTAGGTATAGTAGTTACAGTAATGGTATTGGGTGTGTAATGATAGACTATATTTCAATAAGTGTAGGTAATAAAGAATTAGAACGCATCACGGGCGAATGGATAATGCTTCATAATGAGTTAAATAATCAAGGTAATTCGAAAAAAATGTTTTATAATTCTGTATATTTTACAGAAAATTTTACATTGGCAAAGGATAATGTTAATAATATGGATTTGATTATTCCTATACCGTTTTTTTTTACTAAAGATAGTGGGTCTTTTTTACCAATTATGGCTATAAACAACGAGGTTATCGAAATTACTGTTAAATTGAAAGAATTTAATAAATGTGTGACACATAAATTTCAAACAGTTGATGATAAATATTCTGTATCAGGGCTTGACGGATATTTTTGGTTTACAACTCAATCGGGTGATGAAGGTAATTTTAGTAATGTGCCACCTATTAATAAAGGATATAACAGACAACCTCTTAATCCAATAGAAAAGGGTAATGCATTTAAAGAAGACCTCGTAAGTACGATTGAGGAACTTGAAATAATATATAATTTTTATCACGTGGGTTTAGAAGAACAAACATATTTTTTATCCAAAAAGCACAATTATGTTGTTCCTATCATAAAGGAGCTTCCTGTGACAAAATTTAATTATACAAGCAAAGGTAAAACTCAAGAAATACCCATTGAATTAAGAAATTCGGTCAGATTTTTTATATTTCATTTACAAAGACAGGATAATATAGATAATGGAGACTACTTTAATTTTACATACGACGATGTATTAACAACAAGTGATTCGACTAATATACCATTAGCCAATACAAATAGTCATATTCTCGATAGGTTTAATTTATCTGTGGACAGTATAGATTTATTAGATAATATTCCGGGAAAAGTATTAAATAACCTGGAACTATTAACAAAATTTAAAAATAATACTAATCCGCTAATATATGTTTATTCATTTGCTATGTTCCCAAATGAACTTCAACCAAGTGGGACTATGAATTTTTCTCATTTTAAAAATCAATATATAAAACTTACTTTATGCGATCCTTCTAAGTTTGATAATAAACAATTAGTTTTTAGAGGATACTATTCATCATACAATATTCTAACAATTGAAGACGGATTAACAGGGTTTAGGTATGTCTAATATATAATTACTATAAATAAATTTATAATAATAATATATATGTCTAATGATAATGGTTATATTACTGATGGGACTTTTGATAAAATAGATGTGTTAAAAATATCTGTAAATAATGATTCGGCAGACCCAAGGGCTGGGATAATTGATGCATACAAATTAAATATCTCCCAAGAGATTGATAGTGAAACTATTTACTGTCGAAATTTGATTGTAACGGAAAGCTTGTCTATACCTGTAGAGAATATGCCTAATATTACAAAAAGTACAGTGCTAGTTGATAGAGTTCAAGGTCCCAAAACATTTGAGATTAATACCAATATGGGGAAATTATCCTATGACGGAACTCTAAAAGACTTAAAAACAACCAGTAATACAGGTGAAAAACGGTCAGTAACAGACACTCATATGAGTATTACGAATAATACACGATTTAAGGAGAATATAATGCTTTATGGTTGGTCTCCAGGAGATAAGAGTGATACTGTATTACACCAATCTAATTATAAAGATATTGATATAGATGAACACGTTTATTATCAAGGATGTGGTTATATAATTGGATTTAATAATCCGTCAGCTTCTCAAACTACTGATGTAGTAACTACAGTCGAAGTTCCCGCGACGACTGAAACAACTATTATACCAGAAACCACTCAAGTAAATGTCGTCCCAGAACACACTGTAACGACAACTGTTCCAGAATCAACTCAACTTGTTAGTTCATCTTTTGATAAATATTACAATATTTCTAACAATCCACATTTAAATGTGGATAATGATAAGTTAGCTGAATTAGCTTCTTCGGGAAGTGGTGATTGTATCGGCTTTGATTCCCATAATAATTGTTATAAATTACAATTTTCTGGAAAAAAACTGTATGTTATCAAAACAACAGGAGAAAATGTGTTATTGTATACTTCTTCTTATAATATATTTTCATTTGTAATTGATTCTAACGATATTATGTGGCTAAATACCACTTCAGGAGTAAATAAAGTGTTAAAAATAGTTTTAGATAATGGAAGCATAACAAGCAATACAGAACATGGTGATTATTCAAACACAATTCCAACTGATTTCCGTAATCTGGCATTAAATTCCAAAGAAGAATTATATGTTATTACGACAAACGGTGGATTTATCTATAAATTATCCAAAACTGATGCCACATATTCACAATATTTTGGGCCTATAAATGATAATGATCCTCGAGCATTATGCTTTGATAATTACGATAACATAATTTATGGAGGAAGGCTTAATAAAAAATTATGGATAGTTAGTGATAATAACGGTTCTATCACTCAAGCTAATTACGGAGGAATTATAAGTGAAATCGGGACTATATTTGGAATAAGTGTTGACAATAACAATGATATATACGTAAGTGTTCAGTCATTAAATCTTATAAAAAAAATTACTCCCGAAGGAGTGGTAAGCACTTTTATAGGGAATGGTAATAATAGTGGAACAATATCTCCTTCGGGAGACCGTTTATTAAGTTCAATAAAAACACCAGGTGGTTCAAGTTTTGACAATTACGGTGATTTTTATGTTACTCAAAATGTATATCCTAATAATACAACTCACCATATAAGATATGTTGGG
>Ga0302126_10001508_pt1 | contig 13795 bp, 14 predicted proteins | sample CB4_20m_MG_FD_203108 | JGI IMG/M metagenome (GOLD analysis project Ga0302126, IMG submission 203108) | Marine microbial communities from Western Arctic Ocean, Canada - CB4_20m | ecosystem: Environmental > Aquatic > Marine > Oceanic | place: Canada: Western Arctic Ocean | collected 2017-09-24 | reverse complement strand
GAAGCAGAAAAATCTATCGGCCTTAAGTCACTATTGGTTAATTCAAGCAATCCAGCAAGTGATTCATATAGTTTGATCAGATACGATCTCATGGCAAAGAATTTAATCTTATTACCACTATCATTCTTTAAGATAGTAAGACTTATATCAAAAAAAAAGCCTAATTCTATAATATCGCACAATACGAGATCATCATTACTTCCACTACTTTCGGCAAGAGTAGCTAATATAAATAATATTATTTATATTAATCATGGCGTTCCCCATATTGGCCATAGTGGATTAACTGCAAAAGCTTTAAAAATTATCGAGTCGATAAATTGCTTACTCGCAACTAAAATAATAAGCGTATCCCCTGATATGGCTGAAGAACTGGGGAAATTAACTAGCAAAAAAATAACATTGATAAACTATGGCTCAGCATGTGGGATAGATTTACAGGATTTCTCTAGAAAAAATCACGCTAATATTTCTTTTCGAAAAAGTCTAAATATAGACTCAAAAGATATTGTGTTTGTGTATATAGGTCGTCCAGAGAGACGTAAAGGTTATAATTTTTTGATTAATCTATGGGTTAATCATTTTTTTAACAAAATGAATTACAGATTGCTTCTCTGTGGAAGTAACTATAACGAGTTGAAAGAGAATTTAAATGAGGTTCCCAGCAATATCATTCCATTAGGCTTTGTTCAAAACATCCCCGAGGTGTTATCGAATTCTGACTGCCTTATACTTCCAAGTCTTCACGAGGGATTATCATATGCCATATTAGAAGCCATGGCTTGTGAATGCTTAGTCGTTTCAAACGACATTCCTGGCATTCGTAATTTAATTAAAAATCAGTTAAATGGGTATCTGTTAAATATTAACGATGAAAACGAATATGTAAAAAAAATTAAATCTATTCAACGTGATGGCGTCAATAAAGAATTAACTAGAGCTGCTCTAAAGGTAGTCAAAAAATACGACATAAAAGAATTTATGGAAGCTTATATCGATTTTATAAATAACCTGGGCCCCAAATAGCCAGATTATTTTTTTGAGACTAAAAGGCCTTTCATCAAACTAATAAAAGACCCTAAGAGCCATAAAGGATTGCGAGATAAAATAAAAGTCTTCCACTGAGTGGCGGATACTGACGCATAGGCAATTAAAGCACCTCTGGCATTCCCAGATGAAATTGATCTATAACCCAAAAGATTTTTTTGAATATTATGAAATTTAACTTTTTTCAAACTCAACCGGGTCCATAAGTCATAATCTTCCGCATAAAGGCCGCCTGAATAGCCTCCTACAGATACAACCAAATCCCTTCGATACATTACAGATGGATGGCAAATCGGATTTTTAAAAAACAAAGCTCTCTTAATTTTTTTATCATTTTCAGGTAAAGCAACATTAGAAATTGACTTACCATTTTCATCGATTAAAGAGTGGTTTGAGCCGCAAACAGAAATTTCAGGCTTACTTTCTAGGAAGTTATATTGTGTAACAAGTCTATATTGATCAGATATATCATCAGCATCCATTCTTGCAATATATTTACCGGAAGCGTGTTCAAGGCCAATGTTTAGAGAGTGCGTTAATCCATATAACGTTGATGTATAAATTTTGATTAAAGGGTCTTTAGAATAGTGCTCCTTTAGTTTTTCAATACTATCTAAAGCCTCACCATTAAGAATTAGGATAATTTCAAAGCCCTCAAATACCTGATCGATTAAAGATTGCATAGACTGATAAAAAAAATCATCTAGTCTATTAGTACACATAAGCACTGAAACTTTCAATTCAGAATTATTCAAAGCCATAACGACCTTTAAGATGATCAGCCAACCTTACTGCTAAAGCTGCGATAGTGAGGCCCGTATTGGAGTAACCGCTGGCAGGTATTGCCGATCCATCACAAATATATACATTTGAGAAAGCATAGACTTTCAAGTTCATATCACAAATGCCATTTTCTGGTGATTGACTTATCCGCGCTGTTCCTGAATGGTGGGCTGAAGAAAAAATAAGATTGATAATTTTCATTTCTTATACCCATTTGGATTCATCGACTGCCAACGCCAGACATCTTGGCACATCCGATCAATATGAAATTCTGCCTTCCAATCTAGTACATCTAGGGCATAGGCAGCATCGGCATAACAAGCGGGCACATCGCCAGGGCGGCGAGCAACGATTTCATAAGGTACGAGTTTTTCTGAGGCTTTTTCAAAGGCCTTGACCATTTCCAAAACCGAATAGCCTCGCCCTGTGCCTAAATTGGCAGTGACCAAGCCTGGTTGTTTTTGCAAATTTTCTAAGGCCTTTAAATGCCCACGCGCCAAATCCACCACATGAATATAATCACGTATGCCAGTGCCATCCGGCGTTGGGTAATCCCCACCATACACACTCAACTTCTCATGCTGACCAACAGCAACCTGACTAATGAATGGAATCAAATTACTAGGTATTCCGCTAGGGTCCTCACCAATTAAACCACTTTCGTGAGCACCAATGGGGTTAAAGTATCGTAAAATAACAATTGACCATTCACAGTCTGATGCATGAAGATCTCGCAAAATATCTTCAATCATAAGCTTTGTCCTGCCATAAGGATTTGTGATGCCTAATGGAGAGTTCTCTTTAATTGGACAGGACTCTGGATCGCCATATACCGTAGCTGAGGAACTAAAGATGAGATTCTTACAGTTAAATTCCTGCATGACGCCAAAAAGAGACAATGAGCCACTCACATTATTATCAAAATACATTATGGGGCTACTGACTGACTCACCGACTGATTTCAACCCTGCAAAGTGAATAACCGCCTCAATATCTTCTTGTTCAGTAAATACTCTTCGTAGACCATTTTTGTCACGAATGTCTAAATTATAGATAGGTACATGAACACCCGTTATGTCAAAAACTCGCTGCAATACAATCGGCGAACTATTTGAAAAGTTATCTATAACAACAGGGTTATGACCTTCTGTAATTAACTCTACAAGCGTATGTGAACCAATATAACCAGCTCCACCAGTAACTAGAATCTTCATGATTGCAATCTCTTAATATCGCGCTCAATAGTTGTCTTAACAAAAATCCATTTATTTCGATCTTCCTGAGATAAAGCACAAGAATCTTTTATTATTTGATCAAGAGAGATTGAAGCTAAAACAAAATTAGATAACGTCTGATTTAAAATACTACATAGAGCCTGATATAGATATTTCTCTCCATTATAAATAGACATTATTACTGAAATTAAAGGTATTCTTGGCATTCACCCTCGCTTCAAACGTATGTTTTTTTGTATATATAAGTTGTCATAAGAACTCATGAGTTCTGATATTTTCACTATTGATGACTGCAGTTAATTTTAGACGAAGCTTTAAAGAGAAACCCAGTCATCTGGAAGTAAATCCTTAGTGTCGATATTCTTTGCAAACCATAACTTTGGTGCGACGACTACTTTGTCCTCATTTGTATTCAACCATGCCCCCCACCAACTGAAAGAACTATTTGCAATAATATTATGCTTGCATTGGCTCATTAAATTCATTTCCTCATAGTCTGGTATATCAGATTCAAGTCTTATAAATGTCTTGTTATTAATAAAATCAAGCTTTCTTTCCGCCCAATCCAAATCATCACTAAAAATAAAAAAATGCGCCTGTTTTTTATTTTTTAGGACTTCCATCGCTGCCCTCTTGTAATATCTCACATCGCAAGTACCATGAAGCCTATTTGTATGAGTATTAGTCACGTAGTCACCGCGTCTAATATGTAAACTTACCGCCTCACACTTAACAATTTGTTGCTGATATTCTATAGTTCTAGGATGAAGATTTTTTAACGTAAAAATTTCTAAAAGCTCTTTACGATATTTTTTAAAATACTTTTCGTTTTGCCAATACCCATAAAAATAAGTATCTACTTTTACGCTGAAGACGTCTTTGTCAAAAACAAACTCTTTTTTCTCTTGATAATAAAATTTAGTAAATCGTAACAATCCTCTTAACATCTTACGAAAAGTTTTTGTTAAAAGAGTATTATTTTTACCATTAAGCTGATTCAAAAGAAAGCTATATGCGGGTTTAAGATCTGAATTTTCTTCAACATTAAACAAGCTTAATTCATAGCTACGCAGGTCATAAGAATCAAAACCACTTGTATCAAGCTTGATCTTTACACTTTTTTCCTTTGAAATGGCATATCCAAATGCGTATTGAAACATTTGATTGCCAAGTCCGCCGATAATATTTATTGTTATCATCTAAATTTATTATGTTTTGATCATTAAATTATCATCTCTTGAAACATCTAACTACCAATGCTATCTATTTTATTGGTGATTCAATTATTTTAAAATAAATATCTCAATTAATTTTTAAATAGACTGCAATGTATGAAATAAACACTAAACATTACAAATATCGCTAATTGCATAGTTCAACCTTTCACAAACCGTTTCATATTTATAGTTTGTTCTTGCAGCTTTTAAACCTTCAGTATGGAATATTTTCCATGCCTCTTTGCTCTCAATAATTTTATCTAAACTCCTAGCGGCTGTTTCTTCATTTTTAACTACAATGCCACCCGGTAATGAGTCAATACAGCCAGTAGACCTTGAAATATATGGAGTTCCAGAAGCCATTGCATCCAAAATAACAAGGGGCTGACATTCCGTTCTCGACCCATAAATAAATGCTAGAGATTTACCATATTCTTTCAATAAATCTATTCCCTCTACACCTTCATAAAAACTCAAAAAATCATCTTCAATACCTAGCTTTACAGCTTCTTCTTTTAACTTTATTGTATATGGGCTGAATTTTTGTCCAAATATTTTAAGTGGAATAACATTCTTAGCAACAGATAATGCATATGCACGTAAAACAAAGTCATGTCCTTTCTGCCAATTATATGAACCTACTGAAATTATTTGATTTCTGCTTTCAATTGGCAATGGGTCAATACAACTTATATTGTCAGACACTGTATTTGGAATAATGTAGAGTGGTATCTCAAGCTTACGCGCCATTCGAACATCATCAAAACGTGAATCAGTCCCTTCAGAGGCAAGGCAAATCAAAGCGTCTAATTTCTTAAGAATAGATTTAATTTTAAAAAAATAGGGTCTCCACAATAGATATCTTAATAGTGACTTAAGAGGTCGTTCACTAAAAAATAAATTTGTTGAAACACAATGACTGTAGAGAACTTTCTTACCGGAAATCTCGTTTAAATATTTGAAACAAATGTCAGTAGACCAAGTTTGCCAGGCATTCATTATAATCAAATCAAAATCTGATTCTAATAAAAACTTTTTATATGAATCTACATTTCCTTGCAATGGGTTGATTAAAGAATCGGCTCCCGTAACGTTAAATTCTTCAATACGAACATTTAAAAAACTATCGAATCTTATATTTCTTTTATTTCCAGCAGTCGCTACGACTACTTCATTCTTGTTGGAGATTAGCATTTTTACCTGCTGATAAACTGCATTACCTAAGCCACTATTATGAGGAGGGAAGCTAGGAGTTGTAATAAGAATTTTAAAGTGTCTAATTAAACTCATAGACTATATAAAGATATTTATTAAATTAGATAAATTAATGCTCATAAAGCGGCTAGACCCCATTTCGATTAATAATTTTGTTTCTCAATCTATTTAATACACTAATACATTCAGTTATTATATATAATATAAAACCAAGATTATCCTTTCTAATTTGCTTTATTTCTGCATTTGACATCAAACTATTATTAGAAAAACCACCACGATAATGAACCGCTGTTACCAGGTTCGCGGTCATAAAAAAATATCTTTTAACAAATAGTCGAAGAAGAGAATCATAATCAGCTGCAATTTTAAATTTTTCTTTAAATTTGTATTTCTTTTGAAGCTTACTTGATACAAACGTTAACAGGTGTGGTGTAGAGTTAAAAAATAATAATTTCCAAGGCCACCAGAAAGTCCGACGATAATAACATCTTTGTTTTTTCATTATATTATTTATTAATAAGTTTTTTAGTAAAGCGGTAAGTCTTACTTAATAAAGTAATTATGGGATACAAGACACCCAAATGGTATGACTTTATAGCTTCAATTTCGATGTTAGACTGTATTACATCACCTGAAGCACCTCCTCGTTGATGGAGTGCAGTAGCCGACTTTATAATGGTAAATTTTTGTCTTTTAAGGTATGCACCTAAGAAAAAATGATAATCGGCAGCAATTTTTAAATTTTCTCTAAATGGAATTTTTTTGAGTAGCTGGGTTTTGACAAAAGAAGAGGGGTGAGGTATAGAATTAAAAAATAGTAAGCGTAAGGGCTTTGCGACTAATTTTTCTATAGGGGATTGCTCTGTTCCCACTAATGTAGTTGCACAAATAATGTCCGATTCTTCAGCGTCTATTAGCGCTAATACTTCTGGGAAACCATCACTGATGAGTTCATCATCGCCGTTAATGAATAGAATATAAGTTCCATTAGCGTAGCTAACACCTTTATTCATGGCGTTATATATTCCTGTGTCGGGTTCTGAGATACAGTGATCAATAAGATCACTGTATTGCTTAATTAAATCAAGAGTGCCATCGGTTGATACACCATCAATAATAATATATTCAATATCTTCAGTTTTAATTTTTTGGACAGATAGTAATGTGCGCTCGAGTGTTGTGCGACAGTCTTTAGTGACTGTAATAATGCTTAATTTTTTCTGTAAGTTATTCATGGGCGTCTTTTTAAAAAGTTATCTATTCGATATTAGTGGGTTTCTATGGAATAACACGTTTTTGTTATTGTAGGTTTATTCTTCAAGTAACGATTGTTGTTCTAATTACAGTTGGCGTTTGTTAGTGTTTCCATTATTTTATGAATATTAATGAGTAGTGTAAAAATAGATTTCCATGCTGTTTTTATACCTAGCATTCAGAAATTACTTTATGACAAATATATTCGAATTTTTTTGCAAAACCAATTCTATTTGAGTGATGCTGCGATTTTGCCTTATTGTAATGAAATTCTTCATTGTCAGTATTATACGCGTCTAATACGGTTATCATCGTACTTGCCAGCATGTTTTCATCTGTTGGATCAAAAAAATATCCTCTCTCTGGAGATTGTTCCTGATGTACTTTGATATTTGAAAGGATAACCATCTTCCCTAGCGCTTTAGATTCTTCAACGGCTGTACTCCAGCCTTCGAATAAAGACGGATTGATGACGGCGATAGAGTGCTGCATTAAGGCCGCAACATCCGGAAATGGAACCATCCCTAAAATGCGAAAATTTTCTTGTAAGCTGTAATCTTTTACTTTTTTCATTAGTGATGGGAAATATTTTTTATTGCGGCTGTCTTTTGTAGATCCTGTCGAAATAACCAAAAAATTATGCCCTTGCTCTTTTAATAAACGCAATGCCTCTATAACAATTAAGTGATTTTTATGCGCCCAAAACTGATTAGGGATATAAAACCATGGTTGATCAATATTATACTTTTTAGATAAGTTTGATGATTTATTGGAGTTCCCACAGATTGAAGGAATAAATCGTAATATGTGAGATGAAATTTCATTATCATCGTAAAATTTATTTAAGTCATTCAAAGCATCTTGGCTACTTAAAATCATAGCATTGCTGCGCTGAATGATATCTAAAAATTGCTTATCTCTGGCTTCGCATTCTGTCTCATCAAAAAAGTTGGGTAGATGCTGATGTTGAAAGTCAGGTATCCATCCTGTTGATGGGATTTTGCAGTTTTTCCACAGTACAGAGTTATGTGAAATTAAATTAATTTTATATTTTCGTAAAAAAACATACAGAATATAATCGCGAAATGGGAAGACTTTAGTAAAAAGTTTACTTGTCCACCACGAAAGACTGTATCGATCTAAAATAGGAGTTCGAACAATTTCAACAAGATCATCAAATTTATTTTTATTAGTTTTTAATCCAGTAATAACTACAGGGTGAATGCACACGTCGGAAGCTTCGTTGATAGCAGTAAATAAACTTCGAAAGTAATTAACGCCACCTTGCCATTCGACATGATCGAGAAAGAAGGCTACTCGAATTATTGACATTTTTTATACCAATTTACGTACTGGGAGACACCTTCTTGCCAGTTGATTGATGGTTCCCATCCCCAAGATCTTGCTTTCGAGATGTCTGCAATATATGCATTTGGGTCGCCTGGCTTAACTTTTGATGAAAATGTTGGTTTGACACCAATATTAAACTCATTAGCTAAATGTTGTAAGATATCTTTAACCTTAACGCCATTACCATAGCCAGCATTCGCTATAGGGCAGTCTACGGATGTATTCTGTGATGTAATGAAAAGCAGGTTTGATATGTCTTTCACGTGTAGCCAGTCTCTAATTTCTTCACCAGTACCAAAAAAAGAACAATCATTTCTTTCTATTTTTTTGCATGCATCCCATAACAACTGTTTACGTAATTCAAGGCCATATATAGAAAACATACGCACGATTGCAATAGATAAGCCATATTGCTTTGAATAAAGTTGACACAAAGCCTCGGACATTTGTTTGTGTGCTCCATAAGGAGATACTGGGTTTAAATCTATATTTTCCAGTATGGGGAGTGGTTTAACCTGTCCGTATACTGCTGCGCTAGATGGGTAAATCAACCTTGTCGATGGGGAATGTAAACGAATAAACTCTAAAACACTTGAAGTACTACACACGGTTAAATTAAAGTCAGCGGCCGGTTGTTCTACTGAAAACCCAACCGAGGCTCCACCAGCGCAATGTATAATGACATCAGGTTGATCTGCAAGATTTATTAATGAATCAAGTGTTACGTCAGATTTTATCCATGCACTAAGGCCATGGTCACGCCAGTTTAGAAACTCACCATGCCCAATGCCTGTTACTTTCCAACCCTTTTTATGGTATTCACGAGCAACATGTCGACCAATAAAACCTGACGCCCCGGTTATCAAAACTTTATTCATTGCGATACTCTATAAGCTGCATTTTTTATAAATCATAAAGTTCACGGATACTGTATTTCTTACCGTCATTTACATTTATAAGAGTTTGATCTGACACTTGATTGAGTCGTTCTTTAAAAGATAAGAACGTTAAATGCCCACTTTCATCTCTTGCTTCACTAAATTGTGATTGGACCCATGCATTTTCCGGTGCTACTACATCTAGGTTCGAGACTAAATCATCCCGAACAAAGAAAATATTATTACCCGCTTTGTTTGACCCAACTAGTGAATAGCCTTTATTTTTAGCTAGTTCTGTAAAGGCTTTAATGGATGCGCCGTAATATAAGTTTGAGAAGTGTGAATCTGATCTAACAAATTGAGGGTTATATGGCGTGCTTACAGGAAGGTTAGCACCCCATAAACTATTATATTCACAGATAACAATGCGGGGATTGACGATATTAATGGCATCCCATACCCAATAGTCATTTCCGTCAATATCCACCGATAACAGGCCAATATCTCCTGAAATACCATTTTTTTCTATGAGTGAATTAATGTTTTCCTTATCAATAAATGCGCATTCAGCTTTTATATTATGCTGCCAATAAATAGGGTCGTTTTTTATATACTGAATATTCTCTTTTGAGCCATCAATAACCAATCCAGCCCAATTGTTGTTTGCAGCTAAAAATCTTGTGTTTGATTCAACATACCTTTCAACACCAAATTCAACAAAAATAGGATTTTCAATTTCAATTTTATTAATTAGATGCTGGATTAACCCATCTTCTCCCCATTGAGAGGTCACTTGAAACTCGTAATCACTGAAATTTTTTGGGTTCTGAAAAGTCAGCTGTTTACTTTCAAGTCGACCTATAGATTGCTGTATTCTCTGTAATCTACTATCTATTGTGCTTATTAGTTTGATTACATTTTTTAATCTATTTATAAAGCGCACGCTTAATGTACTCCTGACATTTTATTGCTGGCAGTAAATAATCAGTATGATTAGTGATTTTTTTACGGATTAATTTTTTCGCAAACAAACCATTTTCCTAGTGATATTTCGTCTTCCCAAACTGAATCAAGAACATATACCGAGTCATAAACTTGATCGTATTTTTCTTTCCACCATGCAACAGAGTTATTGTGATAACTTTGCGTTGTTGTAAGCCAACCCTCATTTTCATTACTTCTCGAAACTGGATGTTGATGGAATGACATGTGGCCAACTGTTCTATAGCATTCCGAAAGAAACTTAATGATCCCCTCTTCAGTAAAATGCTCAATAGAACCAATTGAAAAAGCATAATCAAATTCGTTGTCAGTATAAGGGAGCTGTGTTGCATCACATGTACGTAACTTTTCTATAGGGATGTTATGTTTTTCAGAAGCTTTGGCAAGTAACATCTCTGAAATGTCGCATCCAAATAATTCGAGCTCTTTAAACTTAAGTAGGATTCCAATGGTTTTTCCTGTCCCACAAGCTATGTCAAGAACTTTACCTTTTCGTCCAGTCATTAATAGCTGAATTTCGTTCCATGCATTTCCTTCTCCCCAAGTTTCTAAAACTTCAGCAAAATCAGGGTCCCAGTACATGTCTAAGTCTTGCGACGAAGTTGTACCTTTACGAATTATTTGAGATTTTTTAATTCGATGTAGTGCGGAAATTAGAATAGGGGGACATAATGATTTTACAATACGTTTTACATTCATTTGATAAAAGCTCCGGAATTTAATTCTTGATTTCATACTAAAATATAATATGTGATGATAGGGTGGAAGATTCTTGAAAGGTTATGATGATTTTATTCTTGGTTTTAAGTGCTTGCAGTATAGCCTGTAAAGGAGGTTTTTTTGTGATTGATATAATGGCTTTATGATTACAGAAATGTTTAATTTAACTAAAATGTAAAAAATTCTTGTTTTTTGCCATGGTGAAAATTTTTTTGTAATCTTTAGTACCAATTTGGAAAGCACGTAGAATGGAATGAAACTTTCAATTTTTCTGTGATTGAAAATTTTAAAAATATTTGAATTGCTACTTACTCCACGAACCCCGAGAATAATATTTCCTTCAGATGTTCTATTTATTTTTCCTTTAGTTGTGAGGTAGAGGATTGTTATCCAGTCAAAACCGAGCCAGTCATAATCAGGAAATATTTTATCCAGTATTTCAGAATCTTTCATGATTTTAGTGCGGAACAAACAGTAAAACAATCCGTGAGATCGGAAGCAATTTTTGAAAAATTTCATATGCCGATCGAAAATGTTATCTTCTTCTATTGAAAAGTTCACGAGTTCCCTGTTGCTTGGCCAGTTCTCAAATCCATTGGGTGTGCCTGATGCCACATAGGATGGGTTTTTTTGTAAGAAATCATAGTTTAATTCTAGATAGTTTGTTGAACGAACATCGTCAGCTGCTGCCCATATGAAATAGTCCCCATGTGATTTTAGCAGCACATATTTAAAGTTTGCAACAGGCCCAATATTTTCATTCTGTCGGACATACTTAATTCTTTCATCTTTGGCTGAATACAGTTTGCAAATTTCTTCTGTATTGTCGGTAGATGCATTGTCTGAAATGATGAGTTCAAAATCTTTTAATGTTTGATTGAGTAAAGAGTCAAGAACGGCTTCGATAAATTTGGCGCCATTATAAACGGGCATGCCAATGGTGATTGCTGGCTTATTACTATGGTTTGAATGGTTCACAAACTCCAATCCTCTTTATTCTTTACTATATAATTTAAAGGCATTACTTTATTCTTTTTAAGTAACCGTCTCGCGCAACTGTAATCAGTAGTTTGTTTTGTATGCTCTTATCTATTTCAAATTCTGGGTGAGTTGTAAGATATTCCCATACTGCTGTTTTAGGGTTGTCTCCTGGACCCCAAGAACGATTTGGGTATGAGTCAGCTGGCATATCTTCAATCAAAGTATCAAATACTACACAGTAACTACCTTTTGATACCAGCGGTGCATACGCTATTAGTTCTTCAAGAGCATGTTGGTGAGTGTGATTAGAGTCGAGTACTACCAAAACTCTTTCTTTTCCTTTAGCTAGTTGCTCAACTTGTTTAATTGTTTCTGCTGAAATGCTAGAGCCTTGAATCATCTCAATGTTTTTATACATCGGGTGTAATTCAATTTCTTTTCTGTTGTGTTCGCGAATATCAATATCTATCCCTAATACCTTTCCCTCACCAAAACCTGAATTTGAAATCATTTCAAGCAGTGAGGCATAATAAATTAATGACCCTCCATGAGCGATGCCGGTCTCTATAATAAGGTCGGGTTTAATCTCCCAAATGATTTCCTGCATGGCAATCATGTCTTGGGGGAACTGAATGATAGGTCTTCCCATCCACGAAAAATTATAGGAATATTCAGGTTTTACTGACTCAACAACAAATGTATGTGCGGCTTCTACCAAGCTAGAGTTGGCTTCATTTGATTTCACTCGCTCTATGCGCTCATTCATAAACTTTTTTACTTCATCAATCATTTTTAAATACCTAACTTTATAATTTCATTGAGTTTGTTTGATTTGCCCCAAAAGGCAAGAGGCTCATAATCTGGGTAAGGATAATAACCAAGGTTAAGTTTAATGCTCCATTCGTTTTCTTTTATCCAGCGTTCTACCAAGCGTCTGACTGATATTGGGATACCACTGCACACATTGACAATGCCAACATTTTTGTTCATGCATACTAATTTTGCAATTTTTTGCACTACGTCATTTATATGTAAATAATCTCTTAACTGTTCACCACTTGACATGTTGAATATAGCTTCGCGACGCGAAGCGGCCAAGCGCAATTGTGAATACAATGTATTGTCGGGTTGATCTTCCCCATAAACATAAAAAAGACGCATCCATGTTAAGTTAAAATTATGTTCACTTTGAAGGAATTGAAGCTGTTTTCTTAACGCGTCTTTTGCATAACCGTAAGAGTTATTTGCTCTGGTTTCTAATTCTTCGCATAACTCGCCGGATTGCATTCCATATTCAAAGCATGTGCCTATCACTGCTACCTGCTTTAAACCTGATTCAATCATTAGCTTTATGAATTTGTAATGCATTGGAAGTTCAGTGTCAATGTGGTGTGATGATTTATAGTCGGGTAATCCACCCCAAGCTAAATGTAATAGTGCATCCGGTTTGTCAAATGCTGTAAATGCATCTGCACTTTCATTGTTGATTTCATACTCAACAATCCTACAATTTATATTAAGGTCAGCAACTTTTTTTGCATCTCTGACGACTGCTATTACTTCATGACCATTCTGTATTAGCAGCGGAAGTAGATGGCGACCAATAAAACCTGAAGCACCTGTAATTGCAATTTTCATTGTATTGTTAGCTCCGGTATCGCTATTACGAACTTTCCTTCCCAATCCTTAATATATGCTAGTTGAGTCGTAATCTCGTCTTTGAGGTTCCAAGGTAAGATTAATACATAGTCAGGTTTGTCATCTTTTAACCACTCTTCATTTACGATAGGAATCTGACTCCCAGGCATATATTTCCCTTCCTTTGCTGGGTTCATGTCCACAACATAAGGCAGAAGATCAGGATGTATGCCTGCATAATTAAGTATGGTATTGCCTTTCGCTGCAGCACCATAAGCAGCTACTTTTAAATTATCCTGCCTCGCTTGTTTTAAAAACTCTAGGAGGTCATTTTTAATTTTATTCGCTTTCTCTTGGAATCCATTATAAAAGGTTAATGTATTTAATTTATTATCTATTTCTTCCTTGATAAGATTATCTACATTGGAGTTTATAGCGTGTTGACCTGTATCGCTGCGTTGAGCGTAAACTC
>Ga0302126_10001503_pt1 | contig 13825 bp, 7 predicted proteins | sample CB4_20m_MG_FD_203108 | JGI IMG/M metagenome (GOLD analysis project Ga0302126, IMG submission 203108) | Marine microbial communities from Western Arctic Ocean, Canada - CB4_20m | ecosystem: Environmental > Aquatic > Marine > Oceanic | place: Canada: Western Arctic Ocean | collected 2017-09-24 | reverse complement strand
CTCCATTACTCGCTGCCAAAATCTGCCTCACTCTCCCAATCCTCTCGTTCGTCTTACAGTGCACAATATCCCAGCCTAAGAATCTCACCGCACTCGCTAAATTGTTTTCATTCTCGCACGCAAAATCGACGACGATCTTCTCATTAACACCATCGTTATCATCATCATTACCACTAGCACTAGCACTACATCCCGATCTCATCTGCAACGATCGAGACTTAATCATCATTGTCATCATTTCACTGGTACTGCTGAAACCATGTAATCCCATCCTCATTCGTAACCGTTTCCTTACAAAGCTCTCATTAAAACTATCCGTACAACTACGATTACGACTACTTCTCCTCGCCATGGTCGCAGAAATCATATCGCGAAAACGGTTCGTTTTCAATCTAACTTTCTCTCTTCGCCTTGTCAGCTCGCTCGCGTTGAAATCATAAACCTGACGAGCACTCAGAGCGCTCTGCATATGATTTTGTGCCATCTGGATGATTCTGAATTTCCAATTCTTCTGCTGGGAAAATCTTCATTGAAACCCTAAGCATGGTATGATGCTCATATCTTCGCTTTCCGTTCGATTTAGACCACCAAGTATACCTTTTCTGGAAGCGTCTGATTAAGAGCTTTCGTTTGATTACAGTTGGAGAATCTGAATCATAGTATAACATATATATCATAGTCATCTTCTTCTTCTAATCTTCTTTTTCTCTCTTTATTTTCTCTCTTTATTTTCCATTCTTTTTCCATTCTTTTTTTCTCATCGACTCGAATTGAACTGATTAACTTTCGATCGCGCGATTGAAAATGTCAACGAGAGCGTACGCGCGAGGCGATAGACAATCCGCGAGAGAGTTTACGGGGAAAGTATCGAAATGGTCTTTGGAGAAAGTCGCGATTGATAGGTCTGAGAAGAGTTTTATAACCGCATGGGTGAAGAAAGAAGATTATGATGATGAAGATGAGGATGATGCGGAGAAGAAGAGGAGCGAGAGGGAAGTCGTGGGGAGACGGAGTTATGGGAACACGGAGTAGTAGTTATAACGTGTATTGCTGTTGTGTATTTCTTATTGCTGTACGCTGGGTGTATCTCTTGCATCGATCGATCGATTGATCTCTCTCTTCCTCTTCGCTATATTGGCTTCCGTGTTTGGCCGTGATGTCTTTCTTTTCCTATTTTCGCGAGGACCGCGCGAACGCGGTCGTCGGTTCGAATCCTTCCTTACGCGAACAAACCCTTCTTATTATTCTTATTGTTCTCGTTCTTCTTTGAGCTCGTTTTGTTCGTGTTCTCCAGATCTTTAACTTCGATGTTCTTTTCTTTGCCCATCGCGAACTTCGTGCCAGCGTTTACGACGAATACCGATACAATTACCCCTAGTAATGACTTTAACCATTTCTGATCTAGGAAGTTCTTGTTTTGTTGCGTTTCTGTACTATCGGTCGAGACATCGCACGCCGCTTTAGATTCAATAGCGGCCACGCGCGCGGATTCTTTCATCGTTTTCTGTGTCGCAGGTTCTTCTTTCATCGCCGGTACCGTAGTTTGCGCCGAATCATCAACTTGCGCTGAAGAATCATCCGACCGAGCAACCGCCTGATTGGAGAGGTTCTGTTTAGCAGCAATCTTCTCCGCCTTCTTTTGTGCCTGTTTTTCCGCGCGCGCTTTGTAACTCTTCGAAGCAGAGAGCATTTTCTTCCTTGCAGAGTGGATTTGTTCGTGTATATCAATCTTCTTTTCGATTAATAAACTTGCTCTTGTGTTAATTGTGTTGCGACTTTAATTTTGTTTGGAGCTTTTTTTCTGCGTTGACCAAGAAGAATTTAAAAGGCCGAACTGCATCGCATGCGCATGAACGAAAGAAAAGATATACTGCGTACGCGTTAGCGTACTTTGAATGATGAGTGAATGTTTTACAATCTGTTGTAAGAAAAAGAGAGCACTGTTAAACTGTACTGTCGTTGCCGTTTTAGCGAGTATTTTAACTCTTTGAATCGCTATCTTTCACTTTCTTCATCGTCTTCGCGTTACGCTCGACATCTGCTCGTTGTTGTTTCCTCTTGGCTACGACTCTTTTAAATTCTTTTTTTGTATCTTTTGCGTCTAACTCCATTGGTATCGGTAATCGCGATGCAATCAAGGCACCTAACCCAACACCCATGATGACCTCGATCCACGTTATTATTGGTCTTAAAACCATTTTTAAATCTCTTTTCTCTTCCCTTTACGATCAGAAATCGATTTCAAGGCGACGAGGTTAGATTTCTTGATCAACTTCTTCTTCTTCTTTGGTTTTTGTTCTTCGTTATGCTTCTGCTTTTTCTCCGGGACAGCTTTATCGTTCTTGTTCAAGATCTTTGTCGGCGCTTTCTTCGAAGCCTTGTCTGCTTTGTTATGTTTGGCGCGTTCTTGGGAGCGATAGTATTAGCGCGCGATGACATTACGAAATTAAAGTAAAGAAATATCGGCTTTTGAAAAAAAAAACTTGTTAACGATGGCGGAGGGACAAACGAGTCGAATATGTGAGGAAAAGGAGTAGTATACAGTGGTAGTAGCAATATCACATATCATCATTCAATTTTCTATAATAATAACAATATCAATAACAATAATCATCATCATCAAATAAATCGTGTTCAGTATCCTGTTTTATGTAAAGTAAGTAAAAGTAAGAGTTAAGTTTGTGCATTCCTTAAGCGAAGAACAAGACGCTCGGAAAAGCCGGAGTCTGTCCGCTCGACAAAGGTACGAAAATCGACAAACGTCTCTGTTTCGGCCCAAACGGCAGTATTTCTCCTATGCGACTGATTGTTGCAAAGAAAACTTTAGAGTCGTTCGTGACAGATTGCAATGACGCTTTTCGTGTATCGATGTAGACGTTTCCGAGAACGAATGTGACGTCAAAGATCGGTTCTGAAAATGTTAATATCGCGGTTATAACTTCGAGAGTCGAACGACCAATTACAGATATCAACTCTGGTATTTTCGGCCCTTCTTCTTCTTTCGGCGTAGGCGGAGGGGGAAGATTAAAAACCACTGAGGGTGAGCCAGCAGTAGACGTTGTAGTTGTAGTTGTTATTGTCGTTGTTGTTGTTGTTGTGGTACGATAATTTGGCGAAAATCCAGACGTCCATCCAGTCTGAATTTGTCCGATTGTTTTCCTCGGATCTAACGGATCTTTCACGACGCCGACGTAGCAAGAGCGACGTGAACTGTCGTGCGCGAATGCCTCGCACTTTTTTTTCGTTAAAGCATCTAAATGTGCGCGATTCCAACATAATGCGCAGCATTCGATTGCATTGATAACACCGCCGTAATGTAAAAACGGCGTAATATCATATCGAGCGTTCGTCTCTAAATTTTCGCACACGATAGTAATAGGTTCTTCTACAACGGGTGGTTCCATCGATGCAGGCGGTGTTTCTATCGGTGAAGATGTTCCCGCTGAAGACAGAGAGAGTAACCTTGATATTTTTGCGTGGTAGAACTTCACAATATCGAGAATAGGTTCATGTTCTTCGTCTTCAATGAATATAGCGTATCCGTCCTTATCGTACTGTTCTTTAATCATCGACGAGAGGTGCCAGAACAAAATACCACCCTTTGCGAAAGGCAACGAAGGCATTTCTGTACCATCACTTGTTGATGATGCTTGCTTTTGTACGATGTTAACATCTGTCTCAGTCACAAGGTCATAAACACGTTCGTAGTACGTTGCCCTAACGCTGATCGGTAGTTTCTTCCCAAATTCTTCGAAAAGCACGGGGATTTCGAGCGCCTCGGCGTCTCTCATATGTTGACGTATCCACGCGTTTGTAAAATCAATTTTTGTAGTCTCGCTCGCGCCTTCGAGCCAATCGTCCACCCATAAATGAACAGTTACGAAATCAAACCCTTCCGCGTCTTCCACAAAGTCAACGCCCCATTTCCCGGCGACGGAGAATGGGTTAACGTTGTTGCGTATTTTATCATTTTCTTCGGAATAAAACCCTTCACTCCCTAAAGATAACATATGATTCTTATTCACGTCTCGAAACGCAGCAATCATCTCCTTGCACCACGCCCTCATCAACTCCCCCGTCCCATCATCGTCATAAATTCTCGGCTCGTTAATCAACTGAAACGCAAACACGTTCGTATTCGATTCGTATCGTTTCGCGACGAACCTTATATATTTCTTATACGCCTCTTTAACTCGTTCGTTCCTAAAAAAGTCCCCTCTCTTCGCATTAAACCATCGCTCGTATTGATTTATACCTCCGTAATCGTCCCAAAAGTTCGTCATCGTCAACAACAGTTTCACTTCGTACCTCTCGCACTTCTTCAGCAACCTATCTAACCCTTCAAAGTTCTTCTCGCTGTACTCGAAAACCTGAGGTTGTAAACTTCTGCCATCGAACTCCTCTCGATCGCCGTCGGTGAACGCCCAAACGCGTAAGACGTTCGATCCGCAATTGCGAGCGCCTTCGAGGACTTTATCCACCAACGATTTTCCTTTTTCGCGTCCGTTCTCTTCGTATAACAACGCGAAAGCGTTCGCGCCTATTGCGACAAAACGCTCTTTCGTCTCGGTATCGATAAACTTCGCGCGCTCGCGTTGAATAAACCCATTCACTCGAACGACTGCGACTGATCGCGAAGACGTTAAAATAGTTATCATTAATGTGATCATAGCGATCGATCGTTTCGATTTAATTCGGGCGTTGGTCATCTTAATCGATTTAATTTTCGAAACCGTCTTCCGCGTTGGAAAGAGAGGAAAGTTCTTTTTTAACAAAGTTTATTAAAAAGAGAGAGAGAACGAAAAAGGAAAACCTACATAAACTTTGACCAGCTATGCAGCGCGCTCGGAACAGAACGACAAAAAAACAGCACGCTCTATCGAACGACAACGCGTTTCGTTTTTGAGTTCAACGCTTGTTTATTTTAGTACGACGTGAATCTCTGATCACGTACGTCATCGATGCATGCCGTGATGATCTGCTGCGTACATTTTGTCATTTCCTGCTCTCAAAAGAACGAAAGCAACAACTTTTGAACTTTCCTAATCAATTGCGTTTCTACTATAAAGACCGCGTCAGGTTCTATCAAGAAACAACGTACAAATAGTAACGATATAGTATTGATGCCAGGAAGAGATTTTCACCATAACTCGCGGAAGGAAAAGAACGGCTCTGAACAAAATTAACCCCATATGTCTTTGTAATTCGAACTAAAACGCATAATTCGGGATTTCCCCATTTTGAGCCCACTGATGCTTTATAGAAACATCCGATAACGCGAATAAAGTAGAGTAACATAAAATGCCGAGACGAGACAGACAATCGCAGCCGAGACAATCCTTCTGCCTGAGATCGGAACTTCGGCCGTTCCACAGAGGCGGCCCGATCCAAATCTCGCCCGATAACGAATCAATCGCGAGCGCGATCGGAGACGAAGTCTCCATAATCAACGCAAAGACGGCTAAGGTCTCGCACAAAATCAAAGGCGACTCTGAACCGATCACGGCGATTACTTGGTCCAAGTGCTCGAAGAAAGTGTTCATAGCGAGTAGGTCTTTAGCTTTGAAGGAGTATTCGCTTCAAGAAAGCACGAGCGTTCGGAAATGGAAGCCGCATAAGATGCCGGTTCTGAAGATGTCGGTGGACCCGACAGGCCAGTTCTTGGCGACCGCGAGCGCGGATAGGACGGTGAGGGTGTGGGATATAGGGAGAGGGTATGCGACCCATAATTTTGTTGGACATGAGAGCATGGTCGTATCGGTGTGCTTTCATGAGACGAAAGGGGTTTTGAAGGTGTATTCGGGGGGAGATAACGGCGAGGTTTGTTTTTGGGATTTACGCGCGAAGAAGCTGGAGAGAGTCGTGAAAGACGCGCACGTGAGCGCGGTGACGAGTGTGCAAGTGTCGAATTGTGGGAAGTTTTTGGTCACTGGTGGACGCGATGGAGTCGTGCGAGTTATTGAGTGCGATAGTGGGAAGATTAGGAGTACGACGAATTGTGGAGAAGCTTTAGAAGCGGCGGTCGTGTTGCCGAGGAGGACGAAGTTGTTTGGCGGCATAGATGTGAGTGATAACAGTGTTAGGTTTGCGAGCGTTGGTAGTGCTGGGAAGGTGAAGCTATGGAAAGAAGGAACTGCGAAGGCGTTTTTGGAATCTTCAGCTTTAACTGCCGGAGTCGAGAGTAACGCGAAATCGAATACAGATTTTCAAGCCGCGAGCGGGACGTTTGTCGAGTGCCAAATCGCCGAAGATGGGGAAATGCTCGTAGCAGTGACTGGAGACGCGCGAGCGCTTTTTTACGAAACAAGTACGACTAGTAACAAGACAAAGAACAGCAATATTAGTAACAATAAGTTAACAATCGCCAGAGAACTTATTGGTGATTGCGATGAAATCGTAGGATTGGCTTTTGCCAGAAGTTCTCTCGAGCAAACCGTATACGAAAATGAAATCGCACTGATTAGAGATTACAACGACCCAGAAGAAGACGCCGAGAAGAATAAAACCAAAGACGATGACGATAATGATAACGACGACGACGATAAAAACAAGAACGGTACTAAAAACGATTCATCTGCTTTGAACGATGCAAACGCTACGAGAGAAACGTTACCACCGCCAGAACTACTATGCGCGGCTACATCTTCGTCACCTTTACTCAGAGTCTTTCAAGCTCATAAGAATAGAAAATCGGGATTTATTTGCGTCGCCGCTCTTTCTGGTCACTCCGAAGCAATTTTATCCGTAGACTGCGCTCCGAGTAAAATCAAAAACAGTAGCAGCAGTGACAATAATAACACAGAAATTAGTGTGAGTTTAGCCGCGACTGGTGCAAAGGACCACATGGTGCGTTTATGGAACGTCGATAGAAAGGAATGCATCGCGTTTGGTAAAGGTCACGTGAGTGCAGTTACATCAGTCGCTTTTGCACCGAAAAAGAATGCACCGTTTATAGTTTCTGGTGGACACGACCGCGCGTTGAGAATATGGGATGTCAGCGCGGCTTTAGATGCGCACGCAAAAGCAAACACTACTGGTGATGAAAATGTTGTTATTCGTATGCCAGCGATTGCGGCAACTGTCGCACACGATAAGCCAATCAATGGTGTTGCAGTTTCACCGAATCATCTTTTAGTCGCGTCTGCATCAGCCGATCGCACGGCGAAACTTTGGAAGATGCCAGATCTTCTCTGCGCCGGCGTTTGTAGAGGGCATAAAAGAGGCGTTTGGGCGATTGCATTTTCCGACGTTGATAAATCTGTCGTCACCGCTGGAGGTGATAAAATAATTAGAATGTGGGATTGTTCAAACTTAACTGGTGGCGATTTACCATGTTTAAAGTCATTCGAGTCACATTCCGGTGCCGTGTTAGCAGTTAGATTCATCTCCTCCGGGCAACAACTCGCATCTGTTGGAGGCGATGGGAAATTACTCGTTTGGAACTGTAAAACTGGATTAGCCGTGAAAGAGTTTGATGCGCACGAGGATAAAGCGTGGGCATTAGCGAGAGGTGGTGACGGTGCATACATTGCGACAGGAGGAGCGGATGGATCTTTGAAACTTTGGGAAGACGACACGTTGCTCGCATCGAAACATCGCGAAGATAAAATGCAACTCGGTATCGAAAAAGATCAACAATTGGCGGATGCAGAGGCGATTGGGAACGGCGGCGAAGCTTTGAAATTGGCTTTAAAACTTGACCGACCGCAAGCATTCTTAAGAGTTGCGTCGCGAATGACAATGGAAAGAGGTGAAAAAGGCATTCAAATCGTTATAAGCGTGTTTAAAAAACTCGATACCGAGGAAACCGTTCGATTGCTGAAATACATTCGCGATTGGAACACAAACTCGAAAACGAGCGGCGTTGCGAACAAAATTTTGAAGTGCGTTTTGACTGCAAATTCTCTCGAGACTATGTCCAAACTACCGGGAATAATCGATTTATGCGCCGGTTTGAAAGCATACGCGATTCGTCACAAAAATAGAGCTCAAAGAATGTATCAAAGCACGTTCTTGATCGATACTACGCTCACGAGATTGGGAGGTTTGAGAGACGAGAGCGAGATATTTTTTGGTCAAGAATCGTCATCTGAATCTAGCGACGATGATGAAGATGACGAAGACGAAGACGAAAAAATGAAATTGAAGGAAAGTACTCCGCCGCCGACGACGAAAAAACAACAAGTTGAACCGCCTTCGCTCGCGGAAGCCACGACGACTCAAAAGAAGAAGAAACGCTCGCTCATCAATTGGCCCGAAGCAAAACGCAACACTACTCAAAAAGATGAAGATACTCATAAAAAAGACGACGACGATGATAAAGAACCAGCGCCGACGAATTCGTCGAAGAAGAACAAGCGCAGCCGTCCCGTTGCAACGACAACAGAGCAAGAAGAAGAAGAAGAAGAACCTACTGCTACTACTACCACTACTACTACTACTGCGGCGACCAAAAAGGGCAAGGGCGGTCGAGGTCGACCACCGAAAGCTCAGAAAACGGAAACGGCGAAACCATCGCGTGCTCCGAAATCAGCATCCAAAAAGACCACGACGAAGAACGCTATCACCAAAGACCAGCCGCCTCTCCTCAGACGTTCGTTACGTTCGCGTTCGCCTACTCCAATATGAACGAGTGAGACCGAGAGTTGGAGAGCTCCGAGTTTGTCGAGAAAGTTACCAGTACGCGCTCGCGATGATGAAGTGAGTCCAATCAGCTCGATTTTAAAATAATAGGGACAAGATTTTTAGGGTTTAGGGTTTTGGCCGCGATATGAAACTTTGTTTTCTATAGAAAGAAAGAGATTAAGAGAGATAGTAAGAGAGAGAAATCGCGCAAATTAAATAAACATCTTCACTGTACCGCTTCTCCTTCTTCCTATCGTCGTTCGCTTCTTAAACGAATCGAAGGCTTACATAAATCGCGCGCGCGTGTTCCAAAGCGTTGTTTAATCCCGCGCTTCATTCGTGATTTTGGAATTCGTATCCGTTTCAAAACCGGCTTAAAATATCTGCGGACTAAAATAAGAACAGAATGATCACGCAATCGATGAATGCGTTTAAAAGGACCGCGCGAGATAGAAATAATGGGATTAACGCAGTCTGTCGATCATCGCGTGCAAGTTTTCATGAAACGAATCGTATTAGCAGCACGAGGAGAACTTATTTCGATTCGTTGAATTCGATAGAAATGAACTCGCGAAGGTTGAACCCAACAGGAGGATCGGCTCGTTGGACGGCGCGGAAGTCGGAAAGATGTTCGTCTTCTTCGTTTCAGGCGTTAGTTTGCAGAAGGAAATGTGTAATTTCGAGACGAGGGAATGAACGCGAAGATTGTAATGAACGCAGTCGTTGTTCAACGAGGAGAGCGGGGCGTTTTGAAGCCGCGCGAGCGTCGTCGTATTACGGAAACGATAACAAAAAAGCGTACGATATTCCAGAGCCTTATAAATCGGCGATTACGATTATAGCGGTGACTATGGTTGCGTCATTAATTGCGAGTAGTGATTTATCGATTGCGTTTCCGTATTTGGCGCCAGTACAGAGAGGCGCGGAGGTTATTAGTACGAACGCTTTGAAGACGTTGGGATTGGTTTTCGACGGAGCGCTCGATACTGTTGAATTCGTTTTGATCATTTTGAGTAAGATTAAATTTGGGCAAGCAGTTGCTGGAGGTGTTGGGTTCGCGTCCGCTCTAGTCAAGGCGTGTTTGGCCGCTGCATCGAGTGCGTTTGTGTTTGTGACGTCGAGAATTGCAATGTTTTTTGCGACGATTGCCGTCGCGGCTGGCGCTGGCGCTTCGGCCTTTGCCACGAGTACGACTGCTTCAGGAAGCGTCCCAACTACAGTCGTCGTAGTCGTCACTGCGTTGGCGACCGTTTTGATGCAAAACATGCTAAAGATTGTACGAGCATCTTCTTCAACAAAAACGGCTGCTGCCGTGGTTGCGAATGTACCGCCGCCGCCTGTGTTCGTTGAAACGCCTTCTGCTCCTGCTCCTCCTGTACCCGTTGTTGTTGTTCCGAAGCCAGTAGCACAACCGGTTATATCTGAAATCATCGTAGAAGTATTGCCTTTACAAGCAGCGCCAACAGCAACGACACCACCGCCGCCGCAAGTGATTGATAAAGAGGCCGAAGAAGTGCGAGTAGTCTTTGAACGTCTCAAAGCCGAGGCTGAAGCGCAAGCGAACATTTCTTCTCTGAAAAGTGTGAATAAGGCTTCGTTATCTATCACTAATAATGATAGTCGCAAAATCGTGGGTTCTAAACAAAAATTTCAAGCGTTTACGTATCTTTTGAAGGAAACTCTTGATTCTATTAAGGGCATCACTGAAAAAGATGCCGACGAAGTCATCTTTGACGCAAAGTTTCAAGCGAAGGAAGTTGCAAACATCACCAAAGATAAGTTGAATGAAGCATTTGCTGACAAAGCGCTTTTTGAGGAAACTTTGAAGCGAACGTTGAAGAAAACGGTAAAAATCGCAAACGAGGCAGCTGTATACGCAGAGCCAGTGTTTAAAGAGCTCTCGCCAGTGATCCAGAAACAGGCGAAGAAAGCCGCGCGTGCTTTTCGAAATGTAGACATTAGCGCACCACCGTCGATCGCTGGAAATAAATCTTCCACCACTAGTAGTGCACCGATAAAAAACGGTAGCGGCGCTTTGTTCGAGCTTCCTGATATGCCAAAAATGGATATGCCGAAAGTTAATATGCCGAAAATAGAAATGCCAAAAATTCCCGATGTGCCAAAAATGAAAATGCCAACGACGACGACATCTCAGACTCCGACGGCGCAACAACAACAACAACAACAAGAACAACAACAACCAGCCACAAAAGCGGAAGTTGTACCAAAACAAGCCGTTAAAGAGAAGAATGACATCGTTCCGACGATTGTTCAAGAAAAGGACACGAAATCGATCGAAGACGCGAAGAAACAAGCGGCTGCGAAAGTTTTGAAAGAAATGGCCGCGCTCGAGGACAAACTCGCTAAAGACGTCGAAGCCGCGCAAGAGAAGGTCAAACGAGCGACTGAACTAGAAGCCGCTCAACAGCAACAAAAAACTTCATCAGTAGCATCATCAACGACTTCTGCTGCTGCTGCTGCTGCTGCTGCTGCTGCGTCTACGCCCACGAAAACGTCTACGAAAAACGCATCATCGGTCGCAATATTCGAAACATCCGACGGCTTAAGATTCTCCAAAGACGACGACGTTAACACATCCTCCCCCTCTCCATCATCCTCATCTTCAACCGCTACTACCACTGCCGCTTTAGTCGTCCCGAACATTGAACTCCCGCGCAACACTCGAGTAATCACCGACAGCGAAGACGAGCTCTCCGAAGACTCGCTGACAACTATCAAGCGGCGTAAAAAATAGAGAACTCAACGAACATACTATTACGAAGAGTTTAAAACTAGACTGTCTTTCGGTCGCGCACGAAATCTCGAGCGCGATCGGTGCCTGTTTCAGGTTGGACATTTTTATTTTAGTAGACAGGATTAGTCATTTTTAACCAATTAATTGCCCAACTTTTAATTTACGTTTTGTATCTCTTTAACAACACAAAAAGCGCTTACTGCTCACAAAATAAATGCACTTAAAGCGATTACTATGGAGCGCTCAGAGGACCCATAAAAGTGTTCTTCTCCCCGCGTTCTCTCGTAATCCTTCGTCCGTTTCCTTTTTTTCTTCAACTTCCTGTGGCGATGAACTTACTCCTGCGCGTACGAATAATCAGCGAGCAAATGTTTTTCCAATCCTGGATTCGCAATGTTTAGGATTAGCGTTTCAAAAGAATCGTTCGATGGATTGGAAAATAGAAGTTTCGTCTGAAACGGGAACAATGGCGAGGTTTGATTTCAGCAAGAACGAACGGAAGACGCGTGCGACGGCGGTCGATGAGAGGAAGGAAAAAGATGTGGAATGTTTTAGTGACAGGGCTATGAATGCGAGTGAAGATGTAGTCGTGCGTAGTAAAGCGGTCGATCGCGAGATTGAGGATTTCATGAGGAAGCTGGAGATCGCGTTTCCGGGGCCGGAGAATCGCAGCATTGAAACGAATGATGAAGAAATAGACGAGAGCGAAGTCGATCGAGGGGCGATGGAGTGTAAGACGCATTTGACGTATCAACCGTCGAATTTAGTGAGAAAACGAAGGCACGGGTTTTTAGCGAGGAAGAAGACCGTCGGTGGGAGACGGACGATTATTAGGAGATTAGCGAAGAAAAGGCGGAAGATTTCTGCTTAAAAATGAACAAGTAGCGAGTGAGTGAAAGAAACATCATGGTTTAATGTAATAAATATGTTTTTAAAAAGATCTCGTTTTAACTGAATTATAAATAACGTCGTTGTCGAGTATAACTCGGCGACTCGCTCGGTTTGCATCGTGCGAATGAATCGACCACGACAGCGGATCGATCAATACTTCGCCAACGGCTGCGGCGCCATAAAATCCCAGAACGAGTACTGCGCTCGGCACCGGCGAGAGCCAACCAAAAGTGCTCGCGAAAGAAAACGGTGCCGAAAAGGCGTAAAAGAAGAGCGTAGTAAGCGCAATATGTCTATATAATTTAGGCACAGGCGTGTCCACGACTCGAAGTATTGTCGTTTGAGATTGCAAAAATTCCTCGCAATAATTGTAGCAATCAAAAGCGGCTTCGTCACTAACAAGTGCATTTTTTCTCGCAAATTCAACCGTGCGTTGGAGCTCGGCGACGCAAACTGAAGCTCTACTTTGTTGAGAAGTTTCCGCCATTGCGTTTTTTATGTTGGCATCATTTTTCATGTGCGCGAGAACACCCGCGACGGTAGGTTCTCCAGCACTCGAGTCATCCATATCATAATTATCGAGAGCCTTAATAACAAAGATACCGCCTCCGCGAGCAGATACTGGTTTCCCCTTCGAAGCCTTTTCAATATCACCACCAACGTAGGAAAGTACAGGAACACCGAGACGGTGATCACGTACACTTCTTTTCGCGAAAACAAGCGCAAGGTCCAACAAGCGACGAATACGTTCTTGCAACGCAAGCGGATCGACTTCGCCCTTATGCACGCTATCAACGCTATAGAAGAAGTTCAGAGCTTTTTGCTTTGAGAAATCTTCATCGTTTGCGCTGCGACTGAAAAAGCTTCGCTTCATAACAATCTTTTTATTAGAAGTGTTACCGTTGTTATGGCCAATGCACGTTGCGGTCATAACATTTATCGAGCGCGCAGAATTATACATCTCATCCAAAGCGCAGAGAACTTCGTACCATTTACGATACGCCACGTGCGCAATATGTGATAACGCGAAACCTACAACGACACCAGTCAAACGATGTGCGGTAGCATCAAACGACACGAAACAATCACCAGTATTCATTGAGTTAGATAACTTTCCACATGACACTTCCTTAAGAATCGTGGCGAAGTAAGCTACAAACACGGCACAAAGGAGCTGCGGAACACAATTCGCGTATATCGTTCCTCGCATTTGAAATAGCTCGGTGATGAAGTTGAATTTACCCCTCGCCGGTTTTATCTTTTCCATCGTACTCGTATCCGTCGCCGACGACGACGGCGGTAGCGATGACGCATTCGGGTGATGTTGTTGCACTTGATTGACCTTTTCCAATTTTTTGCATAAATCTTGATCTTCCGTTTTCGAACGCGCCAAAGTTGGCGATACGGATTGTTTGACCTTCATAATTGCCTCGTAATCCGCGGTATTATTATTAGAATCATCGACGACTTCATGCAAAGCTTCACACTCACTCCAGAGTTTCTGACCGAAAATGGACAAATCATGGTTTGGTTTCTCCCATCCGAATGGCTTTT